>Ga0214923_10000630_pt1 | contig 52141 bp, 54 predicted proteins | sample LL1510_MetaG_FD_177993 | JGI IMG/M metagenome (GOLD analysis project Ga0214923, IMG submission 177993) | Freshwater microbial communities from Lake Lanier, Atlanta, Georgia, United States - LL-1510 | ecosystem: Environmental > Aquatic > Freshwater > Lake | place: USA: Georgia | collected...
AGATCGGTTGAGCGCGCCAAGATGCTTTACCCCGATCTTTACAATGATGAGCTCATTCTTGAGATCGCCTTCCTTTACGACCGTACTGTTAAAGCAGGCTCTCAAGTTCCAGTGATGGATTTAGCAAAGGAACTTGATTGGGCGCCAGAAGAAGTTGGCGAAGTAGTTCTCACGGCAATGGAAGTCAAGTACCTGACCAATCCGAAGCGTGGAGTCATTGGTGCGACCATAACAAATAAAGCTCTACGGAAATTAAAGTTAGTCGGCAAACACAAGGTTTAAGCAACAATATTAAAGCTATTTGTCATCGCGCGAGAAGGAAGCCAAATTGAATTACCAGGTGCGCTAGCAGTAACTGTACAAGTTCCAATCGCTAAGAATTTAATAATCTTCCCATCAATTGAACATACAGTCGGAGTATTTGAAACCAAGACAGGCTGAATAATGAAGCCTCGCATCACTGACTTAGAGGTGAGGGAAAGGTATGCGAACCAAGGCAATCCACCAGTCTTGGTATTGGCCGACATCGAATATTGATTCTGCCATCCGCCAAAGAAGATATTTTGATTCAACTTATTCACCAGAGATGGAACCTGGTCGACTGTTGCACTTGGATCAATCTTTGGGTACTTGCTTGGATCAATAACTATTCCCGGGCAGGCCGTAGAAGCTTTGATAATTGTTCCAGTCGAAGCGGCTGTTCCTCCATCGAGAGTAGCTTTCCAGCAGGTAGTAGATGCTGTGCCACCGCTGATCATCGTTGGTGGGCGCCAAGTTAGAGCAGCACCAACTTTTGGAGTTGTCGCAATGTAACGCCAAGTGTTATTCGCAGTACAACCTAGGGCGTTACATGCAGAAACATTAATCACATACCATGTCGAAGGCTTCAAACCGGTTAGCGAGGCAAAGGTATTTACAGTCAAGAAATCTTTTTGAGTGGCACCATTTGGATCACCATATGCATTAAGAGTAACTTCCCAATAGGTAACTTTGTAGCCGTAAAGAGATAAGCCACCATCACTAGAACTTGGTACCCAAGTGATATCAACTTGAGTGTCACTTATAACGTTGGCTAATGGGGTGCTTCCGATTCCGGGAGCACTTACCCACTTAGCAACATTTGACGGTGCAGAAGCAGCGCTGTCCCCGGACTTAGTATTGGTAATTACGCTAAATGTGTAGGGAGTGAGCGGTTTAAATGGATTAGGAATAGTTGTGCTCGAATAGAGGCACTGATTGATATTCGGAGATTTGATCAGACATTTTGCGCCATTTGAAGCGACCACGGTGTAGCCGGTGACTCCGGTTCGATCTGCCGGAAGAGTCCATGAAACAAACCAGCCATCTTCTACCTTGAAATATGCCCCAACATCAGTAACAACCGGAATCGCTGCATTTGCCGATGGGATGTTTGTGGCAGCCAAGCCAAGAAGTAGGGCGGTTGCTAGGCGGATAGATTTTTTCATAGCACTCCTTGACGTGGTGTAGGTCAAAAGTTAAAGCTGCTGTACTACCTCAATTCTAAGGCAGCCTAAGGCTAATCCCTTGGATTTAATCAATGAGTCTGAACTAGCCGCTAATTTTCGGAAGGTTCCAATTCTGCTTAATTGAGACCAAACGAATAGTTAACACTGAGAGAAAACCAATCGCTGTCGATAGTTCTTGACTCGCACCAACTTCATTTGCGATCACAAGTGCGGTGGCACCAATAAATGATGCAGTGCCATTTGTTTCTCGGTGCAGCAGGATAGGCGGAACTTGCGCAAGTAAGTCACGAGTCAATCCCCCGAGCACAGCACTTAATAGTCCAAGAATTACAGCTGGGATTGCGGGGGTATTTAAATCAAGGGCAAGTGCGGTGCCGGCAACTGTCGAAACACCTAGCCCAACTGAGTCAATAAAAATTACAAAATTGCCGACTTCTTGCGACCATTGAAAAGCGATTGTCAGAAGAACGGCAAGTAAAACTGCCGCCAATAAGTAAGGCTTTTCGATCCAAGCTAGTGGAATATCTAGAGCCAAGTTTCGAAAGGTTCCGCCAGTAAGTGCTGCAACTGAAGCAACAAAGAGAATTCCGCCATAATCCATGAATCTACTTGCGGCTAGTCGAGCACCAACAAGAGCGAATGCAAAGGTAGATAAAAAATCAAGAATTACTAAGAAATCATTCACTGCAAAAGTTTACCGATGCTATTTAGTGAAAGTTGGCTTTAAAACGCCTAAGCCAAGTGCTCTTTCAATTTGCGCCATAGCGGTTACTAATTTTGTCTCACAATTAGAACGAGCAACAACACCTAATCCAACTGGCAAACCTTCGGTAATTCCCATTGGAACTGTGCCGATTGGGTATCCGGCGATAGCTGGTGCCATTGTGATCCAACTATTTTTCCCGTAGTCATCGCCTTTTCCGAGAGTGCTCTCCCAAGCTGGTGAATAACTGGCACCTATCAAAACATCGACCTCAGCTAGTGCTGTATCCAGGGTTTCAGTAGCCCACTGTAGATTGCGACTTCGCTTTCGGTTGTATTCGCGAGCTCGGCCACCTAATTCAAGGGCGGCATCAAATAACTCTTGGCCAAAATATTTCAATTCGGTTTCAGCGTTAGCTAAATTAAATTTCACTACCTCTGACAATGAAACAATTTCGTTATCGGTGCGAACCTTTAAATAAGCCCCTAAATCATCATTCAATTCATGTAATAAACATTCATATTCATCATTGCTAATTGATTCAGCAGGAGCTGACAGCTGCACTTCAACTAACGTCGCATTTGTTTTAGAAAGTGCTTGCACTGCCGCTTCAAATAATTGATCTGTGCCGGCATCTCCAGTTAGCCAGGATTTCACAATGCCGATACGTAACGGTTCCGTTGAGTTTGCTGCTCTAACTAAATCAGGAATTCCAGATAGCACTTCTAGCAATAGCGCAGCATCGGCAACGTTTCGCGCCATTGGCCCCGGTGAATCTTGCGCATCGCTAATCGGAATAACGCCAACTCGTGAGACTAAACCAACTGTTGGTTTGATTCCAACGCATCCATTTAGCGAGGCCGGGCAAATAATTGAACCATCAGTTTCGGTACCAACTGCAAGTGTTACCAACCCTGCAGCAATTGCCGATCCTGAACCAGATGATGAACCACCAGCGCTATGTTTATGAATCCAAGGATTTGCAGTGAGTCCGCCGACTGCAGACCAGCCGCTAGTTGAAGTAGTCGAACGAATATTGGCCCACTCAGATAAATTTGTGGCGCCAATTATATTTGCACCGGCTGCCCGTAACCGAGTAACTAATTCGGCATCCTTTTTTACGGGGTGGTTTGCTAGCGCCAATGATCCGGCAGTGGCGGGCAAACCCAATGCTTCAATATTGTCTTTAATCAATATTGGAATTCCGGCAAGTGGCAAATTCTTATCAATATTAAGCGCATCGTTTAGGGCGCTCTTCGATACAGCCAGCACACTATTTAATTCATAGCCAGATTGATCAACGCTTTGAATTCGTTCAAGCGCTTCGGTGGCCAAGTCGGCCGGGGTAGTCTTTCCGCTTCGGATCGTAGCGATTGTTTCGTGGGCTGATAGGTAAGAACTCATCTGCGCAGATTACTCATAATGCAAATAAATAGCGCTACTAATAGCATTGTCGCATGCTGGGTGGAATTAACAATGGCCTCTTCTTCTCCTCTTTTGGTGGCTTTTTCGCCCTGGCTTTTCTCGCTCTAATTCTGAAGTGGGCCTTTGGTAATCGTGGCAGAGATAAGAACTTTGTGATTGCTCCAGATAAAGCCGGAAGGAAAGATCAATACGGTTTATTGGTTGCGTTACCAACACCGAAGAATTACATTGAAGCTGAGATGCTAAAACAGAAATTAGTAAGCGCAGATATTCGGGTAAATTTAACGCAAACACTTGAGGGCCCAGCACTAATGGTTTTTGAGAAGGATTTTAAGATCGCGCAGGCGATACTAAAAAGTTAAATTACGCAGATACTCACGCACTGCAAAGGTAGCCCTTACGTCATCGAGGTTATAAGAGTAAAGCCATGCGATGGCCTCATCACGCTCGGCCTGAGTCTTGGTTTGATCAACCGCAGATTTGTATTTAAGAAGTGAAATTTCGCCACCTGGATCTGGTACGGCCCAGTTGAAACCGGCTTTTGGGGCTAACTTCTTGATTCCGTAACCAGTTGTGCCGAGGGCAACTAACTTTGAATAGTCGAGCAGATCTACAAAACATTGCTCTGTGAAATCTTCAACCTCTTCTGGCGTTGGTACTCCTGCTTTGCCTTCATGGTTGCGCGCAAAATTACGCCACCAAGTTTTTTCATGGCTGCTGTAATGAAAAATGCCAATGCTTTTTCCAGCAGCTTCGGATTGCGCCACTTGCTCTTTGAGGAAGTTCCACATCTTAAGAAGTAACTGATATTCGCCATCTTCGGTATTTGAATAATCAGCAAAAGAGTCAAAATGTGCATTGCGCCAATTCTTATCTATCGTCCGATCTAAAATTCCGTAACCATATAAATAAACGCGGTCTTTGCCCTCAACTTCAGTAAGGCCAATATCTTGAAAAACCGCCATGCTATTTTCTAAGTCAATATCGATCTCGATATCAAACTCTGGAATGTAAAAATCTGAACTCGGATCAAGCAATATTGCCTTATTAGTAGCCCAGGCCTGAGCCTGCACTTGGAATTTGGCCGCTTTATTCGGTAGCCCACCAGCGCTGGCCAACTCTTTAATACTTGAAATCTCGGGGAAAAATTTAGCTTGCACATTCTTAGTTACACCGGCTAGAAGTGTGACATGACCGGCACCACCATCGTGACTTGTTAGCTCGCGCTCGCAGATAATTTGGAAAGTACATGCGCCGCAACCAAATTTCTTATCGCCATCGAGCGCTGAATGCGCAGCGGGTGGCAGTGAAGGGTCTTTTTGACGGGCTTGTGCGGCAGCAACTATTTTTTTGGCAGTATCAAACTTAAATAGATAGTCATTACCTGCATCGCCATCTTTGCCGCCGAGCCCGATGGAAGTTTCAGCTAGCTTCGCCCAAACAATGGTTTCGATATCCCGACCGATAATCCCGACAAATCCTTCATCGGTAGCTAAGCCCAAAGTACGCAAATGCTCGTGATAGTGAGCCAATTGTGCGGCATCTTCTAGATCTAAGCGCGCAACAGTTTCAATACCTTCAGTTGGCAGCAGAGATTCCCAAGTTGCTAAGTAAATTTTGCTCGATTTATTTTCGGCAATTGGATCGTGGCTTTTAATATCAACTGGCGCCCAACGAGGATTTCCATCAGCTCCTTCGCCAACCCGAATAAGTAAGTCAGGACGACTAACTCGATCGGGATCATTGGTAATTGGCCGACCGATTAATTCGGAAATTTTCTCTTCGCAGACTGAGCTAATCCAGGCCCCGATAATTATTTGGGCAGTTGAATTAATGAGAGCTTCGGCAGTTGTAATCTCTTTTTCTATCTCACCTTGCTCTTGGCTAATTACGAGGATCTCAAGGTTTTTGGTCAGCAAGTTTTGGATTGTGCGGGCTTCATGAAGATCACCTTGGCGCTTAAGCTCGCGCATCATTTCGGATTCGGGTGCCCGATCGGTTAAATCAAAGCAGTTAGGCGCAAAAGATTTATGCAGGTACTCGTGGCACTGCAATGCGGCGCGGGCATCTAATCTCATTACCCCGATCTTAGGGGCGACTACCGATAAAAGGCTTTAATGCTGCAAGACCGTGCGATAAACGCCTAACGGGTCGTCATTAGTTGCATTTATAACGGCTTCGAGGTTTGAGATCGAGTCACGATGTGAAATTAACTCACCTACCGGAATCTCACCATTAGCAACAAGTTCGATTGCTCTCTCGTAACGACGAGCGCCACCACGGACTCCGATTAAGGTCTGATCTTTCAAAACTGCTTGCGCAAAAGTGAGCGGAAGATCGGCGGCGCCAATAGCAGCGATAACTCCCCCAGTGCCAACCCAATCAATTGCAAGTTGCGCACCTGTTTTCGAAGATGAGGTTTCAATTGCAACTGCTCTTTCAGCTGACAACGAATCAGGTTTTAATTCACTTGGATCTACAGAAGTGATTCCCCAGGCAACCGCCTTCGCCCGTCTGGCTGAAAGCGGTTCAACCAATTGAACCGCAAAACCATTTAGCTGCAACAGCTTCGCCGCAACTATTCCAATGGGTCCACCACCTACTACAATTGCTGGCGCCGAATTTGAGACAACGCTTAATACTCGCTCAACAGTGTGCAAGCCAACTGTGATTGGCTCTAATACGGTGCCGGCCTCATCACTGACCGAGTCAGGCAATTCATGGAGATTTTCTTTTGGCAAAGTTAAATAGGAAGCAAATGTTCCGGGTGCAGTTAATCCTAAGAATTTGTATTCGGCACATGCACTTGGCCGACCAGCTAAACAGAGTTCGCACTTTCGGCAACTAATTGCTGGGTCTATTGCCACTCGTTTTCCAGTTGTGACAATTTCACCAACTGCATCGTGCCCAAGAACTACTGGCATGAATCCCCAGTCAGCTTCATATAGATGTAGATCAGTTCCGCAAACGCCAGCAGTTCTAAGCTTTACTAACTCTTCACCTTCTTTGGCAGTTGGAATTTCCGCGCTGGTAATACTTATTTCTCGCAATTTTGTAAGAGTTGGAATTGTTCCACCAGCGATAACAGCCATGGCTCAACTTTACGATGTGATTGACCTTAAATGCTATGAGGTTTACTCTTGAAAATATTTCTAACCGGGGGCGCACATGATTGAAATAGGTGTTGTAAACGAACCATCAGCAGGCTTCACTGCACCGAATGCGAAGCGTTTGGAAGATATGGGTTTTGATTACCTTTTAACTCCGGATACTCAAAATTTATCGGCCGATCCATACGGTCAGCTATCACTTGCCGCTGCCGCTACCAAGAGAATCAAGCTGGGAACTGGGGTAACTAATCCAGTTACTCGCGATGTCGCAGTATCAGCTAGCGCACTTGCGACTCTGCAGATTGAATCAAATGGTCGAGCGATTTGCGGCATCGGTCGCGGAGATTCTTCAGCTGCACATATCGGAAAGAAACAAGCAACTGGCGAGCAGTTAGCGTTCTACGCTAATTCTATCCGTACCTATATTGCAGGTGGCACAGTAGATCGTGATGGAACTCAATCTGCAATGCGCTGGATTAAACCCGGTGATGTACCGCCCGTTCCAATTGATATTGCTTGCACTGGCCCCAAGACCATTGAATTAGCAGCCGATGTAGCTGATCGAGTTTCCTTTGCCGTCGGAAGCGCGCCGGAAAGAGTGCAATGGGCGATGGATATATTCAATGCGCGCATGGCGGTTAATGGGCGCGATCGCAGTGAAGTAAATGTGGGTGCATATATCAATTTAGTGTGTGACCCTGATGAACAACGTGCCGTTAATTTAGCCCGCATGGTCACTGGCATGGTTTCGCACTTCGCAGGAATGAAAGCTTCACCGACGGACCATTTACCGGAACAAATAAAAGGCATCGCCGAAAAGATGAAATCGGAATACGATATGAAACATCATGCACAAGATGCTGGTTCGCATCTAAATATGATCGATGATGAATTTGTACGTTGGATGGCAATCTGCGGTCCAGTTGATCTTTGCGTTGAAAAGCTAAGTAAATTAATTGATATGGGTCTTGAACACGTTTATCTACTGGGTGGCTCGCCTTATGCCGAACCACATGGCAAGCGTATTACCGGTGTAGTTGATATGTCTGAGCTATTCGCTGCTGAAGCGATGCCGCAGATCCGAAAGGCTTATGCTCGCGTTTAATATTGAAATTAAGTTAGAAATACAAAAACGGGAGTGACCTGTAAGGTCACTCCCGTTTTTAGGTACTTTTACCTACGCCAATTACCTTTTACCTACACCAATTACTTGGTTGTTATTTACTTGGCGTTATTTGTGCACCAATTTGCCCAAGTTAAGTCAGCACCTGCTGTGCCCTTACCTTTGAGCTGACCATTGAAGAACGAAGACCATGAAGTCTGGTTCTGCCAAAGTGGTGTATAACGATCTGGCAGTGCTCCAGCTTTAACTGGGGCAGTTTCTGGCGCATTGACGTATTGAGCATCAGTTGCGATGACTGCATCACGTATCCACTTTTCAACTTTATTCCAAGTTGAAATTGTCCATGCACGTGCGTGATAGATCGCATGGATTCCAGTTGCACCCTCGCCGATACATGTAAACGGTGGCATAGGTGATATGCGTGTCCATGAGTTATAGAACGGAGCCGGACCAATCGGAACTCGTGCCTGACCCGCCGCATCCTTTGGCAACATGCGCAACTGGCCAGTCTTTGAAATCCAGAAGTCAAAAGCTTCTAACCCGGTATAGCGGGCAGTTGTGCCAGTGAATTTATCTGACGCGCGTGATGTGTATCCATTTGCGAAACCAAATGGATCCTTAATTCCATAGCGACCATCATCGTCTAGTGCGTAGTTCAATGGAATATCGGAAACGAAGACTTTAGTCCCGTCAGCTAGAACTGTAGGTGCTCCGACTGCGCCCTCAACCTGAGCCGGTGTACCGATTGCAGCTGGAACTCCATATAGAACTCCACTCTTTACGCGATAAACGCTATTGACTGTGTCATTCATAATTGGGACAACTGGATATGTCTTTCCGTCATATGCGTTCTTCCAAGTTGACAGAATCTTTGTTGGATCAGCTGGATCTGTGTAGAAAAGAATTTCTCGAGATACTAAATAGATGTACTCGCCATTTCTTACCAACTTGCGAACGTTGTAACCTTCTAAGTTCCAAAGTTTTGCTCCCTGGCGCATTCCAGGTGCTACCGGGCCACCACCAGGAACTTGGGCATAAACGGTTCCGCTAATTCGGAAATACATCTCTTTTCCATCTGGCCGACCCGCATATTGCAGAGCTAACTTTTGATCATCACTCTTGATTGTTAAATAAAGAGCCCCGACTGTTCCATCGTCGGCGTTAGCTTGTGATGGAATTGCAATCAAGCCAGCAACAAGGGCTGCGCTCAATCCAATTACTTTCATTTTTTGCATTTATTCTCCTCCTCCAGAGAGCACTCATTGAATGAGAGTTAAGTAAGGAAACTCTTAAATTTTACTGAAAGCAACAACCTGGTGATAACAAAACCATTACGCGCTCAGCATTGTTCCGCCCTGTGAAAAATACCTAGCTTCGCGCTGGAACTCCGAAGTGATACCCAGTTGCTTCATTTAAATGCAACTCTCGGATCTTTGAATCTCCCGCCATCTGTTTAATCGCGGCATTTGATTTCTTGAGAACAAAAGCTCGGTTCTCGTCAGCGCCCATTTCCATCTCCATTGCAGCTGTGTGGTTTCGAGCGATTATGCGTTCGTTTAGTGGCTTTTGGATGCGGTGGAATTCAGATAGTGCCAACTTAACTGCCTCAGGATTGCCAATATCTTCCGGTGACGGAATCAATGGCAGCAGAGCCTTTAAGCTGGCAATGCCCATATTTAATCCTTGGCCACGAGCCGGATGAATCGCGTGTGCGGCATCTCCGATCAAAACCACATTTCCAATTGCATAGTCGATGGCATGGATCATGCGCACTGGATAGAAACCGGCAATTTCTAATTCACTATCAGCGAGCTCTGGTGCAATGCTGCCAATAATTTTTTTGCGATCATCGTTAGTCGATTTCTTCCACCATGGAATACCTTCATCGGCAACTGGCATCGTGACCTTAATGGTTCCATTCATGCGTTGCTGAATAACTAGTTGCCCATGATCGCCGGCATATCTAAAGAAATAATTATCCGGTGCAAGCGAAGCAGGGCGATCGGTGAAGAAAGCAACCATTGGATGGTTGTACGGATGCTCGAAACACGGAACTCTTAATTTCTCTCGAACTATAGATGAAGAACCATCGCATGCGATAACCATATGCGCAGAGATTTGTACCTCGTCGCCTTCCCGATTTGTAGCTAGTACATTGGTAACGCTTCCATTCGTGACTTCAAGATCTTTAACTGAATAAGGTTGCAAAAGACGAAATTCTGGATCTTTCTTTGCGAAGTTCATAAAAGTTGGTGTGATTTTTTCATGATTAATTACTAAGAAATATGGATAAGGAATTCCCATTTCGGTGTACTCAGCAGAAAGTAGAGTTTCACCATCGGATGATCTAAATTGATGACCAATTCGCTTAGTAGCACCCGCTGCGAAGAAATCATCAAGTACGCCCCACTCGGCGATAGTTTCAACGTTTACTGGCGAAATGTGATCGCCACGTGCAGTGTCTAATGGTCCACCAGTTCCTTGATCAACGCAGACAACCCGATGACCAGAGTTAACTAGCGCGGCAGCCATGGCTGAACCAGAAATGCCGCCTCCAATAATCAAGATATCCGCGGACATTTTCATAAGATTATTTAAGCGTAAAAACTAGGTAAGACAAGGGTTAAGAATTGTGCTAACACTCACCCAAGCGTTGAGAATGGAACGCTATCGATCGTTTTTGCCATCTTCGTAACCACGCATGTATCCCCTGCGCTCGGCTAATTCTGCTCCGAGTCCGAACAAATCTTCTTCGGGTGGTCGAACCACAGCACGAGCACCTGGTCCATCCTCAATCGTTACATATTGAGACAGCCCACGAATAAGGACTGCTGGGATTTGATCAAGTTTTCCTTTTACTAATTCAGCTGTGCTGGCAATTTCATCGGCGACCGCTGCAACGGATTGTTCAAGTTTTCGCCCAGCCGCATCTTTTTGTCCGCGGTAATCAAGCAGAGTAACTACGCCTGCAACACCAATAGCATTATCGGTCAAACCTAATCGCCAAGCACGTCCCATAGTGTCGGTCACAACTACTCCGATTGGTTTTGCCACTTTTTCAAATTCGACTCTTAACTTTCGGGCACTTAAATCGCTATCTACCGGCAACTTAAGAATCATTCCCTTTGGCGCATTCGATGCATCAACGCCAGCAGCAGCCATGATCAAACCATGTTTGGTTTCAACAATTTTAGTTGTTCCTCGCTGCGCAATAATTCGCACCGTTTCCTCATCGATAATTGCTTCCCGAGTTTTGCTTGGTACCATCTGACCTTCGGCTTTACTAATAACTTTGCTAGTTATAACTAAGATGTCATTTGCCTGCAGCCCTGGACCCGCTTGAACTGCTGCAAGAATAAGTGCAGCTAAGTCATCTCCGGGAGCGATTTCTGGAATACCTGCAATCGGATGCACGCTGAAGTCAGAGGTCATCGCACCATCGCAATCGCTCGTGCTGCTATCTCTTTAGCAACTTCATCATCTGTCATTAGCAGCGGTGCACTTTCGCAGTTAATTCCTAGATTAGTTACATCAGCTACTTGGGTATTGTCGCTATTGGCAATCAACCAAGCATCCAATAAGTCTCCATACTGAGCAGCCACACTCGTAGCACTTGTTTCCAGACCTAGTGCAGTTAAGCATTTATCCGCCATACCTAGAACTGGGTTTCCGCCAATAATTGGTGAAACGCCCACAACCGGAGCAGCTGACTTCATGATGCCATCGCGAATACCTGGAATTCGAAGAATCATTCCGATTGAGACAATTGGATTACTTGGTGGCAAGAGAATTAGATCAGCTTCCGCAATAGCATCTAACACACCTGGCGCTGGCTTTGCCGTATCGGCACCAGTTAGGTCAAAGCCAATTGCCGGTAGTGCCGCTCGATGTTTTACCCACCACTCTTGGAAATGTATTCGGTCGCCGCTTGAAAGAAGTACTTCAGTCTGCACAAAATCATTGGTGGCAGGCATGATGTTTAGCGGAATCCCCCACTTGTTGCATTGCAATTTAACAATCTCATTGAGCGGTACCCCATTGTTGAGCAAATTGGTTCGATAAATATGTGTTGCATAATCTTTATCGCCCAAGTTAAACCATTGCTCTTCACCCAAGTACTGAGCAAGTTGTTGCTGTACTACCCAAGTTTCATCTTTGCGGCCCCAGCCGCGAACCAAATCTGATTCGCCAGCTAAGTTGTAAATAACTGAATCTAAATCGGGACAGATTCGAAGGCCGTGCATGTTGATGTCATCGCCATTATTAACAACTACTGAGATATCTAAATTCTCGATTAAACGTAAACCTTTAAGGAACCGGGCGCCACCAATTCCGCCAGATAAGGCGACTACTTTTAATGGTGTGCTCACGGGTACGATAATAGAGTGAGTAGCGCCAGCAACCCCAACGAAGACTGGTCGGTATTCCTACCCCTGAAACAATTCGCTGCTGGTAAGTCACGATTTAGCATGATCCCACCTGAATTTCGGATTTCGCTGATTAAAGCCATGGCAGACGACTTAATCGATGTATTACTTCAAGTTTCAAACCTTCAGTCCATCACCATTGTCGGAGTCGATCACCGCGAATTAACTGACGCGGTAAACCCAAAGTTGAATTCAATTCCAATTGCGCAACCAATTGACATCAACTCTGATCTACATATTGCCATTGGTGAACAAAGCCGTGTTGCTATCTTCTTGCCGGATCTACCAAGTGTTAATAGCAACGAGATCTCTCGGGCTTTCGAATTGGCTAGCAATCACCGCACCTCATTTATCCCTGACCAAAATCAAATTGGCACCACGGCTTTCTTCAGCACGATCGGAAAAGTGCAGACCTACTTTGGGCAAAATTCAGCCGAAGCGCATCGTGCGACCCATGCAATCGAACTAACCGATCCAGAATTCAAAGGCATCAAAGCGGATTGCGATGACTGGTCTGACCTGCTAGCGCTAAACCTTGAAAATTTGGGTCGTTCCACTCGATCGCTAATGGAACATCATCTGCAGAATTAGCGCTTACCACTTAGACTTCGCAACATGACTGAATCAACTGAGCTATATCGGGGCAAGGAACTCAAGGCGCTAACCATTGGAATTGTCGGTGGAACCGGAGCTCAAGGCACTGGCCTTGGTTATCGGTTAGCGAAAGCTGGATTTAGTGTAGTTCTCGGTTCGCGCGATGGGGCTAAAGCGGTTACAACTGCTGCCGAACTTGGCCACGGGATAACTGGTGCAGGTAATGCTGAATGTGCCGACAAATCAGATCTAGTGATTATTGCAGTGCCATGGGATAGCCATAAAGAGACGGTAACTTCGCTGAAGAATGAATTAGCCGGCAAGATTGTAATTGATTGTGTTAACCCAATGGGATTTGATGCAGGTGGTGCATTTCCTCTTAAGGTTGAAGAAGGAAGTGCGTGCGCACAAGCACAAGGCATCTTGACTGAGAGCAATGTGGTTTCGGCCTTTAACCACGTCTCAGCAGTTTTGCTTTCAGATCAGTCACTTGATGCAGTTGAAATCGACATTATGGTGGTTGGCGATCACAAACCAGCTACAGATTTAGTACAGCAAATAATTGATCAAATTGCTGGAATGCGCGGAATTTACGCAGGCAAAATGCGTAATGCCGGACAAGTTGAAGCGCTAACGGCAAACCTAATTTCCATGAACCGCCGCTATAAAACTCACGCTGGCGTTCGAATTATTGGGGTTAATTAAGCCGTTAATTCGCCATTTTTAGCTTTTGGGAAATAATTCTGACCAATTCCAGAAGAGCGCTTGGCGATCATCACTGTGCGCTTGTAAGACATAATCTCTTCGCCATCTTGATTTAGCCCACGTGTTTTCATGCTGATGATTCCAACATTTGGGCGAGATGCTGATTCGCGCACATCGATGCAAATTGATTCGGCATAAAGTGTGTCGCCTTCATAAAGCGGGTGAGTTAATTTGATATCAGTCCAGCCTAAATTAGAAACCGCATTTTGACTCATATCCATAACGGAAATTCCAAGAACCATTGCAACGGTTAGTCCTGAGTTAACAATAATTCGGCCTGCGGTAATTGGATTAGATTTAGCAAACTCCACGTTAAAGTGATTTTGATTAGTGTTGCAAGTCAATAGCGTGAACCAGGTGTTGTCGGCTTGGCTAATAGTCCGGCCAAATGGATGCTGATAGATATCGCCTACTACATAGTCCTCAAAGAACCGACCCAAGACTGCTTCGTGCTTTGTCATCGCTTATCCTTTTCAATTCAACCTAAATGAACTGTTCCGCTATCAGGAACCTCGCCTAGTACTTGGAAATCATACTGGAAGCGCTTGAACCTAGAAATATCAGATCACCTAAGTATCAAGGAATGGAACGCACCAGGAGTGGCAATCAAGACAGTTGCGCTTGACCACGCTAAGGTGAAAACTACGCACCATGGCAATAAATAAAGGCGGCGCTCCGCTAAACATCGCAAACGGAATTCGTGAGTTCGCGATCGCATCGCCCAACCAGATTGCAATCATTGATGGCGCACGTTCGATTAACTATCGCGAACTCCATGAGCGCGCTTGTCGATTAGCTAATGCTTTGTTGGCCGCGAACTTAAAGCGCGGAGTTGCAGTTGCTGTACTAATGGGAAATCGATTGGAATATTCAGAAGTTGCGGCTGGCTGTGCAATGGCTGGATTTCCAATCGTTCCAATCAACCCGCGCCAAACTGCTGATGAGAATGCATATGTACTTGAGCACTCGGAAGCGCAAGCGCTTATTTATGATGTTGCACTTTCGGCTGTGTTGCCAAGTAAATTGCCATCCACGGTTTGGGCAATTGAGGGCGGTAGAGTTCATCCGAACTATGAAGAAGTAATTGCAAAACAGCCAGCTACTGACCCAAGCGTTGTAGTAGATGAGAATGAACCATTCTGTATTGCTTATACCTCTGGTACTACAGGTAAGCCAAAAGGTGTCTTAATTTCACATCGTTCTCGCTGCTTAACTTTCTATGCAACTGCGATCGAATGGGGCCTTGGCCCAGGTCGCCGAACAGTTGCAGTAGCGCCGATGTATCACGGTGCCGGCTTTGCCTTTGGTTATGGCGCCGTATTTACAGGCGGAACTTTAGTAATGCAGCGTAAGTTCGACCCTGAGGAAACCTTAGACATGATCGGGCAGCATAAGTTGCAGACGATTTTTTTGGTTCCAACTCACGCCCAAATGATGCGTGCTCTTGGCGATGATGTCGTTGCTTCTAAAGATATCTCAACTTTGGAAACTATTTATTTCAATGCCGCTGCTCTTCCAGTTCCTCTCAAAGAGTGGGTTGTGAAGTTATTCCCAAATGTCGATGTGCACGAACTTTATGGGTCAACTGAAGCGGGCATTGTCACTAATTTGCGACCAGTAGATGCGCTTCGTAAAGCTGGCTCGGTTGGTCATGCGTGGTTTATGACTGAAATTATCGTGCTAAATGATGATGGCACTCCAACCCCATTTGGCGAGCCAGGCGAACTCTATTCACGTTCGCCATATCTAATGAATGGTTACTTTAAAGATGATGCGGCTACCGAAGCCTGCACCACTGCTGATGGCTTCTTAACCTGCAATGACATCGTGATTCGCGATTCCGAGGGCTATATTTCAATCGTCGATCGCAAGAAGGACTTAATCATTTCGGGTGGCACCAATGTTTATCCACGAGAGATTGAGGAAGTTCTAGCCAAGCATTCCGACATCGCCGAAGTTGCAGTGATTGGAATAAAAGATGAGCTCTGGGGCGAACGGGCAATTGCGATAGTCGTTTCACGAAGTGGAACAGAAATAGCCGCCGAGGAACTAGATGCATTTGCTCGTAAATCATTGGCTGGATACAAGATCCCCGGCGAGTTCCATCATGTCAAAGCTCTGCCTAGAAATGCCTCTGGCAAGGTTTTAAAGACTGAATTGCGCGTTCAGTTCACTAAGTAAGTTTTCTAAAACGTAATCGTTTTTCTATTGCTAACCATGAACATGGTGGCTAATCTCAACTCTGTAACAGGAACTACTTTCCGCAGCGTGGAACGCTGTAAAAGTAGATAACTCGAAGGAGAGATAAATGCGTCCACACGTAGAACTCATTGATCAGGCAGATTATGTCTGGCATGGCGCTGAATTAATTAAAGGCAATGGTCGCGCAAGTGAACGACGCATGAGCGTTGACGAAGAAGATGGTTCTTCTTCACTTCGAGTTGATTTCCATACTGATTGGAATCGTGGCCCTGGCATTCACCACGCAAATACTGAGTACTACGTGCTCGATGGTGAGATGCGTATTGGTGGTAAGACCATTGGCAAAGGTGGATATGTTCAAGCACCTCGAGGCGTTCCGATGGATGCCATATTTTTTAAAGAAGGTACGCAAATTTTGCATTACCGCGAATATGGCGATGCTGGTTTCGACGAAGTAGATAACGTTAACGCCCCACGATGGAAAGATGCCGCATATGGTGACATCACTATCGAAGATACTGAAGCGCGACAATGGGATGAAGTTCCAAACCCTGGCCCAATGCCAGGATTATTAATTAAATATTTAAAGGTAGACCCAATTACTGGTTTCTATACTCGTTTAGTACATGCGCGTGAAGGATGGACTGACCACCGGTTAGCTCATCACCCATGTTATGAAGAGGCTTACACAGTTCAGGGCAACATGTCTTACAACTTCGGTGATTTAACGGTTGGTACTTACTTCTTCCGCCCAGCTCGCGTGAAACATGGTCACTTCGTTTCTCTCGAAGGTGGCGCAACCTGGTTACTTCGCTCTGATGGCGAACTAACCAACTGGTATAGCCAAAATGAATTCGTGCGATGGGGCGCCGATGCAGTTAACTACGGCCCTGGTGGCACTCGAATGAAGTGGTCTCAATCAACTCATGATCTTGGCACCGTACCTACTTGGCGTACAGAGCATGATCTCAAGAACCTAAAGGCTTCCGTTGAGTATCAACGTTCAATGAATCAACCAGATGTTGATTATGTTCAGCACGGTACTGGCCCAGATAAGTCATTGGTTGCATTGGGGCTTCAAGATGAGCATGGCCATTCACACGATCACGGTCATACTCACGACGAATGGCCGGATCCAAAGACTCTTGAACATCCTGAAGAGCGTACCGACGAGGGAGCATATAACTGGGGTAAGGGTCGCAAGTGGGAAGCAGGAATGCCAATTCCGGCACCTATTATTTCTTCGCTACCCGTACGCTCGCGCTCACGAGGTCGCTGGGATGGCGATGGTATGTAATTAATGGGAATTACACTTCTTGAAGTTTTTCTCTTTATCCACGTTGTGCTATTTGTTTATTGGTTAGGGGCCGATCTTGGCGTCTACTACACATCGCGCTTTGTAGTTGATCGCAAACTATCAACTGAAACCCGTGCGATCACTGGAAAAATTATGGAGTTCGTAGATTTAAGTCCGCGAATCTGTTTAGTGCTCTTCTTACCTAGTGGAATTTCTTTAATAGCGCTTTCTGACAAAGCTCCTGCGCAATTGGCCAATAATAAATATGCCGTCATGCTTGCAGCTTGGGTCGCTGGATTGGCTTGGCTCTATCTGGTAATTCGCAATTACCATTCACATGGAGATCCAAAGGCAGCGATAATCAAGAAGACTGACTTGGCAATTCGTTATTTAATCGTGGCAGCTATATTCGGCGGTGGTATTTACACCTTGGTAGCTGATGAACCATTTGGTGTAACCACTAATCCAAAGTGGCTAGCAGTAAAAGTGATGTTCTACGCAACAGCAATTGCTGGCGGAGTTGGAATTCGCAAAGCTCTGGTGCCATTTGGCCCTGCCTTCGGCAATGTTCTATCGGGTAAAGCCACAGAAGCTGATAACGATGCGCTCTCGCTTTCGCTAAAGAACGCGCTTCCTTGGGTGCACTTGATTTGGTTCTGTGTATTAGCAGCTGCCTTCTTGGGTATCGCTAAGCCTGGAGCTAATTTGTAAATTTCTCCTTCAGGAAAGTAAAAAGCCCCTCTCATCAATGTTGATGCAAGGGGCCTTTTATATATCGATTACCAGATGGCGACGTTGCCTCCGGGTACTCGATATTCCTCGATGAGCGTAGTTTTAACGAGTTTGTCATGCTCGAAGGATTGCCAAGTTCGAGTGCGATAGTTGTCATTAACAATATAAATAAGTTCAAGCACCTTTAGATGTGGCTTATCTTTCCAGGTATAAGGAAAGACGCACATGCGAGTATTAATTACAGTGGTCTGACCTAGGAAATTCTCATCATCAAAAAGCAACTCTTCACCAACCACGCGAGCACGGAAATCAATAGTTTCAGGCTCTTGGCCCGCGCGCTTGTAAACAATGCGCTCGTACCAATCTTCACCATCTAACCGAGTCTCTTGATGAGAGTCATATTTTTCAATTAGGGTGCCATCGACTTGAAAGTGGGAGTAAGTGCCTTCCCAGACTCCAGTGATGCTATTTAAGAGATCGCGCAATTGACTCATTGTGGGTTTCCATTCAGTTCGGCTAGCACATAGGTAGTTTTTAAAACATCCCAACGGATCTTTACCAATTGACGCGAACCTGGCATTACCCAAACATCTTCAGGCGGCCAACCGTAATTATCTAAGTGGTAGCGATACTTCAAGGTATCAAAGATGCCAGCCGGCACCGTGACACTTTCTTCGCCCATGAATTCAATTCCAAATTCCCATTGACCTATCATTGGCCCAGAGGAACCATCTGGTTCAGGTGATGAGTGCAAAATACCGCTGAAATTCTGAATCTTCTGCGAACTATTGTGGTCATACATTGAGGTATGGAAGCAATCACAGAGAACAGGGTGCGGGCCAAAAGATTTCACGCCGCCAGGAACTTTAATTTTCTGAGTTACATGGCCATGCTCGGTCATCCAGGAATAGCAGGTGGCCTCTTCGCCTTCAAAATTAAACCAACCACTTCCCCGGTGCTGTCCTTTAACTTCTAAGCGGACATAAGTTTCAACGGGTTTAAATTCGCGGGTCATGGTGTGGGTTACATCGCGCAGAATCTCGGTGTCATCCATCTCGCAGTGAGCGCGAATTACCCGGTATCCCTCATCATGCTTTGTTACGTTAAACCATTCGCGACCGCGTTCGCGACCATCATCATGTAAGTAATCAATGCGGCCAGTCCATCCGGTGTGCTTCATATTTATACTCTCTCCCAAAGCTCGATAAAGGCGCCTTCTGGAGTATGCGCCGCTACAACTCGGGCACTTCCATGTAGTGGATCATTAGTTGTCACAACTTCTGAAATCAACGAACCTTTCTTTTCGACGATGCGTTTCATTGCACCATCTAAATCAGGTGTCACAAATGACCAACCCATATGGCCTAGTACTTGGCCAGGGCGTTGTTGCGCGCGCGTATCAGCGCGTGGAGGTAGATCATGAACGTGTATTAATTCGATGCGAGCTGTTTTGCTCCCGGCTACGAATGCCAAACGAACATTAGATCCTTGTGGCAATTCGGCAATTAAATTAACGCCATCTTGTATGAATGAAACGTCGTACCAAATTCCCATTCCTAATCCTTCGGGGCCAAAGAATTCTTTTGCGAGTTCTACATCTTTAACGCCACAGACTACGGAAGTTAATTCAGTGTAGGGAAGTTTTGGATTGGTGCCCCAAGCATGTGTTGGGCGTTCATTGGTAGCTTCCACAAAAACAATATCGGTACCTTCCGGGCCGAAACAAAATCCTTCAGTAATTTCAATTACCTTATCGCCGAAAGGAACTCCGTAAGCTTGCGGAAGAGCTGGCCATTGCCAACCTTTCGGAAATAATTGTGAATGTGTGGCCATCACATCGCGGGTGTACAGATCAAGCGCGTGATATCCCCACTCACTGGTATGCGGATACTTCGGAGTTAATTCGCCAGAGTTTGGCGTTTTTACAAACCAAACTTGGCCAGTATCAGCACCAGCTGGCGCCATCTGCCAAGCTTGAATTTCACCATCGACTTTATAAAGCGCCTTTGCGGTTGCCGCGCTAATTACGCCGTTATCAATGACTTCATAACCTAATTCATCGCGCCAGAAACCCAAATGGATATCTACATCGTGAACTCCGACTAGCGCTGCTGTGACTCCATCAACAAATGGTGCGCTAGTCATAATTAGCTCGCGGTTCCTAAGTAGGCCTCGGCAACGCGAGGGTCGTTGATCAAGTCTTTAGACTTGCCTTCAATCTTTACCGAGCCGCGTTCTAAGATGTAAGCACGTTGCGCTAACTGCAGCGCCAAACGTGCCTGCTGTTCTACTAGCAAAATCGTCAGACCTTGCTCGGCATGTAAGCGCTTCAAATATTTGAACATCTCTAGTACTAACTGTGGCGCTAAACCAAGACTTGGTTCATCGAGCATCAGAATCTTTGGACGAGACATCAGCGCACGAGCAACAGCAAGCATCTGCGCTTCTCCGCCAGATAAAGTTCCGGCGGCTTGCTTATGACGCTCTTTTAATCTTGGGAATAAGCCATACATTTCATCGATGGTCTGAGAAATTTCTGCGCGATGCTTGCGACGTACGAAAGTGCCGAGTTGTAGATTCTCTTCAACGCTATGGTCAGGAAAAATTTGTCGGCCTTCAGGTACATGGCCGATGCCAAGAGCAGTTCGCTTATGCCCAGGAACTTTCGAAATGTCCGCACCTGCAAAGAAAACTTTGCCGGCAGCAGGACGCATCAAACCTGAAGTCGCGCGAAGCGTTGTGGTCTTACCAGCGCCATTGGCTCCGAGCAAAGCAACAAATTCACCATTCTTAACTTCGATCGAAAGGTTATCTAGCGCTTTCGCACCACCATAAGTGACGGTTAATCCTTCAATGCGCAAGTCACTCATGCTAACTCCTTCGAGAAATCAGTATTTCCGAGGTAGGCCTCAAGCACTCGTTCATCTTTTTGAACTGCTTGCGGAGTCCCTTCAGCAATTACTTTGCCACTTTGAATTACTGTCACGATGTCAGCTAAATCCATGAGGAATGCCACGTTATGTTCAATCAAAACCACACACATTCCACCATTAGCTAGGGTGCGAATTAAGTTGGTAAGTGAGTTCAATTCTTCTTGCGTCAATCCTGTAGCGGGCTCATCAAGAATCAGAATCTTTGGCTCGGTAGCGACTGCGCGAATTACTTCAAGCAGCCGCTTCTGACCATGCGAAATTGAACCAGCTGCAAGATCTTCCATACCTAGCATTCCAGCAAGTGCCAGTAGTGCTTTTGCTTCAGCAACACTGCGGGAATTCGCTTTGCGATAACGAGGAGTACGGAAGATCGCATCGAAAACATTGTAATTATCGCGACGATACATTCCGGTTAGAACGTTATCTAAGACGCTGACTCGCTCAAATAAGTGAGGAATCTGGAATACACGAGTTACTCCATTGCGGGCAACCTTGTATGGCTTCTTATCAGCTTCGACGCCAAATAACTTGACTGAACCCGAAGTTAGTTCGTGATAGCGAGTTAACGCCGAAATCAAAGTTGATTTACCAGAACCATTTGGTCCGATAATTCCATGAACTTCGCCAGCTTTAAACTGTACCGAGATGCCATCAACAGCATGAACGCCACCGAAGTGCTTAACCACATCGGTTGCTTCAAGAAGAACTTGGCCTTTAATGACATCCTTTACTGCGATATCTAAGTGGTAATCATCGGTTTCACCTGGCATAACTTCGCGTGAGCGAGGTGAACCATAACGAGAAGCCCGATAGGTTCCAACGATTCCACGCGGCAAAAGAATCATGGTGCCCAGCAATATTGCGCCCAAAATTAAAGTGCGATATTGCGCAGTGCCTCGTATTGAGAAGTCGATAATCGCAACAAGTGCTACTCCTAAAATTGGGCCGGCAAGCGTGCCGACACCACCTAGGAACAAGCCAACAAAGAAGATCAAGCCATTGCCCATATCGCCGATATCAGCGATCGCATAACCCATCTGCATTGATAAAAGGCCGCCAGATAAGCCAGCAATTGCACCTGATACGGCAAAGACTTTTAAGCGGTGCATATTTGGTGAAATACCAAGCGCAGTAGCGGTTTCGGATGATTCGCGCAGCGCCATAGTGTTTCGACCAAAACCGCTCAGGATTAAGTTTCGCTGCACGACATACATGAGAATCAAAATCGTAATAATGGTCGTATAAAGCGCATTCGCCGACATAATGCCATCGGGAATTCCTGGTGCCATGATGCCGAAGAGTCCGTTATATCCGCCGGTTAAATCGCCACCTTGGCGCATTGCCTCCATGGCAATCAGATTAATCGCAAGTGTGATCATGCCGAAGTAAAGATAGGTCGCACGAAGTGATAGCAGAATCACCAGTATGGCAAAGATCGAACCAACTACAGCCGACATGACAAGTGCCAACCAGCCATTCCAACCGTTCTTCACCATCAAGATGCCAAGTGCATAACCGCCCATCATTTGAATACCTGTATGCATTAGCGAAAGTAATCCGCCATAACCCATACAAATATTTAAAGAAATAGTGAGAATGGCAGAAAATGCAGCTACTGAAACAACTTGTAAATAGAAAGTTGGATTTTCAGTTGTATTAGCCAGCAGTGGAAAGGCATATAGGAGTGCGATTCCTGCCATGCTACCAATCATGAATAAGCGATTTAAAGCTTTATATGTGGAAATCATTTAGCGGCCCTCAACTCTCTTGCCGAAGAAACCGTTAGGGCGCAGAATTAAAATTATTGCCAAAAAGAAAAAAGTACTAAAGAGGCCCCATGTTCCGCCGAGCCACGAACGGACCACGCTATCTAGGATTCCGATGGTTAAACCACCAACTACCGCACCTTTCGCATTACCGACGCCACCAATAATTCCTGCAGTAAATCCTTGAATTGTGTAGTAAAGACCAGCGGCTGGCGCAACGATGATTACTGGAGCAGATAAGAATCCAACAGCTGCAATTACAATGGTGCCGGTAATGAAACCCATTTTTATAACCGGTTTGGTTGGGATACCCAAGATGGTTGAAGTATCTGGATTATGCGCAATTGCGCGAATCGAGCGCCCCCAGAGAGTTTTCTTCAAGAAGAGCTCATTTACAGTATAAACCAAGAACATAAATAGTATAACCAGCAATTTCTGAACCGAGAGTTTGCCATCGCCAATTGCAATATTCTTATCGATGAAATCGAAGTAGCTGAACGTTACGTTTACCCATTTAATGTTAAATACCGATTGGAAAATTAAGGCTGCCGCTAGTGTGGCGATAATCCAGGCAAATTTGCTACCCGATAACTGTACCGGCAACATAATCATGCGCTCCATGATGAAACCCATAAGGGCGGCTGCAAGTACTAGAACAATTCCAGCTTTAATAAGTGGCCAGTGCCATACGCCAAGAAATTGATAACCAAGGGCGGCTCCCAGGACGAAACCTTCGCCTTGTGCAAAGTTCATAATGCGAGTTGGCTGATAAACAATAGTCATACTTAACGCGATGATCGCAAAAACCGAACCAGCGAAGATGCCATCGATCCAAATCTGAAGGCTCATCTTTTTCCAATTCTAACGAGATGGAATTTCTAAATCTTTAGCGAAATGTAATTTTCTCAAAAAATTACTTCTAATAGTTAAGTGAGAGTGAGTCTTATTTCTAAGACCCACTCTCACTCCTCAAACTATTTTCTAATCAAGTGATTAGAAGTTATGCAGCAGCTCGGTAAACCAACTTACCGTTGACCTTTGTGCAAACAAGCGGCGCTCCGGCTGCAGTGCGAGCTAACCAGCCAGCTTCAGGGCAAGCAGCTGCTTGACGAGAAATGGCGTTAACTTCAAGGGTGTACCAACCCTTAGCATCTTTACGCCATTCGTAGACGTTGATGCCATCTGCTTGGTAGAAGTTGTGCTCTGGTCCTGGGTGGATTCGAACACCTGAAGGTGTTTGATTTGCAGGAATATCGAGCTTCTCCATCGCATCGCGAACCTTGGTTGCATCCAATGAACGAGCTTTGTTAGCAGCAACTGCATATGCGTACAAGCAGTCAGCAGCGATCGCAGTTCCGTTAGGTGATGTTGCACCTGACTTAGCGCCAGTTGCAAAACCATTCTTAGCTACAACAGCATCAATGTGTGCCTTGTAGCCAGGTTGCCATAGCGTCTTTTCGCGTAGTGGCCACTGGTAGTTAGGAGCTGCCATAAGTGTTCCGGCGAAGTCATCGCCACCAGTTTCGTGGAATGCGATGTTCTGTGCGCCAGAACCACCCATCAAAATGCCCTTGTACTTAAGTTCCTTTGCCGCCTTAGCTGTGTATGCACCGTAAGCGTTGTTTGAAATGCTTACTGCTTCAGCACCAAGATCAATTAACTTCTGCAATTCAGCATTATGTGAAGTTGCAGTTGATGTGATCTTCTGCCAGCCAAGGTAAGTCAGACCATACTTTGAAGCCTGAGCTGTGTAGTAAGCATTGAAATCTTCACCAGTTGCACCAGCTTCGTAGATCATGCCGAACTTTGTAATCTTCTTCTTCTGAAGAACGGTCATAAGTGCAGTCAAAGTATCCTTGTAGTAATCCTGGGAACGGAAGCCGTACTTGTAATCTGTGAAGTCAAGCGCTGCTACAGCAGGCTGACAGTTCAACTTCTTAGCGGCTTCGTAGTAACCAGCAGCTGCTGAGTAGTAAGCAGAAATAGATGGTCCTACCACCATATTGATTGATGAATCACCAGCAAATTCCTTGGCATTGTTAGCAGCGGTTACTGGGTTTAGCGCGTCATCGCGAACCACAAGTTCGATCTTTGCGCCACCGATACCACCGGCTGCGTTAATTTGATCAGCTACAACTTGTAGCGAGTTACGCTGAGAAGTTCCAAGAACTGCGAAAACGCCAGTCATTGGTGCTTCGAGACCAATCTTAATTTTATCTGTTTTTGCATCCCAAACTTTCTTTGGAACGAGACCTGGATTATCTGCAGCAGTTGCAGTTACAGCTGTGCCAAATAATGCAGTTGCTGCAACTGCAGCAATGATTACTTTCTTTTTAAACACATTTCCTCCATCACTAACTGTGGATGTGTATCGCTCACCGAAACACCGTTCCATAAAAGTAAGCGATAGCACCTGCAAGGTCAAGGGTTTAGCCAATAAAACACAAGGAATATGCGCAATATCCAAGTGTTATAAATTCGTAATCATGTTCCACTAGTTGGAACTAATTGAAAATCTATTGAAAAATAAGGGTTTAAAGAGTTGCTAACTTTGGCATTAGTTCGAATAAGCCGTCGTATGAACTTCGTAAAACATCAGCACTTGTTGCCCCTGGCGGAATTAGCTCTAGCCAATCGGCCCAGCCGCCATATCTTTTCGCGATAATTTCAGTAACCTCTTCGATCGAACCATGCACTGTCATGGCATCTACCAATTCATCAGGAAGTTCTGAGGTTGGGGTGGTCTGGAAACCGGCACTGGCGGTTATTTCATGGAAATACGGAACGCTTCGATACATATCAAAGGATGGTCTGAGAACTTGACGAGCCGTTACTGGATCCGGCTCTACTAAAACTCGAACCATCGCACTTCGTTGACAGGAATTGCCCGAGATCGCCGAGCCAGCTGCAAGTGCTGGCTCCAGACTTTGATGTAGCCATTCATAGGTATGAAGCCAATTAACGATAACGCCATCGGCAATTTCGCCTGTTAGCTTTGCCATACCTGGGCGAGTCACCGCTAAATGAATCGGTAACTTTTCGCGCAAAGGCTTCGCCAGTCTTTGATAGCCATTGATTTTATAAAACTCACCATCAAAATTTGCTTTAACTCCACTGTGGGCTAACCAGCTTTGCCGAATTGCTTCAACATATTCGCGCATGCGAACGGTTGGTCGAGCTGGATCAATTTGGTAATGCTCTCGGTTCCAGTGATCTGGCATGGTTCCGAGGCCAAGTTCAAAACGCCCGTCAGTAATTGCATCAACTGTGGTCGCTGCAAGTGCGGCGTTAACCGGCGGGCGAACCCAAGTTGTTATAGCAGTAATAATTTTCGGCTTAGTTGTTACGGTTCCGAAGTAAGTAGCAGATGAAATACTTTCATTTGCTGCCTCGCCAACACAGAGCGCATATGCTCCCGCTGCTTCAGCGCTTAGAGCGATGTCGCGATAATCCGGGAGCGGAATTCCAACGACTCCCATAGCTAAGCCAATTTTCATCAAATTAAATTTTCTTCTTTGGGACATAGCCCATTCGTTTTGATAACCGAGCCGCAGAATCAAGTAATAGCGGAACGCATTGTGATAGCTCTGATTTAAAGCGGTCGGCCGGACCACAAACGCTAATCACCGCAATGGGATGTCCAGTGCGATCAAAAATAGGCGCCGCGACTGAGGCAGACCCTACCTGTCGCTCGCCCACTGATTGCGAATAACCGCGGGTTCGGATTTGGCGAAGTTCATAAATTATCTTTGCTGGATCTGTTGGTGTAACTGCCGTAATTGGCTTTAATTTACGCTTTAAATATTGCAAAATCTCAGTCTCGGGCATCCAAGCAAGAAATGCTTTTGAGGAACTTCCAGCATGAAGCGGGTGCGTAATACCCATGGCAACCGACATAACAATTTCCCGATTTGGAATCACTTGATCAACATAAAGGCGTTCAAAGCCGGAACGAATCGAAAGAGTCGCGGTCTCGTGAGTTGCTCGGGAAAGTGCAGCTAGCTCAGGTGCTGCAAGTTGGCGGATATCTAACTGCGCAAGGCAAGTTAGGCCAAGGGCTAATGAAGAAGTGCCCAAGGTATATCGGCGTGATTCTTCGATTAAATCGATAAAACCACGACTTCTAAGTGAGGCCAAAATTCTATGAACAGCTGCTTTTGATAATCCTAGGTTGCGCGCAATTTCTGTGATACCTAGATCAGGTTCGCCGCATTGTGAAAAGAGAAGCAATACATCGGCTGCCCGTTCTACCGTTGCGATGCGTTGCGATTTGCTCTCAGTTGCCATTACGTTAAACCTCTCCAAAGCCAATATTTACCGGCGGATTTGTCACTAATCGAGTTGAGATAAATTCCCACCAATCGTCCTGTGAGACTCGCTCGGTTTCCCACTCTTTATCTGACTTTAAGTTTGCAAGTGCTTTGCGATATTCACCAAAGCCGGCTTCATCATCAAAGGCTGACCAAGATTCAATTGTGTAGGTATCGCCAATAACGCTGTAGTACCAACGAACGCTTTTAACCATCGGAAGCTCTTTGTAGAACCACTTTTCGCGATCCTCTAACCAGTGCCAAAAATCTTTCATATTGCGGCGCGACTTTTCAGATAAGTGCATTTTGTAGACGAGATAAATCATCTGAACTCCCAACCTTTTCAAAAATGGAATCGCGTTCCGCTGAACGTAACACCATCTATTGGAATTGTGAAGAGGAAACTCTTGTTTAGTGCGCCAAATTTCAGGTATTGTGTCGGAACAAGGTTTCACTAGGTGGAACACTGAAATATCGCGAAAGGTGCGGCAATGGCGACATATGACTTACTAATTAAGAATGTGAAAGTAGTAAATCACGATGGCGAATCCGCAACACCGCAAGACATCGCAGTCTCCGATGGCGTAGTTACTGCAATCGGCACCGGCCTTGATGAAAGTAGTGCGAAAAAAATTGTCGATGGTACTGGCCGAGTTGCTTATCCGGGTGCAATCGATGGCCACCAACATTGGGGCATCTACAACCCGCTAGATCAAGACACAGTAACTGAGAGCAAAGCATCTGCTCAGGGTGGTGTGACAACTGCGATTACTTATATGCGCACCGGCCAGTACTACCTAAATAAGGGTGGCAGTTATTTAGATTTCTTCCCAGAAGTTTTAGCACTTAGTGAAAATCGCGCATTTGTTGATTACGGTTTCCACTTAGCACCAATGACTAAACAACACATTTCTGAGATTCCAGAAATTATTTCTCAGTTCGGTGTTAGTTCTTTTAAGATCTTTATGTTCTACGGTAGCCACGGCTTGCATGGTCGCTCAAATGACCAATCTTCTTTCTTAATGACTCCCCCTGATGAGCGTTACGATATCGCGCACTTTGAATTTGTGATGCGCGCAATTCAAGCGGCTCGGGAAAAGTTTGGCGACAAAGCTGATGCCATTTCATTGGGTCTGCACTGCGAGACTGCGGAAATCATGAGCGCATATACCAAGATTGTTGAAGAAGAAGGAAAGTACAGAGGTCTTGAGGCGTATCATCAATCTCGTCCGCCTCACTCCGAGGGATTAGCAATCACGATTGCTTCTTACTTGGCATTTGAAACCCAACTTCCAAATATCAACTTGCTGCATTTGAGTTCGCGTAAGGCAGTTGAAGCTGCACTAATGATGCAGAAGACTTTCCCGCATATTAACTTCCGCCGAGAAGTAACAGTTGGGCACTTATTAGCTGATATCGAGAACTCCAAGGGCGTTGGCGGCAAGGTAAATCCACCTTTGCGCCCACGTGCTGATGTTGAATCACTTTGGGGCCATCTAAAGGCTGGCGAACTCGATTGGGTTGTCAGCGATCACGCCTGCTGCAAGGAAGAACTTAAATTTGGAAATCCAAAAGAAGATGTCTTCTTGGCAAAATCTGGTTTCGGTGGCGCTGAATATTTACTACCTGGAATGGTAACCGAGGGTCTAAAACGCGGATTAACCCGACCAGAGATTGCAAAACTAACTTCATTCGCCCCTGCGCAACGCTATGGACTAAAGAACAAAGGTTCGCTTGCCGTTGGTTTTGCTGCGGATATCGCACTCGTTGATGAAAACGTTAATTACACAGTTCGTGCTGCTGATTCTGAATCGACACAGGGATATACCCCATTTGAAGGATTTACCTTAACTGCCAAGGTTACTGACACATTTGTGCGCGGTAACCACGTTCTAGAAAATAGCAAAATTGTTGGCGCCGCTATTGGAAAGTATCAGTTCCGAGCTTGAGCGCATTAAAAGGAATTCGCGTACTAGATGCCGCAACTTTATTTGCGGGGCCAATGGCTGCCACCATGTTGGCAGACTTTGGTGCCGAGGTAATCAAGATTGAGCATCCAACTAAAGGCGATCCAGTTCGATTACATGGTCATTCCAAAGATGGAGTTCCGCTTTGGTGGACCATGTTGGCACGCAACAAGAAAACCCTTGCCCTAGATTTAGGTAAGCCCGCTGGTAGCGAAATTCTGAAAGAACTTATTAAAAAGTCAGATGTCTTTATTGAAAATTTCCGTCCTGGCACTCTTGAGCGTTGGGGCATAGGTCCAGCGGTTTTATTAGAGATAAATCCAAAATTAATCATCGCTCGCGTTACTGGCTTCGGACAATTTGGTCCGTACTCTGCTCGTGCAGGTTTCGGAACGCTTGCTGAATCAATGAGCGGATTTGCAGCCATGACTGGTGAAGTTGATGGGCCACCGACCCTTCCGCCTTTTGGTCTAGCCGATGGCATTGCAGCACTTGCCACTTCACAAGCGGTTTTAACTGCTTTGGCAGCCCTGAATAATCCTGAAAGTGAAGCATTTGGCAAAGGCCAAGTTATTGACCTCGCAATCATCGAACCAATCTTGGCGATCTTGGGGCCACAACCAACTGTCTATGACCAGCTCGGAATCGTGCAACCACGTTCTGGAAATCGTTCGGTTAATAATGCGCCGCGTAATACCTATAAAACTAAGGATGGCAAGTGGGTTGCGATTTCAACTTCAGCGCAATCAATCGCAGAACGCGTAATGCATTTAGTTGGTCATCCAGAAGTTATCTCAGAACCTTGGTTTGCATCCGGTGGCGAGCGCGCAAAGCATGCTGATTTACTCGATGGCTACGTATCTTCCTGGATCGCCGAACGCGATACTGCCGAAGTTGTGCGCGCTTTTGAAGAGGCCGAAGCGGCCGTTGCTCAAATTTACGATATTCGCGACATTATGGCCGATAAACAATTCCAGGCTCTCGACACAATTACTACAGTTGAAGACCCACAACTCGGGCCGGTGCGAATGCAGAATGTCTTATATCGATTGAGTGAGACACCTGGCGAAATTAATTGGACTGGGCGCAGCAAGGGCGCCGATACTCACGAGATATTGACGCAGACGATAGGTTTATCGGAAAGTAAAGTTACCGAACTCGAAACTGCGGGAATTATTTCGCAGGCTAAGCCAATAGAGGGAAAGTGAAGCCATGACTAAGATCTGGGATCAACTTAAAGCTGCTCGAGTAATCGATCTTTCCCAACCAATGTTTCGTGGCATGCCACAATCACCCAACCACACTCCATTTCGAATGGTGCTTGACCGTCGACATGGCGATGTAGTTTCTGCTGCCGGTGGATCTGCTTCAAATGAAATTATTGTTACTGGTGCTCATGTAGGTACTCATATTGATGCTCTTGCCCATGTTTCATTCCAAGGAAAATTATTTGGCGGCATTGATGCGCAATCAGTAATGAACCATATGGGTTTTAGTAAGTACGGCATTGAGTCAGTAAAACCTTTCCTCTGCCGTGGGGTATTTCTTAATGTTGCTAAAGCCTTAAATAAAGAGGTTTTAGGGCCAGATTATGAAATCACGATTGCCGACCTTGAAGCAGCGCAGAAATTAGCTGGCGTTGAAATTAACGAAGGCGATGTAGTTCTGATCGGAACTGGCTGGGCCAAGAACTGGGGCGATAAAGAGTTATTCCAAGGTCAAACACTCGGAACTCCTGGCATTGGTGAAGCCGGCGCCAAATGGCTAGCGGCTAAGAAACCAAGTGCCTGCGGTGGCGAAACAATTGCCTTTGAACATATTCCGGCCGGGGCCGGACACCGTGAATTGCCTGTTCACCGAGTCTTCCTAGTTGAATCCGGAATTCACATTATTGAAACGATGAAATTAACTGAACTTGCCGAAAGCGGAGTATCAGAATTTCTATTTATTCTCTCACCGCTTAACTTGCAAGGTGCAACAGGTTCACCGTCTCGTCCATTGGCAGTTTTGGTTTAATCAATCTCATGAGCAGCGAAAAAACTCAGGTTCAGCTTTTGGCTGAGTTCGCTGCAAATACAAAAGTTCTGTCGACCGAAATTGCGGCAGATGCTCGCGAGCGAATTCTTGATGTCCTAGGAAATAGTTTGGCCGGTCGCGCTGAATCGTTGCATGAATCTGATCCAGATCGCGCTGTTGAAAGAGTAGTTGCGACTTGGGGTGGAAATCCAACTTCAAGTGTGATCGGGTCAGCAATAAAGTTGCCATCAGCAAGTGCTGCGCTAATTAACGGAACCCTTGCGCACATTCTAGATTTTGATGACACACATTTGCCTTCGGTTCTGCATCCTTCTGCTTCAATCGTACCTACGGCCCTCGCAGTAGCTGAAGAAGTTGGCGCAGCACCAGATCAAATTTTGCGCTCAGTTGCAATCGGAATTGAGATTACCAATCGACTCGGAATGGCTTCTTATATTCCAAGTGCCGGAAATTCCATCTTCTTCGAAAAAGGTTTTCACGCAACTTCGATCTGCGGAACTATTGGCGCATCAGTTACTGCCGCACTTCTATATGGGCTCGATGCAGCAAAAATTGCCGATGCGATTGGTATTGCCGCAAGTATGGGCGCTGGAATTATTGAAGCTAACCGAACTGGCGGAACAGTTAAACGAATTCACTGCGGCTGGGCCGCACATGGCGGCGTCGTCGCGGCGAGCATGGCACGGGAAGGAATCACTGGCCCGCCAACCGTATTGGAAGGTCGCTTTGGTTTCTTTAACGCTTATTTAGATGGGCAATTTGATGCCAATGCTCTGCTTGATGGACTTGGCGAACGATGGGAACTTTTAAAGACTGCCTACAAGCCATATCCAACGAATCACTTTACTCATCCAGGGATTGATTGTGCGCTTGCAATAAGAGCAGCAGGAATAAAGGCAGTTGATGTAGAAAGCATTGAACTTGGTGTTGCAGCTCCGGTTATTAGAACTATTGGCGAACCACGGGATGAAAAGATTAAACCGAAATCTGGCTACCACGGAAAATTCTCTGCGCCATACACATTAGCCACAGCTTTCCTTGGTGGCGGCGGCTTAGGTGTTTACTTAGATGACTTCTCTGAAAGTAACTGGGATCAAGCAGAGCGTTTAGCTCTTGCCGCTAAAGTAAATGTAGTTGCCGATGATCGAGCAACTAAAATTTTCCCCAATGCATTTGCCGCAGTTTTAACCGTTAAAACTAAAGATGGGCAATCCCATACCCATCGTGTTGATGCTAGTCTTGGTAGCAAAGAAGCCCCACTTACAAAATTGCAAATAATGCAGAAATTTAATTTGAATGCATCCCGTTATTTGGCTGCCGACGCAGTTGCTCAAGTTACTAAATTTGTTAATTTTGAAAATCAAAGCGATTTAGCTTCCTTGATGAAACTCTTATCTAGTAAGAGCTCATGAGCCGCCGCAATTACCAAGATCCTCGCATAGTTGCGATGATCGCAGCCATGGGACTGGGCTCAGTGATGTTTGATAACACTGCAGTCACTACCGCAATTCCATCTATTCAAATTGATTTCAATGCCGAAACCAGTGCTTTGCAATGGATTCTCAGCGCTATGAGCATCACGACTGGAACTGTCTTGCCATTTGCTGGCGCCTTCGGCGATAAGTGGGGCGCTCTAAAAGCTTTCCGCATTGGATTAACGATTTTTGGCCTGGGGGCACTGTTAGCTTCTTTCGCCAGCTCTTTCCCTATGTTGTTAGCTTGTCGAATTTTCCAAGGTTGTGGCCTGGCATTTATGTTGCCCAACGGAGGCGCGATTTTAAGTGCCAATGTCGATCCCAATGCGCGTAATCGCGCAGTCGGGCTTTGGATTAGTTTCAGTTCAACTGGTCTGGTTCTAGGGCCAATTATTGGAGGCTACCTAACACAGACTTACACCTGGCATCAACTTTTCTATTGCCAACCAATAATTTCACTAATCGGAATTTCTCTAACCTTTTTTCTTCACGAAAGTGAAACTCATAAAAATATTAATCCGTTGGATATCAAAGGAATTTTCGCTATTAGTTTTGCAACCCTCTTCTTCTCCGCTGGTGTAATTGATTTAGGTCGGGCTGTTCCGCATCCGCTCATTGATACTTTATTAATCGCACTTGGAACTTCGCTTTACTTGGCTTTCTACCGAATTGAAAAGCGAGTTAAATTTCCGCTAATTGATCCAGCTTGGTTTAAATCACGCCGTGTACGTGGCGTCTTGATCGCCTGCTTCATCTATAACGCGACCATTCCGGCAGCAACCTTATTAGTCGCGTTATTTAGCCAGAAAACTTTGGGATTTTCTCCTCGCATGGGAGGTTTAGTAATTCTTCTCATGTGTATTTTGATGCCGCTCGGATCAACAATCTTAGGAAAAGTTAAGAGCTCAAATGGGTTGCGCACTGTGATGCTTTGGGCTTCATTCTTATTGGGTATCGATTACATTGTGGTATCGCTCTTTGCTCAGAGCCCGGTCCCGATTTTCCTTTCAACTTTAATGTTTTCTGGTCTCTTTGCCGGCATCTTGTTCGGAGGTGACACAGTTGCAGTGATGGAGTCACTAGAGCCAGCTAAAGCCGCATCTGGTTTGGCTGCACTTTCTATGGTGCGGCAGATCTCGGCAGTTATTGGAATAGCCATGATCGGCACAATTAGCGAGATCATCGGAAACTACGCTAATAACGCCGTGACTGGCCGACTTTGGGGCATAGCGGTAAGTGGTCTTATCACCTTTGGCGCATGGGTAATGCTCAGAGACGGATTAAGGAAAGATCAGTTAGTTTGATTTCACTACTGGCTTCATAAAGAGTCCAGGTGCGATTAGCAATATCAATTACCTCGCAGCCACTCGGTGCCACATATTCGCTGGCCGGTAATTTAATGGTTTGACCGGCTAAGCCATCGGCGCCAGCAGACCGAATTTCACCAAATGTATTTGCATCGATGTGAGTTTTAATCTGAGTAATTGAACCTTCTTTACCTTCACGACGATTCCATTTAGGAGCTCCGTAAAACCAAGCTAGCGCAACGGCGCCATTTGGAGTGTAAGCACCGATTCGAAGTGAGTGAGGTGGAACCCAAGTGTGATCACCAGCAACGACTGTGTCGCCAGACATCTGCAGTTCGCCCTCAAAGATGAAGAACTCTTCAGCGCATTCGTAACTTCCATCAACTGGCCTTGACCATCCGGCCGGAAAATTCACGATCATTACGCTGGTGCCATTTTCCCAAGTATGTAATCGATGCATCTTTACTGCTGCAGTTGAATCTGGAATCGGCACATCGACAGCAGCCGACATGTCGCGAAGGTTCTGGCTCTTGATAACGGCCATGGTTGCCTACTTTCCGGTGGCTAGTGTTCGTCGTGCGATTTTGGCAATGGCTTCATCAATCATGCGACCCTTCGCATCAAGAGCAACTCCACCGCCAGCAGTAGATAGGCGATCTAGAATGTCTTGTGCTGCTGCAAGCTCGTCAGCGTTTGGTGTAAAAACTTCATTGGCAATTTCAATTTGTGCTGGATGAATACAAGCGCGACCGAAATAACCCCACTCTTTAAATTCTTGCGAACTCTTACGATATGCATCAAGATCTTTGAAGTTAGTTGAAACCGCAGCAACTGGTGGATTAATACCAGCAGCTGCGCTAGCAAAAACTGCCATGCTTCGGGCAAATTGCGTTGTAGTTTCGCCAGCTACGCCAGAGGTGCCTAAATCTGCGCGCAGGTCTGCTTCGCCCAGCTGTAGTCGAGTTACTCGCGGGCCCATTGCAATTGATTGGGCATTAAATACGCCTGCGGCAGATTCAATTAGCGCTGAAACTTCTAGCACTGTTGAGACGCCACGAGCTTGCTCTAGCTCAGTAATTAGGGAATCCAAATTTTCAAGCTCGGTCAAAGTTGTCGCCTTCGCCAAGACGATGCCGCGACAATTCTTATGTACTGCAGCGGCAAGATCTAATTCGAGAGCACCTTTCTCTGGATTAACTCGAACCCAGATTTCAACTGGTGAATCCAAATCATTTAGAAATGAAGTTAAATTTTCGCGCGCGATACCTTTATCGGCTGGCGATACACCATCTTCCAAGTCAACAATTAGTGCGTCTGCTCCGCGGCCGAGGGCTTTAGTTAAGCGTTCTAAATCGTTGGCTGGAACATATAGATGGCTACGGGCGCTCATTATCCGATTTGAGTCTTTCCACTTACTAGCGACTTTGCAATAACCATCTTCATGATGTCATTTGTACCTTCACCGATCGACATTAAAGGCGCATCGCGATACAAACGCTCTACAACATATTCAGTTGAATATCCATAACCACCATGAACGCGCATTGCTTCAAGGGAAGCCATGATCGCTACTTCGCTAGCAAAATACTTTGCCATACCAGCTTCCATATCAACTCGCTCGCCAGCATCTGCTTTCGAAGCTGACCAGTAAGTCATCAAACGCGCAGCTTGTAAGTTAGTTGCGATCTCAGCGAGTTTCAATTGAATTGCTTGGAAATCGCTAATTGGTTGACCAAAAGCTTTGCGTTCTTTTGAATAACTAAGTGCAGCTTCATAGGATGCTTGGGCAATACCAACTGACCGAGCCGCGATATTTATTCGACCAGTTTCGAGACCACTTAGAACTTGCTGCATTCCGCGACCTTCAACGCCGCCCAGCAAATTCTCCTTGGGAACCCGGACGTTGTTTAGAACAATCTCGCAGGATTCAGTGCCCTTGTAGCCGAGCTTTCCAATATCTTTCAAAACTTCAAAGCCAGGAGTTCCGGCTTCTACCAAAATTACGCTCATTCCTTTATGAGCAGGAGATGCATTTGGATCAGTCTTTACCAGCACTGGAAGTGGATTGGCATGGCGCGCATTTGTAATCCAGGTTTTCGCACCATTAATTACATACTCATCTCCCTCAAGACGAGCAGTTGTACGAATACCTTGTAAATCGGTACCAGCATCAGGCTCGGTTAATCCGATACCTGTGCGGCGCTTACCAGTTGCCAGATCAGGTAGGTATTTATCTTTCTGCTCTTGAGTTCCGTGGTGTGCAATCATCCAACAAGAGAGTGAGTGGCTACCCAGAATTCCAGCCACGCCCATCCAGCCGCGAGCAATCTCTTCAAATACCAGAGCGAACGAGACCATATCAACATTTAGGCCGCCGTACTCTTCTGGAATTGTCATTCCAAAGAGACCCATCTCGGCCATGGTTGCAACTATCTCGGTTGGATAGATACCTTCTTTTTCATACTTGTTAGCAACTGGCTTGATCTCTTTTTCGACGAACTCACGTAGCACTTTTTTAAAGGCTAATTGTTCCTCGTTTAAATTGAAATCCATCATTAACTCCTAGTTCTAACTTATCCAAATACCGGAAGTGCGCGTCCATCAGATAACTCTTGCCAAGAGAGTTCAACCGCTAAATCGCAAGTTGGGCTCTCGATACCGACAAGTCTAGTTAGCATGATTACCTTTTCGCTCAGCAGAACGCGAGCGATTACATATGGTGGAACAAATCCTTCACCGGGCGCACGATGTACGACAGTCCAAGAATCTACTGTCCCATTGCCAGCAACTTCCCGCCATTCCAGATTCTCGGTGGCACAAGTTATACAGATAGCACGCGGATACCACTGGAATTGTTTGCAAGATTCACAGAATTGAATTACAAGCTTTTGTTCGCGTGTTGCGGCCCAGAATGGCGCACTGATTGCATCTTCTTGCGGCAGGTAAGGAAACATTAAATTGCCCCCAAAATGACCGTGGCATTGGTCGAGAGAATTCCGCCGGTGCCATGAGCAACTGCCAACTTGGCATTGGCTACTTGGCGCTCACCGCATTCTCCACGTAATTGCCGAACTGCCTCAATTAGAAGCAAGATTCCGTACTGACCGGGGTGGCAATATGAGAGGCCGCCACCATTGGTATTTAAGGGAAATGAACCACCTGGTCTTGTTTTTCCATCGAGCACAAAATCAGCGCCTTCGCCTTTACTGGCAAAACCTAGACCTTCTAGCGATAGCAGAGTGGTGATTGTAAAAGAATCATAAAGTTCAACCACATCAATATCGGAGCGAGATACGCCAGCCATCGCGAATGCAATATCACCGCTCTGCTTTGCGCCAGTTACTCGAAGATCGCGATGAGTGGTCATAGAAGTATTAGTAGTTGACTCACCAAATCCGAGAATCGCAACTGGCTTGCTCTTTAAATTCTTAGCGATCTCAGAGTTGGTAACTATTATTGCGCCGCCACCATCGGTGACTAAACAACAATCGCTGGCGCGAAGTGGCGATGAAATCATGTCAGCGCTTTCAAGTTCTTCAACCGTTAACGAAGTTGAGCCAAATCGATAGGCTTTTGGATTTAGTAGCGCCCATTCGCGAGCACTGATTGCAATCTCCGAAAGTGCGGCTCGTCCATTTGATACATCGTGAATATAACGTTGAGCTGCCATTGCATAGTAACTCAGTGGAAAGAGCGGGCCGTACGCAGTTTCAAATTGCGCCTCTGGCGTGTGATTCTCAACGACTCCGCCCAAGGAACGAGATTTTGCAGAACGCTGATTAGAGGCAAAAGAAATAACTACTACATTGCATTGCCCACTGGCAATGGCGTGGTATGCCCGAGCGACATACATTTCAAACGAACTGCCACCTGCAAAAGTTGAATCTGTAAACTTTGGCGATATTCCTAAGTAATCAGCCAGTGATGTTGCAGAAAAGCGAGAGATTGCATTTGTCGCAATGCCATCGACATCGCTGATCTTTAGGCCCGCATCAGCCAATGCTCTAGACACCGCTTGTGCCTGTAGCTCCAGAATTGATTTATTGGTAACACCAAGATCACACTCTGCTGCACCAACAATTACTGGAGTTTTCATGGTTAGCGCCAAACCACCTTTGCAGTGATTGGAGCAACTGCGGGGCGTGAAACCGCGCCGCTAATATCAACCACGTCGATCTGGAGTGAAAGTGAGATTCCGGTCGAAGCCACTTCAGTGATCTCGCCGCTTACTTTGACCAGTTCCTCGGCAAAAACTAAACCGGCATAACGAAAATCTAACTCTGAAATAAAGGCCGTTTCGCCTAACCAATCTTGAATGGCTTGCACTGCGTATGCACCAAATACTTGGCCATCGACAACAGGAGCTTTCAGACCTTTAGATTTTAAATAATCCATGTCGTAATGCAGGCGATGCCAATCCCAGGTTGCGCCAGCGTAAGCAATCATGGAGGTAAGGGTGCAATGTTTAGTTAGTTCTGGCAGTTTGTCGCCAACTTGATAATTGCTCATTTACCGGCCTCCATTGCAACCCAAATAAGCGACTCAGTATTTGTAGCCAGTAACTCATTTCGCTGATTTCGATAAGTGGCAGTACTGAACATGGTGGCCATTGCTACGCCTTTAGAATTAACTCGCTCGGAAATTTCATCAATTTTCCAAGTCACATGAAGTACGTCTGAGGCATGCACATATTGATAAAACTTGTAGCTGTTTCCGCCGCGAAGCAATTTAGTATTGGGAATCTCAATATCCCAGAAATGCCCGGCATACCCATCATCATTCATAGGCAAATTGGCGTATTGATTGGTGTCACAGATCAGGGTAAGTGGGGCAATTTCACGAGCCGCGTACATTGGATTGTTATCTTCGACAGCTAACGCAAAATATCTACCAGATGCAGTACCAAATGGTTCTGGTGCAATATAGGTACGTTCAGTACCAACCATTGCTTTTATTGCATCGGTCAATAGAGTCATGGCAGAACTGCTAACGGAAAGACTTCCAATAAGAATTCAGGACGCAATAGCGAATTACAAAGCGCACCAGTTGATGAAGGCCAAGGCTTTGCAAGTAAATTCTCGCGCACCTTTGCGACTCCGCGATAATCCTTTAGCCCTTCCGGAACTACATACTCGATGGTGTTTACCAGCGCTTCAGGCCCAACGCCAGCTTCATTTAGAACTAGCAAAATAGCTTCGTAAGTCGATTGAGCCTGCGCCACAATATCGCCAGCATGGGTCGCTTCTTGAGTTTCCATATCAAGGGAAGCAAAACCTGACATATATAAAGTTTTACCAGCGATGACACCTGGGGTATATGACAATGTGTCATAACGCTTCCAGCCTGGATTGACTCCCTTGAGTCGATGATGTGATGCAACTAAATCGATAGCAACTAAAACTCCTGGCTTGTGTAACTGAGACATCAAAATTCCGCCAGCACCTGGGAAAACTCCAGCGCCACCAAGTAGCTCTTTGCGAACTCGAGAAGTCTTGCCATAAATACTTCTAGTTTCCGGCATCGAATAGTCATAAGTAGTTACAGCGTTATCTAGCGATAGTCCAACCTGGGAAAGTAATTCGCCGCCGCGTTCGAGACAGTAACGATATTGGGCAACGAAATCACCCTCGTGAACTACATTGCCATCTTTATCAATTGGTAAGAGAGTTGGCAGAAATACCGATCCATCGTGGCCTTCGGTAATTGTGTTGCGTGCCCACCCGGAATCATCGCCACTTGCTAACTTTTTGCCACCACCTTTAGTTGTATAAACTTCAATTTCAATGAAAGCCTCAGGGCGAAGTAGGGCATCGACCATAACGGTAGTAATAGTTGGAGTATGTCCGGCAAATCGAGTAACGCGAACTTCTTGAGCTTCAGAGTAATGTGGCAAGCCGCTAACGGTTACATTTTCAACTACTCGCGTTACATCTGCAAGGGTCATGCCAGCTGCTTCAAGAATGCATTCGATTTTGTCATATGCAGTATTTACTTGATCGGTCATTCCGCCAACTACAACCATACGGCCGGTATCTGCGTTAAAAGTACTTGCAGTGTGGCCCGAGATAAATGCATCGCTCTCGGTTGCTAACCCCAAACTAAATGTGTAATCAGAATATTTATACCAAGGGTAAACACTGGGTTCGATAGCCTTAAAATTACTCATTTAGTCCCCCTTATTTGCCTAACGTAGCAATCTTTAGAGAAATATTGGCTATCTGCGCCACGCTTTCAATGTGCAATATCTCATCGGCGGCAGCGCTTGCGGCTTGGTGATCAGAACATTGCAACAGAAACTTTTCTGTTAGAGCTGCCAATGGGAGGCGATTATTTGGGCCGCCTGTGCTTGAGGCAACTTTGCCAGAAAATGAATCACCATTCAAAGTGGAAATTTCAACTGATCCAGCTGCCGCGGCAGCAGCAGAAACTTCATTCTTCTCGGTGAATTCAAATTTGCGGGCTAGTGCAATTACTTCAGGGCGCTTAATAGATTCTGGTTCAAAAGTATCTACTACAAGTGCGCCGTCAATAAGAAGAGCTGCTACGGACCAAGGCAAGGAAAATTTTGCATCATATGGAGTCTTTGGTTCATTCTTTTCGGAACGAGGATGGCAAACAATTTTCGCAGAATCAGGGTGAACAATTGCGGAAATTTTCGCCACGTCGGAGACTCTGACGCCACTTGCTTTTGCGCTTGCCCAAGCAACTTTTATGGCATCCAGCGTTACATGTGAAAGTTGGCAAGCTGGATATGGCTTGATAGTTATCTGTGAACATTGCCAGATAGTTCCTAACTTTTCAGTGATACTTTGCATATCTGATGGTCGATCACTTAGCGATTTAAAGATTCCATATTGACCTTCAAGTACTGTTTCTGGTCCGCTTGCGCCATTAGCTGCAAAATTTGCTGCCGTAATACCGCCTTGTGCTGCAATTCCTGGATGTATTTGTTTTGTGGAAGAACCAGTGTTTAAAAATTCTAGTAGGCCGCCAGAGAAACTTCCGGCGATGCCCATCGCATCTACAGTTTGGGCGACTGATAACTTCATTAATTTTGCTGCAACTACAGCGCTTGCGATAGTTCCGCAAACTTGAGTTGCATGCAACCCGCGGGCATGGAAACCGTGTGGGGTTGCTGCACCTAATCTACATATGACTTCCAAACCAACCGCGTATGCGGTAATTACTTCTTCACCTGTGGCGCCTAAAGATTCACCAAGTGCCATAGCCACCGGCAACGTTGGCGCGGTTGCATGCACTAATCCACCCGCATGAGTATCGTCAAAATCAAGGGCATGAATCAAGATGGCATTAACAAATGCGGCTCCAGGAACAGATGTTTTCTGATTACTCCCCCAGATAGTTGCGGCATTAGATTCACCGTACTGAGCAACTGTTTCTGCTGCGGCTCTTGCTACTGTGGTTGACCTGCCACCAATCGCATCACCAAAACCATCAAGTGCGTGCTCTTTAACTATTTGTTGAACACTAGCAGGCAGGTCAGACCAAGTGAGTTTTAACGCCCACTCGGCTAATTCCTGCGCAGTACTCATTACGAAGTAAATGCCTGATCAGCAGATAGTTTTGAAACTTTTGCTTCATCATATTTAAGCAACTCATTTAAAACGTAGGTGGCATCTTCATTTCGCTGAGGTGCACGACGGTTATCGGTGCGAGCTGGGCCAGCCTTCACTGGTGTGGCTACTTGCTTAACTTTTCCGTAGCGGGGGTGATCAGTTTCGATAATCATTTCGCGAGCAATTGTGTGTGGTTCAACCAAACTTTGCGCAACAGTATTAATCGGCCCGCATGGAATTGATTCGGCATAAAGTTTAGGCAACCAATAGTTGACGCTTTGCTTTGCCAAGATCTCTTCCAGCATTGGAATCAAGATTTCTTTATTCTTTAACCGAGCTGCAAAGTTAATAAAGCGCTCATCTGTTGCCAGCTCAGGCCGATCGATAACCACAGTTAATCGTTGCCAGAATTTCTCTTTAGCACAGCCCACAATTAACCAACCATCTGAAGCTTCAAACGCTTGGAACGGAACAAGCGAAGGATGTGCTGAGTGATGAGTACGAATCGGTTCGAAACCAGCATTTAGATGCCATGCTGCCGGATAAGTAAGCATGCCGATTGCGGTGTCGTAAAGGCTGACATCACAGTCCATGCCAACGCCATCTCGACGAGCTGCATGTAGCGCAACCAATAAAGAAATGGTCGAAATCAAGCCGCCTGAATAGTCGACCATCGATAAACCAGATTTTGTTGGTGGGCCATCAGGTTCGCCCGTGACATCCATCCAGCCGGCTAAACCTTGCAAAATATAGTCATAGCCCGGCTCTTTCGAACGAGGGCCGGTCATTCCAAAACCAGTTAAAGAACAACAAACAATCTTTGGATTTAAGTGCTTTAGATCATCGTAGGTAATTCGCATTTTCTTTGGAACATCGCCGCGCAAGTTGCTGTAAACGACATCAGAAACTTTTACCAAATCTTCAAATACCGCACGACCCGCGGGCGTATTCAAATTAAGAGAGATAGATTTTTTATTCCGGTTGAATGATTCGAAGAAGAGCGAGTCTTCTCCTTCGGAATAAGGTGGGACATAACGACCAACATCTCCGCCAACTGATGGATCTTCAACTTTAATTACTTCAGCGCCCATGTCAGCCAAATGCACAGTCGCAAATGGGCCGGCTCCGTACTGTTCCACCGAGAGAATTCGTACATCTGCTAAAGGCAACATGACTTAACCTCTGACCAACCTTGGAATCATTTCGATAATTTGATTCTGAGCTTGTCGAACGGTGGCATTTTCAAGTCCATGTGTTGGCGGGCTTAGTTTTACAGTATCGGCTAAACCTTCATAACGAGCAATTTTCTCTATTACTTCATCGGTATCGCCAGCCAAAGTAAGTGCATCAACCATTTCGTCAGGCACGACATCACCTAAATCATCACTTGACACACCAGTGCGGAACTTCTCAATTACCGCATTCTGCTGATCAAGCATGCCGTGGAATTCGAAGAAATCAGCATATGTTTTAACGGTCGCATAAAAGCCAATTAAGCCTGCCGCCCAACGCTTTGCTTGCTTGGCATCTTTATCAATGGCACATGCTGCAGACACCACAACATCTAGATCTTTCCGATCACGTCCTGATTTCTCGCGACCTTCAGTGAGCCATGGACCGAGCATTTCGCCGAGATACTTTGGCGAACAGAGTTCATGAGAGATCCAACCATCGCCAATTTCACCAGCAAGTTTGGTCATCACCGGACCCATTCCACCCAGATAAATTGGAATATTGGTACGTGCTGGTGTGAACGGACGGGTGAAGCCACGAATATCGATACGTTCGAATTCGCCTTCGAAAGTCATGCGCTCACCTAAATGTGATTGCGCCATGATTTGACGAACGATTGCAACAGTTTCACGAATATGTGCAACTGGCTTACCCCAACGAGCATTGTGCCAATCTAGATTTAACCGTTCGACGCCACTACCTAAACCCAAAATAAAGCGACCATTACTCATCTCGTCTAGATCAAGTGCTTCAAGCGCTGTAATTAATGGGCTGCGAGTGAAAGCTAATGCGATCGCAGTTCCAATTCCGATTGATGAAGTTCCGGCCGCCATTGCAGCCGCCGCAATAGTTGCACTTCGATGTAGTTCGGGAACCCAGACAACTTCGGCGCCAGCTTTTTCAGCACGTTGTGCAGCATCTACTAATTCCGCAAGGGTTTCACCCCATGGTGCATAAGTTATTTTCAAGCCCATGATTTCTAACTCCTCACTTGGCAGCGGTTTCGAAGCCAGATAGTCTTTTCCACCTATTGAGACGCTGTTCCAATAATCTAATTCTCTCGCATACACGAAGGTAGGGCAACCTTTTGAGTAATGATTCGACAGTAATAACTCGAGATCGTTCCGCTCTGTGGATCACAATCAATCGACCTAATGATTTAAATGCCCTGACCCCAGAGGTTATTGCTGGCTTAAATTCTGCCTGTGATGAAGTAGAGAAAGATCAAAGTATCAGAGCACTGGTAATTACAGGTGCGTCCGGTGGAACTGTTGAGAATTTCTCGGTTGGAATGGATATTAATTTCTTAGGTAAATGCTTTGCAGATATCGATGGCATATTCATTCCATTTGTAACTTCAGTCCATAAAGTTTTATTGCGCTTAGAGTCATTAACTGTTCCTGTCATAGCTGCTGTAAATGGTTTTGCTCGCGCTGGTGGATTCGAGATTTTGGTAGCAGCCGATTTAGTAGTTATCGCTGATGAAGCACGCATCGGTGATCTACATGTCGCAAGTGGCCTGCCACCTGGCGCCGGAGCGACTTTCCGCAGTCGCAATAAATTGGGCGAACAACGAGCAAAAGCCCTGCTATTTAGCGCTGAAATGTTAACTGGCAAAGCAGCAGTCGCTGCGGGTTTGGCGCTGATTTCGGTCCCCCGCTCCGAATTAACCGATGCGGTAAATAATTTAATTGCCACTTTTGATAAGTCGCCACGCAACGCGCTCGCAAAAACTAAAGCTGGTTTCACGCAGACGCAAGGGCTGAGTAATAGCCAGAGTTGGGAAGTTGAGATTGGCTTATTCCGTGAGTTCTTACTTAATGATTCAATGGCGGCCGAAGGTTTCAACTCATATAAAGAAGGACGGAAACCAAATTGGCTTTTATAACGCCGCCGATTGAAATCACCGAAGAGCTTCGTGCCAATTTGGTGCGAGTTGGAAATTACACACACCCCCTATTTAGCGATTTAACAACTGCAAAATTATCTGGAATGCCAGCACTTCCACTGCCAGGCCAAGCGCTTCTGCTTTTGGCTGGCGGTGCGGCCGAAAATAGCGGTGCTATTGACGATGCTATTGCCCTAGTTGAGCTAAGCCAAACTCAATTTCTAAAGCCGGCGTTTGCAGGTGATTCCGTGGTGTTAGAACTTACCGAGATAGATCGAACTCTTACCTCAAACGGCGATAAAGCGATTGCAAATTTTACCTGGAAAATTACTAATCAGAGCGGTGAAATTTTGGCAACAACAACTGCCAAGATGTTAATGCGCGCTTAAGCGCTCTCCCAAAAATTTTCCAAAAGTTATCGATGGCATTACCAACATACCGCCCACAAATGATTGCCCCATAGTTGCAGCTGATCCAAGCACTTCACCTGCAGCATAAAGATTTGGAATTACCTCACCATTGCTCTTGCGAACACGCAGATCAGCATCGACATCAATACCAGAAAATGTAATCAGAGTGACGGCATGGTTTTGAAGTGAGTAGAACGGCCCCTTCTCGATTGGTGCTGGACGGAACTTTCGCCCAAATTGATCTGGAGCACCAGTTGTTAGATCTGCGTTGTATTTAGCCACTGTTGCTTTCAGGCCGGTTGCACTTATGCCAGCGTTACTTGCCAGCTCATCTAGAGTCTCTCCCGCAAAAACTCCAGGTAGCACATTTGCTTGTTCTTTAAATTTTTCAATTGACCAATCAACCACCATGGGTTGGCTATTTTCCATCCCAACTGAATCAAAGATGGTCCAGAAAGTCATAGCTTCGATGCCAGTTAAAGCATGCTCTTTAACATCAATACTTTCTTCATCTTCGGCAACCCAGCGATTGCCAGATTTATCAACATAGATTTCATAAGGTGGACGCTCTGTCGCAACTAAAAGTGGTCGATCAGTCCATCGCACACGACCACTTCCATCTGGTGAAGGTAATCCGCCGAAGGTAGGCAAATATGTTCCGGCACCAGCGATTGCCGCTCCAATTTCGCGAGCCATCAGAATTCCATCGCCAGTTGAAGTTGGCCAAGAGGCACTTACCAGGGTGGCTTTCTCTAATTCTTCAAATAATTCGGCATTTGCGCCGAAGCCACCGGAAGTCAAAACAGTATTTTTCGCGGTAACTTTGCTGCCATCGGCAAGCTCTACGCCAACTACGGCACCATCTGTAGTAGTTAAAGATTTAACCGCGGTTTTTAACCGGAGTTCAACATTGCCACCAGCAATTGCTTTCTCTAAAAGTGAGCGCAGAATTTTTAAAATACTTCGACCACCTTCTGGACCATAGTAAGTGCGCGCCACTGAATAAGGTTCATGCCCATAAACAATACGTGGCGCCTCTGGTGCAAATTCAAAACCATTATCTTCGAGCCAATCTAAACCAGGTGCAGCTAAATCAGTTGCTAGATTAACTAAATCTTTTCGAGCTCCCCCATTTGAAATACGATCAATATCGGCGCGGTGAGATTCAACGCTATCGACAATGCCTTTCTCTCTCTGTCGACGAGTTCCGGCAGCAGACATATGGCCACCAGAAGTGTGGAGAGAGCCACCGATATCATCTGATTTATCAAGCAGTAGGACTTTTGCGCCATTACCTGCCGCAGCAACTGCGCAAGGAATTCCGGCAGTTCCGGCTCCAACGATGATTAGATCGTAATCAGTAGCAGACATGGCTTTCCTTTCTAGATTTCTTGCATAACGATCAATGTGCGACCTTGCTTGCTTGCGGCTGTTTTGTAAGCCTCTGGTGCATTAGCAAATGGAAGTTCCTGCGCGATTTGCGGAATGCACTTTCCTGCTTTCAAAAACTCCATTGCCTCACCCATTAACTGAGCGATTAACGTCCAAGGACGGCGCAGCAAGTTATAGCCAATTAATTGATGTTCATTTCCCAGAAATCTAGGTGCGATCAAAGGTAGCTGAACGCCGGCACTAAAGCCCAACAAAATATGTTTGCAATCGGCGCCACCACACATAAGTGCTTTGTTTGAAATTTCGCCACCTAGCCCATCGATAATTCCGCTTACACCTTTGCCGCCAGTGAGTTCCATAACTTTTGCAGGCATCTCATCGTAGGAAACATAATCAACGCCCGGAATATTAATGGGTTCGCGAGCTGCTGCAATTACATGAGCCCCGCGTGCAAGTGCTACTTCAACTGCTGCTGCTCCTACACCACGATTAGCACCAAGAATCAATACGCTCTGGCTACTTTGGATTTTTATCGAATGATCCAGAATTGCCAGAGCAGTTATGATCCCGGTGAAGCCAGCAGCTACATCTTTATGATTCACACCTGCGGGAATTTCAAACATTACATCGCGTGGAACCGAAGCAACCGTGCGGTGAATTCCGGGTGCGAATAATCCGCCACCACGCATTTCTACAAAAGCGAAAAAAAGATTTCCCGCTGCATCGCGGACAACACCGGTCGTGCCAGGAATAACTGGCATCGGTGGGCCAGGTGGAAAACGACCCTCGGCAACTTGGCGATCAAGTGGAGATACATCGCAGATGATTACATCGACAAGTTCTTCACCGGCAGTTGCAGTCACCGGAGTTGGGCGAATCTCGCTCTCGCCGATTGCAGTGCACCAGAGTGCTTGGGCAGTTTCACCAGAAATTGTCATGTGGCTATCAAACAAGCAATTGAGCTAACTTTCTACTACCTGTTCCATTCCTTGGGCTGGAATTTTGCTTTAACCTAGTTGCGATCTGCGCTACATTTCTTCGCATGTCAAAGACTCTTACCCCTGGTCATCAGATCATTGAAAATATGCTAACCGCGATTAGAACTCGTGATTTGGCAGGCATTCTTAACACATACGAAGAGAGCGATGACCTCTATGTCTTTCTAGAAGGGCCACGATGGTCTTCCCGAACATACACAAATGTGAGCGCCGGCTGGACCGCTTGGTATGGCGCTGATCTCGAGATTTATGACCACGAGTGGGTTGAGGGTCCAGCGGAAATTACCGTTGGCGAAATTTCTTCCCTACAAGGAATCATTAACTTACATACCAAGTCTCCTGCCCAAGAAAAGATTCTAAAGTTTCGTGGCACTTGGGTATTTCGTTTAGGAGCTGATGGACAATGGCGCATAATGCACGAACATGTTTCAGCACCACTTGAAAATCCTTACGGGACCGGAGATTGGAAATAACCATGTCTATATTAATCGGCACCAAAAAGAGCGCTCCGGTCGCAAAGGTCAAAGCAGGTCGAGCTTTAGCTCTACAAATTAAGGGAATAGGCGTAGCCAAGATGGATATTGCTTCGGCACGCGCTTCGATTATGGCTTCCGTTGAACGCGTTGATGCAACTATTCAGGCAGCAGGTGGCTGGCTTGGTGGCGATTTAAATATTGTGGTTTTGCCAGAATATTTCTTATCCGGATATCCAATGGGCGACACAATTGCAGGATGGGCCGAGAAGGGCGCAATTGCACACGATGGTCCTGAATATGAGGCTCTCTGTGCCTCTGCCCAAAAGAATAAGGTTTATCTATCTGGAAATACTTACGAGCTAGATCCGAATTTCCCAGGGATTTATTTCCAAGCTTGTTTCATCATTGATCCAACGGGCGAATTAGTACACCGCTATCGTCGCATGCATTCTATGTTCTCGCCCTCCCCTTGGGATTACTGGGATAGATACACAGATCTTTATGGTGCCGAGAATATTTTCCCGGTAACACATACCGAATATGGCAATTTAGCTACGATTGCAAGTGAAGAAATTCAGTATCCAGAAGTTGCTCGAGCGCATGCATTTAATGGTGCAGAAATCTTTTTGCACTCAACCAGTGAAGTTGGCTCCCCCGCCCTGACTTCAAAGGATGTCGCAAAGCGAGCCCGAGCCTTTGAAAACCATGCCTATGTGGTATCTGCGAATTCAGCTGGTCTTGATGGCTCGGCAGTGCCCATGAATTCAACCGATGGCATGAGTAAAGTCGTTGATTACAACGGCTTAGTACTTTGCGAAGCTGGATATGGTGAAACCATGAACGCGCATGCGGCAATCGATGTAATGGCGCTTCGTCGCACTCGCAATAAACCAGGTATGAGCAATACTTTGTCGCGCAACAAGTCGCAGCTTTGGGCTTCTGTATATGGGCAGGTTGATGTCGTATCGGCAAACGCTCTTATTGCCAATGAACCACAACGCTCCTTCTTCGTTGAGCGACAAATCAACGTGATTAAAAAGATGCAAGAACTAGGAATCTACGAAAGCAACGAGGGCTAATCTGCCATGTCCCGTTTAGATGCCGATGTAAAAGTTCGCAATCCTCGTACCGGTGCAATCGAACGCGATTTAGCGGCGCCCACTACTGAGGAGTTATCTTCATTGGTTTCCAAATTGCGCGGTGCTCAAAAGAATTGGGAATCACTAGGTGCGGTAAAACGTGGTGAAATCTTGATGCAGTGGCGCGCAGAATTAGAGAAAGAGGGCGATGCAATTGTGCAAGCACTCTTTGAAGATACTGGCCGTATCACTGAGAGCAAACTTGAATTGCAAGTAACTTTGGCGGGCATTGAACGTTGGGCAAAGATGGCACCAGGTTTAATGGATGAATCGGAAACTCAAAAAGCACAACTGCCAGGAGTGACAATCCATCCTTCCTTTCGCCCATATCAATTAGTTGGCGTGATAAGCCCCTGGAATTTCCCATTATTGCTGGGGTGTTTGGATGCGATCCCCGCACTTGCTGCCGGCTGCGCCGTGCTAATCAAACCAAGTGAAGTAACACCTCGTTTCTTGGCGCCACTTGCCCGTTCCATTGAACGCGTTCCGATTCTGCGTGACTTGTTCGGCACAATTGAAGGAGCAGCTGAAACCGGTCAAGCGATGATTCCGCAGGTGGATTTTGTCTGCTTTACCGGCAGCACCGAAGTTGGTGAATTAATTGCCGAAGCCGGTGCGAAAGCATTTACACCAGTTTCGCTTGAGCTCGGCGGAAAAGATCCAGCGATAGTTATTCCAGGCGCGGATATTGATCGTGCCGCCGCTGGAATACTTTGGGGTGGAACTGCAAATTCTGGCCAGTCTTGTCTATCGATCGAACGTGTATATGTGCATGCTGAGATTTATGATGACTTCATCGGAAAGATCGCATCACTCGCAAATAAGATCGGAATTAATTATCCGAATTTAGATAGCGGTGATCTTGGCCCAATCATCGCGATTGACCAAGTTAATACAATTAAAGATCACTTAGCCGATGCCTATGCAAAAGGTGCCATCGCACTTAGCGGTGGTGAAGTCAAACAATTGGGCGGTGGATATTACCTTGAAGCAACTATCTTGGTAAATGTCGATCACAGCATGAAAGTTATGACGGCTGAAACTTTCGCACCAATTTTGCCAATTATGAAGATTGAATCTGAGGCACAAGCACTTGAATTAGCAAATGCGACAATCTATGGCTTATCTGGTTCTATATTTGCCGCAACCATTGAAGATGGAATGCGAATCGGACGTCAGATTGATGCAGGCGCAATCAGTATTAACGATGCATCACTAACTGCGATTATGCATGAGGGCGAGAAACAAGCATTCAAACACTCTGGAATTGGTGGCTCGCGAATGGGTCCGGCCTCAATTCGCCGATTCTTCCGCCGGCAATCACTGTTGGTAAATACCTCAACGGGAAATGATCCCTGGTGGTGGAATAACTAGTGGTGGAATAACTAGTGGTGGAATAACTAGTGGTGGAATAACTAGTGGTGGAATAACTAGTGGTGGAATAACTAGCTAGTACAGGCTTTACCATCACCATCGCCATCTAATTTGTGTGGGTCTTTACCAATTACAGTAACTGGCGCTAAGCCCAAAGCTTTAATGTCACTGCAATTTAAATCAGGTGGATAAGGTGGGATGCACCCAGCGTAGTTAGGATCGCATCTATTCGAAGAACTTGGATCGGCTACAGGTGAATTAACTGGCGATGCGACAGGAGTGCCAACCGAATTATAAGTAGTGATTGCTTTAGTCGGAATCAACTTAGTTCCGGGGCAATCTTTCCAAAGTCCAACTTTATATAACTTGGCATCTTCGGCAGCCTTCAACAGCGCTGCTGAATAAATTCCCTTCTCACCTTGATAAAAATACGGAGCCGCTGCTCCTAGTTTTACCATTTCAAGATTTACATTTAATTTACCGACAAAAATATATCTAAGTGCCCGGCCGTAACGATCGAATGAGGCAGATGCCGGGTCAGCTTTCAAAGTTATGGTTCCACTCTTAGCCAATAGCGACACAAGCTGGGCTTTGGCTTTATCTGCATAACATTCGCCTTCCGCAAGTTCTGGGGCATCAATCTGTAAAAGTCGAACCTTCATTCCATCAGCGATGGTTACAGTATCGCCATCGTAGATTTTAATTACCTTAAGTGCACCTTGTGCTGGTGTATAGCCAATTAACAGTAATGCTGTGATAACCGCTGCGTACTTGGAACTGCTCAGCATAAAATTATTTACGAGCTAAGCGCCAGTGATATAGATATAGAGGACCAGCAATAATGATTGTGGTAACTGCGTCAATCATGCTCTTAATCGCTTGACGTTGATTCTGATCTTTCACTTGTGCGGCGATAGCAGCGGAATTAACCTTCGGTGCAGTTGCATAGGGATCAACGTATGCAGGGTCTGGAAATATCGCATTGATTCCGCTTCGAATCATTGAGACAACTGAGAAGAGACAGACCATCAAGGTGATCAAACAAACTGCATAAAGATAAAGTGAGCGCCAATCAATGCCACTGTGCTGAACTGCAGGTGTTGGAACAGAGCGCTTCGCAACTGCTTTTTTAACTGCTGGAGCTTTTTTAGTGGTAGCCATATTCTAATTATGCGCCATTTCCTTAAAAGTTGCCCTAAAACCTGGGTCGGCGCCTCTATTATTTTCACATGAGCACTCTAAAAAGCGTATTCCTAATAATTCATATTCTCTCAGTACTCGGCGGACTAGCACTTTTATTAACTGCGCTGCCAAAGCCAACTAAAAGTATTCATGTTGGTTTCCTGCATTCAATGCTTACTGCGCTGGTAGCAGGAATCGCACTTGTCGGAATCGATACCTTGCTACACGCTTCTGATCCGGTCAAGTACGAGGCGCTAGATCATGGAAAAGTAGGCATCAAGTTCTTGATCATCATGATTATTTTGGCGCTAACCTTAAAGAATAAGAAGAAATCTGAAGTTTCTTCTGGAATTTGGGCTGGCTTACTGGCTCTCACTTTGGCGAATATTTTTATCGCAGTATCACTTTAACAATTAATAAATAAAGACCATTACTGAGAAAATCTCGGTAATGGTCCCTCTATTTGTAGCCCCGAAGGGATTCGAACCCTCGTAGCTGGCTTGAGAAGCCAGAGTCCTAGGCCGCTAGACGACGGGGCCCTAGTTTTTTCATTTTTCAAAGTTGATTGCCGCTCGGCTTTCAACTTCGTACTACTGGTATTGCGCTGGGGTACCAGGACTCGAACCTAGACTTACTGAACCAGAATCAGCAGGGCTGCCAATTACCCCATACCCCATTGAGGCTTCCGCCTAAATGCGCTGGCCGGCATGGCCAACGAGGACTAAGAATACCTTAGGAATTACCGCACTTATATCGCCAGTTTTCCCTTATTTTTAAGGCTTAGCGAGCAGATCAGTGAAATCTGTTACCGA
>Ga0214923_10000631_pt1 | contig 52082 bp, 44 predicted proteins | sample LL1510_MetaG_FD_177993 | JGI IMG/M metagenome (GOLD analysis project Ga0214923, IMG submission 177993) | Freshwater microbial communities from Lake Lanier, Atlanta, Georgia, United States - LL-1510 | ecosystem: Environmental > Aquatic > Freshwater > Lake | place: USA: Georgia | collected...
GGCGGGAATGTCGACGGCCATCTTGGTGGGCGGATGGATTGGGTCTGTGGCGGACTGGCAGGATTAGAGAGTGACCGGGACTTTGCGTCCGACAGCCTCATAAATAAGGCCGTATTGACCCGGCACCGACGGGTCGTAGAGGTTTCTGCCATCAAATATGCGCTTTGATTTGAGCTTTTGGGCCATGGCCTCAAAGCTCGGGCTTCGAAACTCCTTCCACTCGGTCACGATAATGAGGGCATCAGCGCCCTCAAGGGCATCCACGGCCCGAGAAGCATAGTGAATTGAATTACCCAAAATGCGCTTGGCCTCCTCACTCGCCACTGGGTCATAGGCACAGACGGTGGCGCCTCGCTTTAAGAGTGCTTCAATGATCACCCGACTTGGCGCCTCGCGCATGTCGTCAGTGTTGGGTTTAAAGGCGAGGCCCCAGAGCGCAAATCTTTTACCCTTGACATTATCTTTAAATGCTTGAGTTATTTTATTGACAAGAACCGACTTCTGAGCCTCGTTGGCCTCTTCAACCGCGGAAAGAACTTGAAGTGTGTGTCCGTGCTCCCCGGCCGTTTTAATGAGCGCTTTTACATCTTTGGGAAAACAGGACCCTCCATAGCCGCAGCCTGCATACAAGAAGCCATAACCAATCCGGCCATCAGACCCGATTCCCATCCTTACCTGCTCAATGTCGGCACCGAGGGTCTCAGCAAGGTTGGCAAGCTCATTCATAAATGAAATACGGGTGGCAAGCATTGCATTTGCGGCGTATTTGGTGAGCTCTGCCGATCGAACGTCCATCACCATCAGTTTTTCGTGATTTCGCTGGAATGGGGCGTAGATCTGGCGCATAACCTCCACGGCCCGGGGATGATCGGCCCCCACCACGATTCGGTCTGGGCGCTGGAAGTCCTCTACCGCCGCACCCTCTTTTAAAAACTCTGGATTCGACACCACATGAAAGGACGTCTGCACTGCGCGCGCGGATAGCTCCTGCGCAATGGCTGCTCGCACCTTATCGGCCGTTCCCACCGGAACGGTTGATTTATCAACCACGACCTTTTCGGAGGTCATGTAGCGGCCAATATTTCGGGCAGCAGCGAGCACATATTTTAGGTCTGCAGAGCCATCCTCATCTGGGGGCGTTCCCACGGCTATAAACTGTACCAGGCCAAAAGCGACTGACTCCTCGGGATTCGTTGTGAACTGAAGTCTTCCCGCGGAGACATTCTTGCGGACCATTTCCAGAAGGCCAGGCTCGTGGATTGGGATGCCGCCCTCTCGGAGAATTTTTATCTTGGTTTCATCCAAATCTAAGCATAGGACGTTATTTCCGGCGTCCGCGAGGCACGCTCCGGTGACGAGACCTACATAACCAGCTCCAACGATAGAGATATTCATATGTTGATAGATCTTTAATTTTCTATATAATTCGAACTACTTACATTCCAGGGGAGTTTATTCGACATGTCTACCTACGCCGAGATGCTTGCAAAGATTGAAGAATTGCAGAAGCAAGCCGAGAAGCAGAAGAAAGAGGAATATAACTCTGTTTTGAAGACAATCAAAAAGCAGATCGCAGATTATGGATTCACAGCGGCAGAGTTGGGACTGTCCTCGAATGCGGCCCCAGGAAAAAAGTCTGGGCGGACGGCGTTAGGAAAGGGTGCCTCAAGAGCGAAAAGCCACCCCTCTCGATTAAAAAAGTCCTCGCAAACAGCAGCGAGGAGAAACGCATCCGCTGGATCGAAGGTAGCGCCAAAGTACCGAGACGAGCATGGGAACACCTGGACGGGGAGGGGCAAGCAGCCCAAGTGGCTGGTAAGCGCCTTAGCGTCCGGCAGAAGCCTTCAGTCCCTGCTCATCCATCCAAACCCATAGTCCTTGCGCACTGCCACGTCCAGGCGTCTCGGCAAATCTCCTGCAACCCCGCCTTCGCCTGCCAACCCAAAAGGTTCTGGGCGAGGGAAGGATCGGCCCAGTACTGAGCAACATCTCCAGCCCGCCGAGGCCCGACCCTTATCGGGATGCGTCGACCACACACTCTCTCAAACTCACGAACGACTTCTTGTACCGACACTCCCCTGCCGGTTCCTAAATTTAACGTTACAGACCCTTCGTGGGTCTGGACGTACTCTAGCGCCGCCAAATGTCCATCGGCCAAGTCCATCACATGAATGTAGTCCCGCACGCCGGTGCCATCCCTCGTTGGGTAGTCGTTGCCCCAAACCGAGAGAAAGGGGCGTTGCCCTGCGGCCACCTGAGCGACAAAGGGCACTAGATTGTTTGGAACGCCCCGAGGGTCTTCTCCAATCAGTCCCGACTCATGCGCCCCAGCCGGGTTGAAGTAACGAAGCAGCGCGGCACGCCAAAAGTCAGGCTCACTTGCAACCAGATCTGTCAATATCTGTTCAGTGAAAAGTTTGGTCTGCCCGTAAGGGCTGGTTGGACAAAGGGGGAAGTCCTCCGTAATGGGGACGCTGGCCGGGTCTCCGTACACGGTCGCAGAAGAAGAAAAAACAATCGTCCCAACGCCAGCAAGCCGCATGGCCTCAAAGAGCGCGATTGAGCCCGCAACGTTGTTTCGATAGTAGCGCAGGGGCTGCTCCGACGACTCGCCAACCGCCTTTAGGGCCGCAAAATGTACGACTGCACTCACTTTGTGTTCCTCAAGCAGCCGTGTGACGAGACCGACATCTGAAACATCACCCTCCACACACCGAACCTCAAAGTCGACTATCTTGCTCAGCCGTTCAAGGACAGAGCGCTTTGCATTTGAGAAGTTATCCAGGATGAGGAAATCGCGCCCAGCCTGGGCCAGCGCCACACAGGTGTGAGAGCCGATGTAGCCTGCACCGCCAGTTACCAAAATCAACGCTTAGGCCCGCCCGTACTTATCGTCAAATCGAACGATGTCGTCCTCGCCTAGATAGCCCCCTGACTGAACCTCGATGAGTTCGATGGCGACCTTGCCTGGGTTCTCCAGGCAATGTTTTACTCCCACAGGAATGTAGACCGACTGGTTCTCGCTCACGAGCGTTACCTCCTCGCCAATTGTTACCCTGGCCGTACCTCTCACGACCACCCAGTGCTCTGCCCGGTAATGATGCATCTGAAGAGACAGGCGCGCTCCTGGCTTGACCGTGATGCGCTTGACCTGGTGTCGCTCTCCCGCGTGGATGGAGTCATAAGCTCCCCAGGGCCGAAAGACCTCACGATGCAGCTCTGCCTCGCTTCGTCCGGCTGCCTTGAGCGCCTCCACTACGCGCTTTACGTCCTGGGCTCGGTCTTTGTGGGCCACCAAAACCGCATCGGAGGTCTCAACCACAACAAGATTGTCCACCCCCACCAAGGCAACAAGCCGATGGTCCGCGTGGGCATAACTATTGCGGGAGTCAATCATCAATGTGTCCCCCCTGGACCCATTGCCAAGCTCGTCCTGAGGCTGCACCTGCCAGACAGCCGACCACGCTCCCACATCGCTCCAGCCTGCATCCAGCGGCACCACGACCGCCCGATCTGTCTTTTCCATGAGGGCGTAGTCAATGGAGTCCGATGGGCTGCTTGAGAAGGACTCTTTGTCAAGCCGTATGAAGTCAAGGTCCCTCTTGGACCGAGAGAAGGCCTCTTTGCAGGCCCCAAGCATCTCGGGCTGGTGGCGGCCCAGCTCGCCCAAGAAGGTTGATGCGCGAAACATAAACATTCCGCTATTCCAGAAGTAGTTGCCGCTCTCCACATAAGACTGGGCGGTGGCAAGGTCTGGCTTTTCAACAAAGGCCTCAACGGGCAGCGCAGAATTGGTGCCTGCTCCAATTTCCACCTTGCCCCCGGCCTTGACATAGCCGTAGCCGGTCTCGGGAGAGGTGGGGACAATGCCAAAGGTCACAAGCGCACCCTGAAGGGCCGCCTCCTGTCCACTTCTTACCGCGGCCTCGAAGGCCTGGGTGTTCGCAAAAACATGATCAGAGGGCAGAACCAGAAGCACTGGGTCCTCCGCCAAGTCCAAAGCGGCAAGGGCGGCTGCGGCAATGGCAGGTGCAGTGTTGCGTGCCACCGGCTCTAGAAGAAGGGCCCCGGGGGTCACGCCCATCTGAAGGCACTGATCCGCAACCAAGAAGCGGTGCTCGTCGTTAGCCACGACGATGGGCGCAAGGGGGTCCATCAAACCCGAGAGCCTCTCTAGCGTCATCTGAAAGAGAGTCTGCTCGCCAGTGAGCCCCAGAAACTGCTTGGGGCGCATCGCGCGCGAGAGTGGCCAGAGGCGAGAGCCAGAGCCACCCGAGAGAACGACCGCAATCACAAAGACGCCTCGCGCGCCAGAAAGTCCTCATAAGCCAGACGAATCCCGTCGGTAAGTCCTACCGAGGCCTTCCATCCTAGGGCCTGCGCCCGAGAGACATCGAGTAACTTTCGGGGCGTGCCATCAGGCTTTGATGGGTCAAAAACTAAATCGCCATCAAAACCCACAATCTCCGTCACCAATTGCGCAAGCTCGGCAATGCTAAGGTCCTCTCCAGTGCCGATGTTCATTAAGGGCAACACGTCAAAATCGCCCTTGAGCGACCTGCGCATGAAATAAACACAGGCCGAAGCCAAATCATCGACATACAGAAACTCACGCAACGCTCGCCCACTCCCCCAGACCGATAAGGCGCGCTCACCCCTCACCTTCGCCTCATGCGCCTTGCGTATAAGTGCGGGTAGAACATGGGAGGTCTCTAGGTCGTAATTGTCACCCGGGCCATAGAGGTTTGTGGGCATGAGGCTCACGTAGCGGGTGCCGTACTGGCGGTTGTAGCACTCGCACAGCTTAATGCCTGCAATTTTGGCAAGCGCATAGGGCTCGTTCGTCGGCTCCAAGGGCCCCGAGAGGAGGTAGTCCTCGCGGATGGGTTGAGGACAGTCCCGAGGGTAGATGCAGGAGGATCCCAAAAACATGAGGTTCTTGACACCCGCCTCATAAGACCCATGGATAAGGTTAGCCTCAATCACGAGGTTTTCATACAAAAACTGGGCGCGGTAGGTGTTGTTTGCATGGATGCCGCCAACCTTGGCTGCGGCAACAAACACATAATCAGGGCGCTCGGAGGCCAAAAACGCGGATGTCTGAGCCTGACTGGTGAGGTCTAGCTCGGCACGTGCTCTCAGCAGGATCTGAGCATCTGGCATGTCTCGCCCTAGAGCCCTCACGATGGCCGACCCCACCATGCCTCGATGACCCGCAACGAAGATTTTCAAGGCGAGCTACTCCCGACTCACCGAGACATCAAAGCCATGGGACTTAAGAAGCGCCCTCTGCTTGGCCTCCAGAAGATCATGCTCCACCATCTCTGCAATCATCTCATCGAGCGTAATGTCTGGCGTCCAACCCAGCTCCGCCTTCGCCTTGGAGGGGTCACCGAGCAGAGTCTCGACCTCGGCCGGCCGAAAATACCTCGGGTCAACGCGCACGATAACGTCACCCATCTTCACGCTCGGGGCGTCCGCGCCTTCCACACCAACGACGCGCGCCTGCTCCTTCACGCCCTCTCCTTCAAACGAGAGCTCAAGGCCAAGCCTCTTTGCTGATCGACGGATAAACTCGCGCACCGAGAGCTGAGTGCCCGTGGCTATGACGTAGTCACGCGGGGCGTCTTGCTGCAACATCATCCACTGCATGCGCACGTAGTCCTTTGCATGGCCCCAGTCGCGCAGTGCGTCCATATTGCCCATGTAGAGACAGCTCTCGAGCCCTTGCGCAATATTGCACAGGCCCCGGGTCACCTTTCTTGTGACAAAGGTCTCGCCACGCCGGGGCGACTCATGATTAAACAAGATGCCATTGCAGGCATAGATGCCATAGGACTCCCGATAGTTCACGCAGATCCAGTAGGCGTAGAGCTTTGCAACCGCATAGGGGCTTCGCGGATAAAAGGGGGTGGTCTCTCGTTGGGGCGTCTCCTGAACGAGGCCGTAGAGCTCGGAGGTGGAGGCCTGGTAAAAGCGGGTCTTCTTCTCAAGCCCCAAAAAACGAATAGCATCGAGCAGGCGAAGGGTGCCAAGGGCATCTACATCAGCCGTGTACTCAGGCGACTCAAAGGAGACCGCCACGTGTGACTGTGCACCTAGGTTATAGATCTCATCTGGCTGAGTCTCTTGAATAATGCGTGTAAGGTTGCTTGAGTCAGACAGGTCGCCATAGTGCAGCTTGAGTCGCTGGCCGCTCTTGTGGGGATCTTCGTAAATGTGGTCGATGCGCTGGGTGTTAAAGCTCGAGGCGCGCCGCTTGATGCCGTGAACCTCATAGCCCTTGGCCAGGAGGAATTCGGCAAGGTAGGAGCCATCTTGGCCCGTAATTCCGGTGATGAGGGCTTTTTTCATTAGTCTTGATTCTAGCCCCCAACCCTGAGGACCATTAAATTAATTAAACCGTTCCCGTCCTCGGGAATGGATCCCTTGTTCAACATACACCCAGTCCACGATATCGGACGAGGGCTGATAGCCAGGGACCAGCTCTAGCATCAGGGAGCGGATGACATTGACGTCATTCACCTGCAGAGCCGAGTCAAGAGAGGCCAGTTTTCCCTCCAGCTGACCCCAGTTCAGAAATGTTTCCTGGGCTCTCATGATTCGGGCGTGACTGGTTTTCTCTGGATTGTCACCGATCAACAACTCCTCAAAAAGCTTTTCTCCTGGACGCAAGCCAGTAATCTGAATTTCAATATCGCCATCCGTGTTTTGTTCGTCCTTGATGGTTAAGCCCGATAGCTCGACCATTCGGCGAGCAAGATCTGCAATGCGGACCGGTTCACCCATGTCCAGCACAAATACATCGCCACCCCTCGCCATGGCCCCCGCCTGAATGACCAACTGGGCCGCCTCTGGAGTGGTCATAAAGAACCGAGTGATCTCTGGATGGGTCAGGCTAATGGGACCACCGTCACGGATTTGCTGTCGGAACTTCGGTACGACCGATCCAGAGGACCCCAGCACGTTGCCAAACCGAACCATCGAAAACCTTATCCGAGTGTTTTGTTGGGCTAATGCCTGCAGTACCTGTTCCGCCAGACGTTTGCTGGCACCCATGATGTTAGTGGGCCGCACAGCCTTGTCCGAACTCACCAACACGAAATCAGACACGCCATTATCGGCAGCGGCCTGAGCGGTTCTCAGCGTGCCAAGCACATTATTCTTGATGCCTTCAGCAGGATTGTGCTCAACCAGAGGCACATGCTTATAGGCAGCAGCATGGTAGACCGTGTCGGGGCGCCAGGTGGACATAATCTCATGCAGTCGATCCTTGTCCTGAACCGAGGCCAACAGAGGTAGTAAGGTCGTAAATGGCCCTTGCTTGTCGGCCAGGCGCCCCTTCAACTCGTGATGAATCTGATAGAGGGCGAACTCGCTCTGGTCAATCAGCAACAGCTTGGCTGGGCCGATCGCTAGAATCTGACGACACAACTCACTCCCAATTGAACCACCCGCACCGGTCACCAGCACGACCTTGGATAAAATCTTCTTTGTCAAAAGGATGTGATTGGGCACGACCGGGTCACGTCCCAACAGATCATCAATGTCTAGCTCACGCAGGTCATTGACACTCACCCGCCCCTGCGCCAAATCGGTAACGCTGGGAAGTGTTCTGACGGAAACATGAGCGCTGCGAATTCGATTCAAGATCTGGTTTCGTCTTTGACGACTGATACTGGGCATTGCCAGCAAGACATCGCTGATCTTCAGCGTGGAGACCAGCTGCTCTAGGTCGACTGGGCTGTAGATCCGTTGACCGTTCAGGACATGTCCATGCAGACGGTCATCGTCGTCCAGAAATCCAATCACCTGCATCTCTGGACTATTGATCATGGCGGACGCCAACTGACGGCCCGTTTGCCCGGCACCATAGATCAGGACTTTCGGGCGGTCTGCCCGACGAAGAATCCTCTGATACTCGCCACCCAGCCAGACATTGGCAATCGCACGGGAGGCCCCGACTAAGAGCAACAGCAGAATTGGCTGAATGATGCCAACCGTCCGGGGGACATCCGATATTCCTACGATAGAGAAGATACAAAAATAAATGACGGCATAAACCGTCGTAGCCTTGCCAATCGTTAGCAAGGCGGGCCAACCGCTGTAGCGAAAAATGGCTTTGTAAAGTCCAGAGAGGATAAAAATCGGAATAGCGATAGCGATCGACACCATTGTTGCGGTGAGGACGCCAACAGACCAAGTGTCGGATCGACCCAAGGCGATAAAGTCACCCAGCCGCAGGTAAAAGGCGAGCCAGGTACTCAGCAGACAGAGGGATACATCAAGCGCCAAAACCACCAAGCGTTTAACGATGCGGGGCAAGCCGAGCAGCGGAAATGCAATTTTTCCAAGGATCATATGGCGGTACCTTTAGATGACGGTGTCAGTGCGACACCCCTTGTTGACGGATGACACGCAAGAACGTGATCCACAGAATTTTTAAATCAAATATGAGGGATCTTCGGTGAAGGTACTCAACATCGAGCCTGACTTTATCGGGTATGGAGAGCTGATCACGGCCATTAACCTGGGCCCAACCCGTCAATCCGGGCGTTAACGTGTGGACACCGTATTGTGTGCGGAGGGATATCAGGTCCTCTTGGTTATGCAAGGCCGGTCGGGGACCAACAAAGCTCATGTCACCGAGTAAAATGCACCATAGTTGTGGAATTTCATCCAGACTGGTGCGACGTAGAAACCCACCAATTAGGGTTAAGTAACGCTTGGGATCCTTTAATAAATGGGTTGCGACGGCGGGGGTGTCGAGACGCATCGTTCTGAATTTTGGCATGTTAAATAGCCTATTCCCTCGGCCGACCCTCCGAGACCAATACAGAACCGGCCTTCCGGACAGGATGAGCGCAACAGAATAGATGCAAAAATATAGAAATAACACCAAAGGGCCAACAAAAATAATCAAGAAACAGTCGACTATTCTCTTCATATAAAATTCATCAGAAAATTTTTGGATGTAGCCAGTATCTAATTTATACAAGGGACCACTTCTAATAAACCCAACCACTGATAAAGTAAAAAATAAATCACAGGTACCTATTTTTAAAAAATGATATACACAATTACAAGCCAAATACTGTTAACGATCTATACGCTCATTTTGGGGTCTTCGATACTAATCCTCACGAAGATTAGTATGCCCAACGCCTTTCAGAGGGTGGGTGCCGCATATTTTTTTGGGCTGATATATTTAATCTCAAGTGTCCGCTTAGCAGAATATTTACTGGGGGATGCAAAAGTATCGTTTTTAATTGTTTTTGCCACCTCTTTAATTTTAGTATACAAAAAATTTACCTCTTTCAAAGGGTACTATGGAAAAATAACTGCCAAGTTATTGTTTTTTCAGTTACTAGTGACTGTTACATTGTTTGTATTTTTATACATTTTTTGGGCAAATCCTGAAGCAAAAACAGATGACCCATTCGCATCAATAGGCACCCTTCACTCGGTTCGTTATGCATGGATATCAGATTTTATAAATCACAATAATTATATCCCCATTCTTCAACAGAACACGGGCCAGTCCATTCTACTTTACATAAATCTCCTGACCGGTTCTCAACATCCATTCCTATCACTTTCTCTGTGGCTCACATCGTCGATTTACATGCTCGGTATGTTTTTGTTCGGACTATTTAGGACGTCATTTAATTGGCGGGAATCTCTCTTGTCGAGTATCGTCTTCGTGGTGGGCCAAAACACACTCTCCTTTAGCCACATACTCACGCTAGACTCGGGATCCCCCATTCTTATAAATGGTTACACCGACACTATAGTGGGAATTTTTTCAGTGCTATTTATTTTTAAGATTGCAAAGGAATTAACACAGACTAATTATAAATACAAATCGTACGGTCTTTTAACACTTCTAATTTGCTCGAATTTTTTAGTCGCACCGCAGAATGTTGTGCTTCTCGTCTGCATGCTGGGTTTGGTCATTTTAATTCCTGGTCTAAGGCCATGGAGAACAAACATTTTTTTGGGGGTCTTTGCGTCGCTGGCGTTATCGTTTTCTCTAATGATTCCACTCGGAGGCATGCTCACCCCGAGCGTCCTAACCTCAGACCTAGAAGAACCAGGTTTGATGAAGGTAAGTCGCGCCGTCGGAGTGGAGGGCCACATCCGAATGGTGCCCGGAATAGCTTTTCATTACGGCTGGAGCGGCCAGTGGCGTGATGGACTGCAGGACCTGTACAGTTTCAAAGCTGGCACAGGCGGAGGATTTGATGACCCAAAGTTCAGAGATCGAATTGTTTGGAATATTGAGCAGATATTTGTAACTTCGCTACGCCTATTCTTTTTCACCTTGGTTGGACTGTTTTATCTTGCCCTATCGCCCGCTAAGAGCAAAAATTTCGGTGTTACAGTCAAAAAAGGAATTTATAGATTAGATACTCAAGTTGTCGGGAGTGTGGGTTTAATATTATTCCTAATTGGCTTTTCAGTTAACTTTTTATTTTCATTCAACGGCTATAAATGGGAGCTTACTAGATTTATGATCCCAGCAACCACTCTGGGTGCGGTGGGAATGGCTCTGTTTATAGCCGAACTACTTCAGTCCCGCCATAGAAATCTCCGCCTCGCTGGAGTCTTATTACTTATTTTTGCTGTGACACCTCCGATAGTTAATATCTTATTAGTTTGCTATGCCAACCTGCAAGTCATGCTCTAGCGATTTATTTTTATAAATGTTTCGTTGCCTTTTCTTGTGGTAAAAATAATATATAACTGTCGAATTTTCATAGTAGCGAAAATATTATGTAAATAATAATACCAATGTCCGGCTTCGGAGAACGTTTTCGGCGTTTTGGATACTCTCTCCCAAAACCACTAATTGAGATTGATGGCAAGCCTATGATATCTCATGTTATTGATATGTTTCCTGGTGAATTTAATTTTTTATTTATCTGTAATGAAGGGCCTTTAAATAGTCCGAACTACCAGATGAGGGAGGTTTTAAGACTGTATTGTCCCACTGGACGCATTGTCCGAATTCCGCCGCATAAGCTTGGCCCTGTACACGCCGTTAGAGAGATTTCAAGTTTAATTGACCCTCGCTCGCCGGTTCTCGTTAATTATTGCGATTTCTCTTGCTATTGGAATTGGGAGCACATCAAGAATTTTGTTGTTACCCCCGAATGCGATGGATCGATACCCGCATACAAAGGGTTTCACCCCCACTCTCTTGGCACCACTAATTACGCCTATATTCGTGAACGTGACGGTTGGGTTCTAGACATTCAGGAGAAAAAACCCTTCACCGACAACCGCATGAAGGAATACGCTTCAAGTGGTTCCTACTATTACGCCTCCGGACAGATTATGAGCGATGTTTTTAGCGGCATGCTCGACAGAGGCGCGAGTGTTAACGGGGAGTATTACGTTAGTTTGGCTTACCGGGAGTTATTAGAAGGCGGTGGGCGTGGGGTCACTGTTTATCCACTTCAACACTTTATGCAGTGGGGCACCCCAGAGGATGTTGCAGAGTGTCGGACGTGGTCTGAAGCTTTTGAGCGGCTTGCCTCCCACTCTTTTAAAAAGCAAGCTCCCCGGGGATCCGTCGTGGTGCCTATGGCTGGACTTGGCCAGCGCTTTCATAACGAGGGTTACACCGATAGCAAGCCCTTAATCCAGGTATCTGAACGACCGATGGTTGTTCAGGCGGTCGCAGACTTGCCCCGAGCACAACAGTATGCCTTTGTCATGCGGCAAGATAAGGGTGGACATGAAGTGGTTGCTCAGGAACTTAGGGATACTTACCACGGTGCTGTTATCGAGGTGCTATCTAACGTCACCGATGGCCAAGCCTGCACTGCACTTGCTGGTCTAGACGCATTGGAGCGTGAACTGGGGTCCGTTGCCGAGCCAGTTAGGATAGGTGCCTGCGACAATGGCGCGCTGTATTATGATGGCGCGCTTAAGATGTTGATCGAGGCACCGGAAGTGGACGTCATTGTTTGGGGCGTGCGTGGTCACGCGAATGCTGTCCGACATCCCAAGATGTTCGGATGGATAGAAGCTGATGACCAGGGACGCATTGAGCGCATTTCTGTAAAGACGCCGGTTCTGTCTCCTTCGACCACCCCGATCGTCATTGGCACCTTTACGTTTAAGCGGGCAGAGGATTTTCGTATGGTCGTCCGTCGGTTGATCCAAAGAAACGGTAGGGTCAATGGCGAGTTCTATATCGACTCGTGCATCAGTGAGGCGATCGAGATGGGACTCTGCTGCCACTTATTCGAGGTCGACAGTTTTCTATCCTGGGGTACGCCTAATGACCTTCGTACCTTCGAGTACTGGCAGTCATGCTTTCATAAGTGGGAAAGCCACTCATATTGAATGGACAAAGATATTCGAATCCCGGTGCACCATTTGACGGACTTAGAAAGGCGATACGCAGCCGTTCTTCCTGACAAGCCAAACGAGTGCTTTTAGGTGGGCACGGGCCGAGTTTGTTCCTAGTGATACCTAAGGTTGCGGCATTGATCCTAGACCGACTCTAGAGAGTCGATCTTGTTTTTTGATTTACTGTTGAGATATTTTTAATGAATTTTTTAAAATCCACCGGACCAAAGCACCTCTCACTCGTAATACCTTGTTACAACGAGGCTGCTAACCTGCCCCTTTTGGTAGATCGCTGCCGAGCGGTCGTAGAGCGACCCGACTGTGAGGTAATCTTAGTTGATAACGGTTCTTCCGATAACAGCTCAGATGTGCTGCATGAACTCCTGCCGCAATACCAGAATCTTCGCAGCGTTAGAGTAGAAAGGAACCAAGGCTATGGCTTCGGTATTCTCGCAGGCCCTGAGGCCGCGACTGGGGACGTTCTGGGGTGGCCCCATGCGGACATGCAGACCGATCCGCAGGATGCACTTCATGGACTGGAACTCTTCGAGACACATGGTCCAGATATCTTTGTCAAAGGATTGCGTTATGGCCGCCCACTGAGTGATGTGGTGTTTACCGTCGGCATGAGCCTTTTTGAGACCGCACTGCTGGGGAAAGTCATGTGGGATATTAACGCGCAGCCGACGATGTTCTCGCGTAAATTTTTCAAGTCATGGAATAAGCCACCCCACGATTTCTCAATTGACCTTTTTGTCTACTACCAGGCAAAGCATGCGAGACTGCCGATACATCGATTGCCAGTTCAATTCAGGCGCCGCGCCCACGGAGTGTCCCACTGGAACATCAACTGGCAAAACAAATTGAATTTCATACGTAGGACGGTAAGTTACAGCCTGCATTTAAGAAGGCGCCTCCATTAAGTATGAGAATCATCTTACATCGCCAAAATACGCTCGCCGAATTATTGGCTACGCCGACGAACTATGGTGTGGAAATTGACATTCGCAGTAGCGGTGACAGGCTGACTATCCAGCACGATCCGTTCGTCGAAGGAGGGGATCTTGAGACGTGGCTCGGCGCTTACCGGCATGGCACACTGATTCTAAACGTCAAGGAAGAGGGGCTCGAACCCCGTCTCATTACGTTAATGAAAGATTTTGGGATTGAAGACTATTTCTTCCTAGACCAATCTTTCCCCTTCCTGATCAAATATTCCGTAATGAGTAAACAACGCTCGGCGGTGCGGGTCTCCGAGCTAGAGTCTATCCAGACAGCACTGAACCTAGCTGGAAAGGTAACCTGGGCGTGGATCGATTACTTTACCCATTTTCCGTTGAGTCACGCCGATGCCTCCGCACTTAGGAATGCAGGGTTGAAACTATGTTTAGTGTCGCCCGAGTTACATGGACACAATCCCGAACTCACGATACGACGACTCGTAGAATTGCTTTTGGTGCGGGATATCCGTGTCGACGCGGTCTGCACGAAGCGACCAGATTTGTGGGAAAAGCTAACCCATCGATGAAGAAAATTTTTATCCACCCTCTGTTTTTGGTCGGTATCGGGATCCGGCTAATTCTGATTTTTGGAGTACACCCGCCCGCTGTGGTCGACTGGTACGCCCCGTTCCTGGAGACAAGCATTTCCCCCTTACAGGTCGACCCGTGGTTAGCTTGGCTTGATCGGGGTGGTTCCCCGGCAGCCTCTCCGTATGGGTATGCAATGTGGATTATATTCCTACCCTTTACTCTGCTCTGTGATCTTCTAGAGATTCCCGTTTACCTTGGGTATGCTTCCACAGTCCTCGCAGTCGACGTCATCCTGTTAACGCTACTGATTAAGCTAATTCCAGGCCGTGAACTTTTTCTCCTGTCGATCTACTGGCTTTCTCCAATCATCATGATCGCCAGTTACGCACTGGGCCTAAATGATTTGATTCCGGTCCTGTTTTTGGTTCTGTCACTGTATTTCACACGGCAGTTAAATTTTTTCCTTGTTGGATTCTTCTACATCTTGGCTGTCTCGGCGAAGCTAAGTATGCTCTTAGCGTTACCCTTCTTGGCAGTTTATATTCTTCACTCACCGGCCCTTCATCGATTTGTACCCAGTTTGGTAAAGGGGGGCTGTCGCCTCCGTTGTCGATGGAATTCCTTTCCTTTTTTCTGATGCCGCCCTTCAAATGCTGTTTAGTAATCCAGAAATGGATAAGGTTTATCAATTTGTGGTGAGGGTCGGGGGGAATTTGTCCATATATGTGGCGCCGCTGGCTTATTTGCTCATGTTGTACGCAGCTTGGAGAGTACGTCGAATGAACTTTGAGCTTTTTCAGTCGACGCTTGGCATAGCTTTTCTTGCAGTTATCTTGCTCACTCCCGCCTCGCCTAGCTGGTTTATTTGGGCCATACCCCTATAAGTCACTTACCAGGCGAAGAGTGGCAGGGTCGCCATTACACTAGGCGGGGTCTTCTCTGGGCTTTATGTTGCCGGCATACTCCTCAACGCTTCTGGCCTACAGTATGGAACATGGGGGATTGATACTATCTCCCCCAGCGTGACGAAAAACCTAGAACCTCAACTTTCCTCCCTACTCCACACTGTGATGACGGCCGTCGGCATCGTCTTGGCGATGCGAATATGGCACGAAGAAGTCAGCCGAAATGATTATTTTCGTCTTAGCCGCAGACCTTTTGTAATTGGTATCGCCGGGGACTCTGGCTCTCGTAAGGATACGCTTTCGAAGTCACTTGAGGTTTTATTTGGTACCCACTCAGTCGCAACGCTTTCTGGCGATGACTATCACTTATGGGATAGGCAAAAACCTATTTAGAATGTCATGACACATCTCAATCCAATGGCAAACGATCTGGATAGAATTTCAAATATTCAACATCAATAGCACAAAACCGTTGTCTTTGTGCTGACCGACCTACTCCGGACACCAATATTTCTTCTGAATTACATTAAGAGATTGGAGATTCAGTGTGTTTAACAAACAACTTGGCTGCAGTACTACCACGAATCATTAAAAAACTACTAAGGAATCGGTCAAAAGGGTGCCGGGAATTCGAGGACACTTTTTAGCCTCCACGTTTTAAACGGACACCCGATGGAGGACGCAAACCCATCAAAAATTAATTCGCTCTCTCTCGATGACAAGGGGATAATTTTTTCTCTGAAGGCGCAGATGTATTGCTAATATATACTCCCCCATTATTCCGAAGAAAAAAAACTGCAACCCGCTTAAGAAGAACATCCCTATCAATATAGGTGCGATACCGACTTGAAAAGATCCCCAGAATAACAACTTCGCTATAAAAAATCCAAGAGCAACAAAAATGCTCAATATACCTATTACAAGCCCAATAAATGTGAGTGCCCGGAGGGGTGCCTTTGCGTGCGAAACCAGTCCAAGCATTGCTAAATCGTACAGCTTTATAATATTATTCTTACTTAGCCCCCCACTCCTATTGGGCCGGTCAAACTCAATAGTTTGCAACGGATGTCCGAATTCGGTGAGGAGGCCCCTCTGATAGGGAATGGGGTCCCGTAATTTTCTAAAAAGAGACACAACAGTTCCGTCGTAAAGCCCGACTCCCGTTGCATTCGGAATTACCGGTGCCTCGGATATACTGGTTAAAATCTTATAATAAATATTCCGAAAAATCCCCAAAAGGCCCATCGATTCCTTTCGACTATAAACAAGCAGGACCGATCGAAATCCAAGTTCCCATTCACGGATTAGTGCGGGGATTAGTTCTGGGGGGTCTTGGAGATCCGAAGTAATTTGTATACAAGCATCCCCACTGGACTGCAGAATCCCGTAAAATGGTGACCTTACTTGACCGTAATTGGCCGCGTTCAATATTACTTTTACTCTCGGATCTTTTGACGAAATATCCCTAAGACATTCGACAGTACCGTCTGTAGAAGAGTTATCAATAATAATAATTTCAAAGTTATACGGCAACCCTGAAATTGCTCCCACCACCCTCGAATAGAATTCGTGTATATTGCATACTTCGTTAAAACAGGGTGCGACAATACTGATGGTTTTCAATATAGCCAAACTATGGTCCTTTTAAATAACCGGCTTTTAATGCGACCCTCTATAAACAAATTAGCTTCCAGTCATTGAATAAAGAGTTGCCCTATCAAGTGAGGCTTATACCGGACCGAATCTCTGTAGTATACGAAGCGCCTCAAGTAAGTGTGGAAATACAAATTAAAATAGTTACATACCTCAGGCAGTAATAGCTCAGTACACATAGAGTGTTCTTTGATATCTAACACGGAGTAGTATTCGACACAAAAATAAATATCGGAAAAATTAAAAATATACTAATCAAGACTTCATCAATAGAAACGATTGGAAGTAGTTCCAATTTCCCCAGGCGTTTTCGTTGAGACGGGTCTCAGCGACAACATCAAGCCGCGCTCTCTCAAATAGCTTAAGCAGAGACTTTTTCGAGAAAAAATTTACATGTTCGTGCCAATGACGTTTCGAAATAATACTAGGAGGTCTACCATTCTGTTCGGCTTCCTCCATTAGAATCTCGAGTGGGGTTTCAATATACAGAACTGTGCTCTTACTCATAAAGCGACTAACATCAGTCAAGAGCGCCAACGGGTCACCAACATGCTCAATAACATTAGCTAAAACAACTAAATCAAAGTAGGTATGATCGGAATCAGCTGTCTCCAAGGGGAGTCTCTTGTCACTTGAGCTGATGTCATACAAGATTACTTCGGAACTCTCCCTAAATGGTGTATTAATTCCAGTATCACCCCCGTAGTCGAGAATTCTTCGTCTTATCGGAAGTTCGGTAAAATCCAGTACAAATTTTTCTACTTTATCACGATAGCTGATACCCGAGATTATATTCGAATTTCGCGCCCTATATCCAGGTTCATAGCGTTCCCGCTCAGCAACATATTCATCATCTCTATAATTGTTATATAGACGCGACAATTCTTCATCATTAAACCTCATGTCCAAATAGACGGCGTCGCATTTCCTGCACAGTACCGTATTACAAATTGAATACCCACGCCCCACAGGTACTGTCGCCAAGTTCCAACTCGCTTCTATTTCTATTGGTTCCCAACCAAAAATTCTACTGGCCAAGAAGGGCATAAGGATTGCAGGATTTCTATCCAGATCCGCACGCTCACCACAACATATACAAGACTCAGATATCAACACGAATCAATCCCCTTAGGAAGTGTAATCGCTCCGCCGGATGGTTGGTAGCTGTGTGGGATGCTCCGTCTTCGGCTCCGACGCCCTATCAAAGGTCGAGATCCATAACCACCGCCCAGTCAGCGTCTCTTAACCTTTTTTTCTATCTGCAATTTTTTTCCACTCATCGGAATTGAAGCCCAAGTTATATTCTGGCAATCCAAGGGACTGACACTTCTCGCAAATGCTCTTTTCTCGTTTCGCCTGATTAATATCGGCTAGGTCTGAGTTCAAGTAATTTTGACTGACTATCGTGCGCTCGGACCGCTCGAAGGTTAGGCAACAAAGCGGAACTGTAAGGTCCGCGTTAATGTTGACTTGGTTTGCTCGGAAAGTGCAATCCCTCGTGCCTAGCTGTCTTCCACCAGAAACCTCCACACCCTCCTCTATAGTCACCAAGAGTTGGGAATCATTGAGTGTCCGTGTATTGAAATCTGGGGACCCGGCATAGTAATCCAAAACTCGTTCTAAGGGCATAACGAGGGAATACGTCTCGCTTAAGGCGAACCCAAGGTCATCAGCAAGCTTCTTGAAATTTGCTAACTCATATCCATAGTTGTTCTTGTAGAGATGATAATTGATATCAACAAGAAAAGACTTCTGTTTTTTGTTCATTAGATATCGTAGACGATAGAGGTTAGACTTTACTAAATTTATATCGCCCCCCTGATGCGTGCTGGAATAGACGTCCTGAGTAAATCCCGAAACAGATATCTTGAAATAATCCGGAGCACTTTCGACGATGGCATCTAGTCGATTATCAAGGTTCATTGACAGGTTCGATGATACTGCAACAGCCAGCCCCTTTTCATGTGCTAAATCAATAATGTCGGCGATTTTTGGATGTAGAAGCGGATCACCCCAACTATATAAACTAATGTGGGTTAGTGTGGGAGTCTCTTTAATTGCCTTAGACAGGACTTTCTCATATGTCTCTACAGTCATAGAGCCCTTGGGAACTCCATGATTCTCGATGCTGTGTGGACATGATCCGCAACTTAAGTTGCAGGTTCCTAATATATCTATTGTATAGCTCGGCGACTCGGCGGCTCCATATTCTAATATCTCGGGCGGCCCGCTATCAATGAAAATTCTACCGATAGTTGACCTCACATCTGGAGCTTTCAGAACCGCCGTAATAATTATTAGATCGAATAGATTTTTATCATACCTGTCCCTGGCTTGCTCTGGGGAGATAACCGATTTATTGAATATCGTCAAACCCCACAAGGCGGGATCGGAGTCGATGAAATACTTTATGTCCGTGCCGGCTTGGACCAACCGTCGATAGGCCCCCAAGCCTGTCATCCGCGCTCCCCAGAGAGCTACTTTCCTACCGTTTATTCTATCCATTTAATTGCTATTATCCCGGCTATGACTTTGTGTAAAGTCGCATATCAATTTTTCGACGTATATCTCAATCTCACTCCAAACACCGAAAAAGCTGAACCACTTGGCCATCTCCAATAGGGCTGATGAATCGCCGTAATAGGGCGGCGAATCGGTCTCCTCAGAAACCTCCAACCGCGCACATTCAGTTTTTTGTGCAACTAACTGCAGGACATCTATTAGCTGAATCGGACCATTGCCGGAAAAGTTGAAATGCCCGCGCAATTCAAAACCACTTTCGATCCAGCCAACAAGAAATCGAGTTAGGTCATTTACCGAAACATAGGAAATCAAACCATTTCTACTTATTGATGCAACTCGGTTGCCCAGTGCGTCATTCACAAGCGACGGTATTAATCTACGCGACTCTTCACCCTCTCCAAATACACCAAATGCTCGGAGGTTTAGAAACCTCCCCTGTAGGGCCGAGTTAAGAGTTGCAGCAATTAAAAACTTCGATATTCCATAACTGTCAGTCGGAAGATTGGTTCCAAAGTGGGGCTCAACCACGTTTGGTGGGCAATTGTAGCGGGAATACTCGGCACCTGAGCCAACTTGAAAATAGAGCGATTGCCTCGGGATCGATCTTATGACATTCAGCGCCGAAACCACAGTTTGCTCAATATCTGTAACCTTTACAGCACAATTTATTACCAAATCCGGAGTAAATTCCGTCATAAACCGATGAGTTCTGTCCGCGTCCCGCAAGTCAAGTTCTTGTCGACTTGGTGCCAGGATCTCAATCTGGTCCAATTGCTTGAGGGCGGATACAAAATGGCTACCAATATAGCCCCTCGATCCCAAAAGGGCCACTCTCATCGATGAAACTCAACCTTTGAAAAACCGTTGTTAATCCATTGGTTGGTCGCAATATTGAAGTACTTTCCTGTTGGATCTAGCTTGCCTACTAGATATTCGGCATGAGGATCTAGATTTTCCTCAACACATACCATCGGTGCCGAGCAGCCATTGCAGAAATTTATGCATTTCCGATGGCCCTGCAACATAGCCATTTGAAGTTCTCGGAGGGAATCACCGTTCCAAATATCAATTACTCTTTGGTCGTTTGCATTCCCAATCACGACCTTTCGTGGCCAATCAAGGGTACAGGGAGAAACAGTACCATCGCAGTTAAAGTGTAAATACATGTATACAAAGGGACAGGCGTCTTTCCAGGAGGATATTTTCTGGCCGTACATACCAGTATCTTGCACTTCATTCTGCTTTTCAAGCTGAGTCTCAGACCATTGAGGGACTACCTTTTCAATGAATATTTCATCGCAGTGATCTTGAAAGGTGTCGAAAAAGTATTTTCGCTCTAACTCAGACAACACAAAGACTTCGGTTGAATCCTTCTTTAATGCATGCGCATGGTCAGCGATTTTAACGTATATCTTTAGATCTGACTTCTTCTCCTCCTTCTTCGCATAAAGATCCCGAACACCATCTATAATTTGCTTGAAGTCCTGTCTCACACCGGCAACCGCGTAGTATCTCTCGTCGGAGAGCCCCTCAAGTGAAATGTTGATCCTCTGAAGTCCAGCAACTACGAGGCCTCGGTTCAATTCAGGTTCCAGCTTAGAACCATTCGTAAACATCTCAACAATCTCAGAATTACCGAAATCACGGGCATACGCAACCGCATCTACTACATTTGGATGTAACGTTGGCTCCCCATGGTTACCAATCTTGATTTTCTTGAGTTTGTCTGGAAAATCTCGTAAATCGTCGCATATTTTTTTAAACAACTGAATAGGCATGAAACCTCTTTTCAAGTTAACCGCTTTCATGCCCGCTTGGTCAGCCTGAAAACAAAAACTACACTTGTAGTTACATACACTTGACACATCGATGTGTGCAGACATGGGGGTATCAAGTGGGACAAGCTCCTCAAGCGGACGTTTCGCCGCAGAATGGATACGAGGTTGGACTTTTGCGGTAGTTAGATCGGTCATAGTTATTCCTGTCTATGCTATTTTCTTGATTTCTGGGGTGTCATCGAATAAATATACACTACCCACGAACCCCTCGCAAAGAATTCTTTCCCGCACTTGATCTGCATATGCTCCCGGCAGCATGAGAAGCAAAATCTCAGATGGTGATTTAAAAAATTCTTCTGGTGAAACTATTGGTATACCGGTTATGGGGGAAAATTTACCTTGCTTGAATGGGGCAGAATCGACAATGGAGACTACGTAGGTATTTTTTACCATCGACAAAAGTGTCAGCGTCCTATGTCCCGCGCCCCAGACCGACACGGATTTCCCCGCTTTGGATTGACATTCCATAAAGTCTGCAAGGTTACCTACAATAGATTCAAATTCTGACACCTTAGATGAAATATTCAGCGGATTTCTTTTGCGGCAAAACACTACATGGTCGTTTTCAAGGTTCTTTGTATAGTATTTTAAGATATCAAAACCGGCGTTTCGGAGTAGATTTATGAGTGATTCCTCTGTGAAATAGGATAAGTGATCTGGAATCAATTCATAGAAACAAGATTTGTCGTAAAGGTACTCATATCTCGGTACCGAAACATAAAATAGGCCTGATTGCTCCAGATGGCCATTAACAGACTGTAAAAATAGTCGTGGTGATGGGTGATGCTCGAGAAAGTTATTACATACTATCAGATCATACTTTTTGCTTAACCTTGTCTCCGGAAAATAACCCCTATGAATATGGCTACCCGATTCCGGGGGGGGCTCCGACTCCAGCCCCTCAGCTTGGAACCCCCAGCTCCGAAGAAGATCAACAAAGTCCCCCCGCCCAGAGCCAACCTCCAGAATTCTAGTGGTAGGTTCTAGAAAGCCGTCGATAAGAGGGATCCACTCTATTCGTATCTTCTTAGCTGTTGCGGCACCAATTGCAGCGGCAGTAATGACTTGTCTAAAGTAGGGGACGGGAGCACTCGGAATTTGAATGAGTGAGCATGACTGGCATTGACGCAGTTCAAGATTCACGCTTGGATCCGATAGGGCATCTGAACGTGTATCGTAGAAGGACTGCGCTGCCGATGGGAAACCTCTGAATTCTCCGAGTATAGATAAGTGCGTTGAATCACACGCCCGACACGCTGACGTATACATGATATATTAATATTTTTCCGAGAGCACTTTCCAACGGGCCTCTAACATATCGATCCGTTTATTATCTTCGTCTGTTATAATACGATAAAAATCTCTCTTATTCAGTAGCCACAATAATTCAAAATGTACGGCTTTCAATAGGCCGCGCTCAAATCCGGAAATATCTAGCGCACCGGCATCAAAGACAATCTTACGGGTCTCAAATCGGCTCAAGTGGACACTTCGTATTTTTTTTAGGGCAACTAGCGCATTGTTTGAGATACCCCCGCCCACAACCAAATCAAGTCCGGCTTCTTTCGCGGTACTCGCTGCCTTCACAATGTCCCTCGTTACAACATCGTCGTCTACCCTATCGCGACTCATACCCTTTGACCCAACAAAATCCACTCGGCCAAAAACTACGCCAGAGCAGCCACTGGTTACTGATGCTTTCTCAACCAAATCCTGTAAATTCTGAAAACCAGTATTAGTTTCAAGGTTGAACAAAAAGTCGACATCCTCTTGCTCATCAGGATTAAATATCTTATTCTTTGCCTCAATGTATTTTGACAGTGCATAACCAGTTTCTACCATTGGTGCAATGATATAATTTACTCCGAATTGCTTGGACTCAATCAGGTCCCTAACCGCCTCACAACCACCTATTTTCAGTGCCATCTTCATGTTCCCGCGGTGGCCTATCTCTAACAGGCGTAAAAGTTCCTCTACGCGCGTTCCCTCGGCCTCAAATTCCGCTTTCAGACCCACGGCTCCGAAGTTGTCGCGCAGATCACTAACTAACTCATACATCTGTTTTTCGATCTTGTTCATTCAACTCTCTCTTAATTAATCTCTAATATCGCCGAGAATGGGAATTTTTCATAATGACTAAAAATATATTCGCTTTCTCTCGGGATGACCCCATCGTCATATCCAGAAGCAAAGAAAATAAAGCGAGCTCCTGCGTCCAAAGCCAATCTTTGATCAATGGTACTATCTCCTACCATATATATATAATTATATTTTGAAACTGGTCCTTGAAGACAAGCCTTTAGATTTTCCGGGCTTGGTTTTCGAGTGGGTAGATCATCTCCCGCACAAATCGTTTCAAAGTACGCGGAAATACCTACCTCATTCAGAATCTTACGCGTTAAGCTTCTAGGCTTATTCGTGCAGAGGCTCAGTTCAACGCCCTCCTTGCGCAGTTCTTGCAGGGCCTGGACGGCACCTCGGTACAGGATTTCAGGGTCCGTTTTTAAGTTGTAGTAGCGTGTACGGAAGCAAGCGAGCATTATCGGAGTTTCCTCGGAGGCCGTCTTTAGAGTTTTTTCAATCATCTCCTCGCCGCCGATGCTAAGCAGAGGAATCAACTCACTCCTTGATATTTCCTCGAGCCCCCGTTCATCTCTTAGGGTATTGATTATTTGATGCACCATGGAGGCACTATCGATCAGTGTACCATCAAGATCAAAAGCAACATGAACATGGTTCATTTGTTGATTCTATTTTCTAGTAGTTCGCTTTCAGACAAAAAAGGGCTCATGTCATCGAGTTCGGGGGACTCCATCGTGCCATCCTCAAGCTTTCGAGATGCCAGTTTCGGTGAAAACGGTTGATGCACGTCGACGTGTAGGTCAATTAAAATAGGCTCGCTGTTTGTAAGTAGAGATTGGAGCTCCTCCGAGGTAACCTCTGTTATTTTGACTATCTTCTTTGACTTCAGCCCGAAGGCTGAAGCGACCCTCACAAAGTCCGGCAAAGTCACCCCGTCCTGAGGGCCAGTTCCAAAAACATTATCTTTGAAATAAGAATTCTGAGTTTGCCTGATGGATTGATATCCTTGGTTATTGATGACAATTATCTTCACGGGTAGCCCATACCCTACGACCGTCTGTAATTCTTGAAGATTCATCATTAAACTACCGTCACCAGCTAGACAATATACAGGTGACCCTTTGCCGGCGATAGCTGCTCCAATAGCGGCCGGTAAATCGTATCCCATTGAAGCATCTCCAGAGTTTGTAAAAAACCGCTGGCCTTTTTTTATCTTCGCAGCCTGAAACCCCATTACACAGGCCGAGCCGTTGCCTGCAACAACGACTGCATCATCGGGCAGGCTTTGAAATAGTATCTCTATGAATACGTACGGGTTGATTGGATACGGATTTGACCTATACTCCGGCAAGACAACTGGATATCGTTTTACTCTCTCGACGCACCAACCAAGATAATTTAAATGAGCCCGTCTGGGTTTATGTTTACGCAGGGCGGAGGAAAAAATTGGCCAAAACCGCCTTAGGTCCGAACAGATCGGCAGATCTATGCTTAGTGTTGGTTTGCGTAACTCCACTGGGTCAACGTCCACCATCGCTTTCCACGCACGGCTAGCAAAGCTCTTGAAGTTATAACTGACCTGGCGAATATTCAAACGACAACCGAGGACAAGTAAGAAATCCGCATTTTGGACGCTAAAGTTTCCAGCCCGATCACCCACGGTCCCCGGTCGACCGGCGTAACATGGGTGATCGTTGGGCAAGAGGTCGTGGGCATTCCATCCCGTGACAACGGCAATCTCAAACTCTTCAAAAAGTTCTAACACGTCAGATGAAATTCCTGCTAGACGAACGCCGTTGCCCAAGAAAATGACCGGGCGCTCAGCAGAGAGGAGCCTATCTATAATTTGTTCGACCGCCCTGTCCAGTTCAACTGGGTTTAGGCTGGCTTCAAGTTCCGCTTGCGTGTTATGGGTAACCCCTGGGTCACTTGTTAATTTCTCGATATTTCCATCCCAAGGCTCCAAGGTGTCTGGGGTGACAAGGGCGGACTGTACGTCGATTGGCACATCAATCCACACGGGCCCAGGGCGCCCGGACAGCGCAAGAAATATTGCCTTGTCCATCACAGCGCGAACCTTAAGTGGGTCAGTCAACACAGACCCGTATTTAACTAGCGACCGTGAAACGGCAATTATGTCCGCCTCTTGGTCACCAAGTTGTCTTAAGGGGAGGCCATAGGTCCCCACATAAGTTTCGCGCTTCACCTGCCCAGAGATCACGAGCATCGCCATTGAGTCGACGTATGCCCCGTAGACGCCATTCAGTGCGTTGACACCGCCTGGTCCGGTCGTTACATTCAGAACAGCTAACCGACCGCTACAGCGGAAATAGGCCTCTGCAGCCATCGCGGCGGCCTGTTCGTGATGAAAGCATGTCACCCTCAAACCCTCATTCCTTGCAAATGCATCGTTTAAATGCATCGCACCACCGCCGGTGACGAGAAAGACATCTGTCGCCCCGGCATCTAAGCAACGTTGGGCGATGTAGTCCGAGACACGAATGGGTTGCACTAAAAAGACCCGCCCAGAAAACTATTTAATTTTTCGCAGCTGTACTCAAGTGCTGTTCGACTTAGGGAGGGCTGGAGACCAATCCAAAAGGTGTTTTCCATCACCTTATCGGTGTTAGTGAGTGTTGTGGCAACTCTGTAAGCCTGGTTCTTGAGAGAAGGCTGGCGAATCAGGTTACCAGCAAAAAGGAGCCGCGTGCCGACTCTCTCTTGGTCAAGATAGGTCAGTAAATCAAGCCTAGTAACAGGTGCATCCTCTTTGAGAGTTATGGGGAACCCAAACCAAGATGGGTCCGAGGCCTTCGTGGCCTTGGGCAAGACGAAAAACTCCTCTAGCCTTGAAAGTGAGTTCTGCAAGAGCGCAAAGTTTGTTTTACGAGCCTTTATAAAGTCAGGCAATTTCTCGAGCTGCCCCAAGCCACATGCCGCCTGCATATCGGTAATTTTGAGGTTGTATCCCAGATGACTATATGTGTACTTGTGGTCGTAGCCGTGGGGTAGATCGCCCAACTTCCAATCAAACCGTTTGCCGCAGGTGTTATCTTTGCCCGGGCCGCAGTAGCAGTCTCGCCCCCAATCTCGAATGCTCTCGGCAATACTACGGAGCTCATCATTATTGGTAAAAACCGCGCCGCCCTCGCCCATAGTGATGTGGTGGGCGGGGTAAAAGCTCAGTGTAGCAATGTCACCAAAGGTGCCCACCAACTGGCCCTGATAAGTTGAACCCAACGCATCGCAGCAGTCTTCCACTAGCCACAGGTTGTGCTTCTTGCAAAGCTGTGTGACGGCTTCTAGGTTAAAAGGGTTACCTAGGGTGTGGGCCAGCATAATAGCTTTAGTCTTCGGCGTAATCGCCTGCTCGATAAGATCCGCATTGACGTTGTAGGTGCCAAGTTCAATATCGACGAATACAGGCACGGCACCAAACTGCAGAATAGGGTTCACAGTGGTAGGGAAACCCGCCGCTACGGAGATGACTTCATCCCCCTTTTGAACGGCACGGCTACCCAATCTGGGGCTGGTGAGCGCATTAAAGGCCACTAAATTAGCGGAGGACCCCGAGTTGACCGTTAGCACATGCTTAACACCCAAAAACCTACCCAACTGCCTCTCGAAGGCCTCATTAAATCGACCAGCCGTAAGCCAGCCATCAAGACTCGCCTCCACCATATTTTTTATTTCTTCAGCCCCTAGCAACTTGCCCGAAGGTGGTATCGGCGTCTTTCCCGGTACAAACGTGCCCCCTCCAAGAGACAAGTCTGCATATTTCCCTACCAGGTTCAATATCTGTTCACGCAGATTGGTCAACTCGGGATCTTCACTTGAAAACTCTTTAGGAGAGGCAGCTTGAACTTGAAAAGTTTTGCTCATTGGAAAGACCCACTTAAAAAATCTTTGAATTGCGAGCCTGTAACTTGCACTGCATCCTCTCCAGAGGAGACCCGAGAATACCACTCACAAGTGCGAACTACCGCAGACTCTAAGCCCCAACGTGGCTCCCAACCCAAAAACGTTCGAGCCTTAGAGCAATCAAGTTTGAGAACATCCGCCTCGTGGAGTAATTGAGAAGGCTTCTCAGTCTCCCATGAAAATCCCCCTTGCAGATTAGCAGAGAGCATTTCCAACACTCGCTCCACACTAACAACATCCCGCTCAGCAGGCCCGAAATTCCAGGATGTCGCAAACTCCGAGGAGAAATAGAGCCTTTCAGCTAATAAAAGGTAAGCGGATACCGGCTCAAGAACATGCTGCCAAGGTCGAAGCGCCTTGGGGCTACGTATCTTGAGTGTCGACTGATTGAGATGCGCCCGAATGGCATCTGGAACCAAGCGATCCTCGGACCAATCGCCCCCTCCAATTACATTGCCCGCCCTTGCCGTCGCCACAGATATCTTGAGTTCCTGAAAGTACGAGGCTCGGAAGGCACCGACTACGAGTTCCTGACACGCCTTGCTATTGCTGTAGGGGTCATGGCCCCCCAGAGAATCAGTCTCTCTGTAGCCCCAGGGCCACCCGTGGTTCTCGTAACATTTATCCGTGGTAACCACGACGATCGCTCTAAGTCTGGCACAAGCCCGGGCAGCTTGGAGAAGTTTCACAGTCCCGAGGACATTAGTCTCATAGGTTTGAATTGGATCTCTATATGACCTTCTAACCAATGGCTGAGCAGCCAGATGAAAAATAACCTCTGGGTTGGCCTCGGCGAGCGCGGATTCGAGTTTATCGAGATCCCGGATGTCGGCGATACAACTCGAAGAGATCCCTCGGCTGAGATGGGTGAGCTCGTAGAAACTTGGACCGGTCTCCGGTGCTAGGGCGTACCCGTGGACGTTGGCGCCAAGCGATGAGAGTAACGATGCCAACCAGCCACCCTTGAAGCCCGTATGACCCGTAATGAACACAGCTTTAGAACTCCAGAAAGCAGGATCAGGATTTATTGGTCCCATGTCTTCCATGGCGCCTTCCCACTCGCCCACAACTCTTCCAGAGTAATCTTGTCTCTGAGGGTGTCCATTGGTTGCCAGAATTCCCTGTGAAAAAAAGCCTGTAGCTGGCCGTCAGCAGCCAAGGATTCAAGTGGGCCTCGCTCCCAGATCGTTTGATCATTTTGAATTAGCGCCAATACATCTTGACTTAGGACAAAAAATCCACCGTTAATCCAGCCCCCATCCCCCTGAGGCTTCTCAGCAAAGGAAGAGACGGCAGAACCGTCCGTGACCAATGCCCCGAACCGCCCCGGTGGCTGGACCGCAGTCATGGTCGCAAGCTTTCCGTGCGACCGATGGAAATCAACGAGTTGTTTGACGTTAACCGACCCAACCCCGTCCCCGTAACTCATACAGAAATCGCCATCAATAAAACTTGCGATCCTTTTGAGCCTACCCCCGGTGTGCGTATGCTCACCGGTGTCGACCAACGTGACCCTCCATGGCTCAGCCTTTTTGGAATGGACCTCCATTGAGTTATCCTGCAGGTTGATGGTCACATCAGATTGATGAAGGAAGTAGTTTGCAAAATACTCCTTGATGACGTAGCCCTTGTACCCACAGCAAATGATGAAATCATGAAAGCCATGGGAGGAGTAAATTTTCATCACGTGCCAAAGGATGGGTCTCCCCCCAACTTCGATCATCGGCTTTGGGCGCAGGTTACTCTCCTCGGAGATCCGAGTCCCTAGGCCGCCGGCTAATAGTACGACTTTCATCTGCCCCCTCGAAAAGCAAAATTACATTGTACTTCGACACGACTGACCCCTGGTTTCCCCACCTGATGGTCTAAAATCGGTGTTTGGGCGTGATCCACCTACGACTGATGGGCAGACCCCTCAGAACAAAAGCATTGTGAGTAGCAATCTGAAAACTCGGCACCACAACCGAGCACTTATAAAATTAAGATTTATAAATAAATTGGCTTCTTAAATGTTGAGCGAAATTTCAAACCCGTTAAAAAAAATTTGGCCCATATTGCCGGCAAAATCAAAACGACAACTAATCCTTTTGGTGGGCCTGCTTACAGTAGCAACCGTGCTGGAAATGATCGGCATAGGGCTGATTTTGCCACTGCTCGGCACCCTGTTGCCGAATATGTCAAATGGCCAGGATGGAGGAGGGTCATTGGTCAGAGAAATAATTTCACACTTCAAAGCGATCAGCATATCTGTAATAGCCCTTTTTTTAGTTTTGACGTTCACTATAAAAAATATTTACTTAGCGTTATTAAACTTTTATCAAAGCAAATTAATATTTGGATTAGAGGCTTACTTCTCTGGCCAACTTTTGGAGATCTATCTTCAGAAATCAATAGTCGAGCTCAAAAGGCGAAGCACCGGCCATCTTTTAAGGAATTTGACAATTGAAGTTAGTCAAATGTGCCACAGTACCTTGGCACCATTGTGCAATTTACTAGCCGAGATATTAGTATGCCTCGGGATCTTTATTTTAATAGTTGTTATCGACCCGGTCGGAGCTATTTTGGCTAGCCTGATACTGCTCACAGTCGCAGCACTTTTTCATCTCGGGATACGAAACCCCGTAGCAAGATGGGGGGGACAAAGGCAATTGCACGAAGGAATGCGTCTAAAGAAGTTGGGGGAATATTTTGATTCGATAAGGCAGATTAAACTATCTAATCTTGAAGGAGACTTCAAGGATGACTATATGATTCATGCATCAGAGAGCGCAAATTCAGGCCGTTATCTTTTCACGACTCAATCACTTCCAAGGTTGTTTTTAGAAATTAGTGCCGTATGGACTTTGATCATATTGTTCATAATAGGAACTCACAACAAGGGAGCAATGATTATTCCTATTCTTGGAGTATATGCTCTTGCGATATTCCGGCTCATGCCCAGTACAAATCGGATTCTGAATTCACTGCAATCTATTCGGTTCTCTAAGGCAAGCACTGATCTCGTTTGCCAGGAATTACTAGACAGGAGCCCCTGCAACAGCGGCAGATTCAGAACAGGTGGGTCGCTAGCGGAATTTAAGTCCAACATCATTCTTTCCGATATTTCTTTTCGCTACCCAGGCGAAAGTGAGTACGTTATCCGCAACCTCAATTTCAGAATCGACAAGGGAGATTTTATCCATTTGGTAGGGAGAAGCGGCGCGGGAAAGAGCACGTTACTAGATCTAATTTCTGGATTTGTTGAGCCGACCGCTGGTTCTATAACGTGTGACGGGCGCGATGTCTCACACAACTCCAGGATGCGCATGGGTCTGTTCGCATATGCGTCCCAAACAACTGCACTCGTTGATGGGACCATCCTTCAAAACGTAACACTGGGCATACCTGAAGATATGATTGACCTCGAAATCCTCGAGCGAGTGATCTCTACATGTGGACTGACCGACATAGTCCGAGCTGAGTCAGAAAATAAACCACAGACCATCGGAGAACGTGGCATGGCTCTCTCCGGCGGTCAGCGCCAGCGAGTCGGCATCGCACGGGAACTCTACCGCTGCAGGGAAATATTGATACTGGACGAGGCAACAAATGCACTTGACTCTGAGTCCGAAGCTAGCATCCTCTCGGGGATAATACAGAATTTCTCATCCACTTTAATATTCGTCACTCACAGGCCTGTTTCCGATGAATTCACCCCGCGAATTGTGCAACTTTCAGTCTAAAATACAAGCCGACGACACGTGATATCCATAATAATCCCCGTCTACAATGCCGCCCCCACGCTGGGAGAGACGATTGATTCCGCACTCTCCAGTGGTGTTATTAATCAGCAGATCGTCATCGTGGATGACGGATCGACCGACAATTCTGCCGAAATAATTAGTTCTTACAGGGATCGCGATCCTGCCATTGAATCATGGACCTTAGATTCAAACCAGGGAGGAGGCGCTGCGCGAAACTTTGGTATATCAAAAGCCAAACATAGCTATATATTCGTACTCGATAGCGACGATATCTTAATCCCAGGTATATTGCCGAAGGCACTTGCCGAGCTGAAGGACTACGATTCGGACGGCATCGCCACCTCTCAGAGTGTTTTTTTTACTGATGATATTGGAAGACCGGTTCGTCAAATTGCGTTTGAGATGGATGAAGGGCGCTTTGAGATGTTAATTTCAGCAACCCCTAATCCCTTCATCGGCAATTTACTTTTTAAGAAATCTCTTTTTGAAAGAATCGGTGGATACCCAAGGCATCATGGATTCGATACACAAGGATTCGGCTTTAGAATGCTGGGAAACTTGGCGAAAATTCGTGTTTCGAAGTATCAACTTTATTTTCAAAGATTGCCCAAGACCCCCTCATACTACATACGTGAATCGAGGAGCGGTAATTCTAATAAAAATTGGTTTTATATACTGTTCGAATTTTTGTATAAATTCAATGAAGAGACCCGCGAACTTATTCTCTCGTATGACTACACAAATGCTAGGCAAATAGCAATGGGGCGGAATATTTTCTCTGAACTAGTCTCCATGGGGCCGAATATATACTGCCCTGTCGGCATGGGACTGGACAAGCAAACCGCCATTGCATTGTACCACTCGTCGGATGACGAATTGTTATCCCTTTGGGCCAGCATCGAGCGACACCGGTGGAAATTCGAAGCGAAGGCGGCGCTTGATAGCAAGAGCGTTCGGAATGACGTCGTACTATTTCGTCATTTTGTTGGAGGGATGTCTGGCTCGTTAACAATGGCAACCTCTCTCATGAGGGAAGATTTTAATTATTTTTTTAGCGGGAGATCTTTGCTTTGGAAACTAATGCTTATCACACAAAGAATTCGAAATCGTATTAACCGATGCCTACGACGAAAGTGACTTGTTTTCCATGATGCTGGAGAATTTATCACGGGCGTTGACTGTTGCTTCATCTCAATATAAAGCACGTCAGAGCGTAGTCCTATATTTTTGGTGGATCTATCTTAGAATCCTTAAGTTAATTCGTATCGGCCTGGGAAAGACCAATACCCCCGACGAGACGTTTCCCGTTAGTATCGTCATCCCATTGGCCGAGAAGGACATCGAGATATTGACCCACCTAGTCCCATCACTCAGAAGAATACGTCATAAAATCGTGGATGTTAATATAATATCTAGAAACAGCGAGAGGATAATCGCTATCTGTAGGTCTCTTGATATCCACTTCGTAGATGAAGCAACGTTGCTTGGTTTCGATAAGGACGAAATTCACTATTCACCATTGGGGGTGGATAGGAGTGGATGGGTATTTCAGCAGCTTTTGAAACTATCCGCTTACAAGATATGTAAGTGCGACGATTATATTGTCATAGATGCTGATACGATTTTGGTACGCGATATACAGTTTCGACGTGGATCGAAATATATTTTCTACGCCAGTGAAGAGTGGCATCGGCCCTATTTTAACTCTTTTTTTATATTGTTTAAATACCGAGCACCATCTCGCTGGTCTCTTACTTCGCATATGATGATCTTTAACCGACAGCTTTTGGCTGAGTTACAAGATGAGTTGGTTAGAATACACAATACTCCGTGGCACGTTTGTTACCTTCAAGCACTAGATCAAACAGAATTGTCATCGATATCCGACTATGACACCTACGCAAACTGGGTACTTGCAAGGTACCCGAGTATTTCTAAAATCCTTCCACTTCATAATACCACAGTAAATAGGTCCGATAATATGACTGGTGAAAGTTTCGACGCCTATTCTGACCACTACCATTCTGTCTCACTTCATAGCTATTTATAAAAAAGGTGAACGCTCTCATAACAGGCGGTACGGGGCAGGAAGGTAGTTATCTCGCCAAACTTCTATTGGAAAAGGGATATAAAGTCACAATCCACACCAGAGGCCCGGGTTACTTCAAAGGAAATATGATCTACTTTGAATGGCAAGTCAGCTGGAATATGTCATCGCAGACCTTTCTGAGCCGATTGTTTGGTCAAAACTAACTGCAACTAACGGCCTCAACTAAAAATACGACCCCTATCCTCCACAATTTCAGTGTATCGGTCATTCTTAGGAGTCCGGAAACACGTTTGTACAACTCGTAGGCACTCGTTCTAGCCTGTTGGGGCGGTAAAATTGAAGGGAGCATCGCTCTGAGGGTTATCATTCGGCATCCAGAGAAATTGATAGAAATCCTAGGGGTCTACCCGTTACTTATCATACATTCATTTATTTGGGCAGTTTATATGATGTGTCCCAGGCACGTAATTCGTTTGACGCTTAAGCTTCGAAAACATTTTTTGTATCCAGTCGATAGTCGCCTCTAAAAATAACCTCACGAAATTATGTTCGAGAGTAAATCCTTGAATTCATGGTTGGTACCTTGTAAGTTGGTATCCGATAAAAGAGATTTTCTTACGATCTCTCTCTTCACCATTTCGGTCCTGTCATACACCCTTTGGCAGGGAAGATACAACCTGGACTCACACCATTGGGGTTTGATGCTTAGTAATGCGAGGGACCTCTCTAATGGGTTAACACCGTATAAGGACATTTTCGTAAGTTATGGAATTTTGACAACTGTCACGCACGCTTTCGCTCTCCTTGTCTTCGGTGAAAGACTCCTGTCTCTTATTCTTATCACCGCGCTATTCTATTCGGCCGGACTTGCAGGCACATACTTTCTTGCAAGAGATCTTTCTGGAAGCCGCACTATTGCATTATCTTCTTACATAATATGTGCCTCCTTTCATCCCCTTGTAATTTACCCTTGGTCGAACTACATCGCTTTTCCGTTTATCACTTTTGGGCTTTGGCTCTTACTCAGATATAAAGTAGTAGGTCGGCACTTTTTTTTATCTGGTCTCTTTCTTGGCCTTGCGATGCTTTGCAGAGAGGGCCTGTTTCTCGCGATCTGTTCATTTCTAGTCTTATTCTCTTCTTTCCAATGCTACACAAAGACTGCAATTTGTGGACCAACTCACCTTTTAGTTTTGTGGGCTGGGTTTCTTCTTCCTGTCGCAATATTCTTTGCATACCTATGGCAAGTTGATCTAATGACCTACTGGCTTGTTGTGTCATATGAACTTCCGAAACTTTACGCCTCGGCGATGCTTCCGCATGGCTTGGTGGGGGGCATACATAAATGGCTAATATTTCTCGCGAAGGGCTTGATCCGATTACATCCGCACGCTTACATCATTGTTTCTATCTATATATCAATTTTTATAACCATCTATCGCTTTTTATTTTTAGCTAATAAACCTCCGGCAGATCCTAGGATGACCCAGCTAGCCCTGATTTCCCTTCTTCTAACATTGGGCTCGCTGCACTCCCCAGAATATTTCAGGATGGCCACCGGGCCAATTATTGGCATCATCGTATTATTATCAGCGACTCGACACTTCCGCTACCAACTTCTGCTCTCCCTGTCGATAGTTCCAATCCTAGTCGGCACCTCGGTCGGTTTTAATAGCGGTAATTACTTCTTCCCCTCGTCGGATGTTAGAAGCAGTGCAGTTAGAGTGGATACTCCAGGTATCTTTGAAGGTCAGCTATGGTCATCCAACGCTTCACACTTCTATAAAAGTTTGGACCGTGACCTCGGACAAGTTAAAGCGACTAACTGCGGTGTTAATTACTACTACAGTACATCGCATGATGCCTTTATTTCGACAGTCAGTCCGTTTCGCTTATATGGTTTAATGCCCGTGGGAGATAGAGACAATCTGGGTGTAGAGAGACTAAGGAAGGATCTTAATTTAGACGCTCGGATCAGAGAGGAACGGGACGTGGTAATCCTGTTACAAACAAATGCGTCCGAGCGTTCAGAGTACAGAGTGCCGGACGGCTACTTTGTTTGGAAACGATACACAGTACCCAAGTCTGCGTGGTTCGATGGAGAATATATTCTAAGTCTTGTCCTGCCCAAAACTTGTGAAAAAAAATTATAATTATTTTAGGCGTGTTACGCGTCACCTTCTTAACGCTTTAAACATCAGGGCGGCCAGCCACCCTTACGTTTCGGGTGACACCCTGAGGAGTCTCGCTAACTTCGTTTTTGAAGACAATATTCTTAAGGTTAGAAGGAACTGCAATCTCCCCGTCCATCCTGTTTATTTTTGCGAGACCCACTTACTTGACTCTTTTATTTCGGATGTGCTCCCGTCCGTGAAGACCAAGTTTATACTAATATCCCATAACAGCGACGCAGGGGTCAGCCATGATCATCTCCATCTTATGGAGAGTCCATTGTTGTTTAGATGGTTCGCCCAGAACTTGGAGGTCAGTCACGCTAAGTGCATTCCCGTTCCCATTGGTTTGGAGAATGTCCGTTTCCAAGCAAACGGAATTCCAAGCTACTACAATAAGAAGTTCGAATCTGATGATAAACGATTGGATAGAATCCTTTATAATTTCAATGTCTCAACACACCCACAACTACGTTCGAGTGTTAAGTATATTCTCTCTAATATCGAGTTTGCAGATGAGATTTTCGTCCCAGCGGCTAAATATCCTTCATTACTAAGTCGATACATGTTTGTTGCGTCTCCCTCTGGTAACGGCACGGATTGTCATAGGACTTGGGAGGCGCTTTATCGAGGCGCTATTCCCATTGTTGTAGGAGAAGATTTTTACGGCCGGTTTTCCGAATTTCCAGGTTTAGTTCTATCGGACTGGTCCGATCTTTTCTCTCTGTGCCAGAGAGATTTAAGAGCGATCTACAGTTCATCTTTGCGTAGACTAGCCAGATGTGAGTATATATGGTCCAATTATTGGGAGAATTACATAGGAATCGTTTCTTCGGGCCGTATGGGGTAATGAAGTTACGCCAATTTCTTCACATGGAAAACCCTTAATTACGTTGATATGCTCTACAAATCGATATCTTCGTTTAAATATCTTTTCTCGAGATCGATAGGACAGCTCTGCGCTCACCTTTTTGCGCCGCCGGTCTCATATGTCATATTTGATCGTGTTAGAAGAAGTCGAAAGGTCGAGGACCCTCTCGGATTTTATATTGAGGCGGGTGCAAACGACGGTATCAAACAAAGCAACACGATTGCCCTTGAGTCAGTCGGATGGCGGGGGATACTCATCGAACCTTCAAAATGCGCCTTCGATGCCCTTGTTAGAAATAGGTGTAAAAGAAACAAGTTTTTCAACTGCGCCTTGGTTCCAGATGGATCAATTGAAGAAGTTATCGGGGATTTTGATGGCGGATTGATGTCTTCGTTAGGGGGATCAAGAACCAATAAAACCGCGAACGTAAAAGTTAGGGCTCGGACGCTACAGTCAATACTCGACGAATGTGAAATCGAACGCGTCGACCTTCTTTCACTAGATGTTGAGGGGTACGAATTAGAAGTATTGAAGGGGTTGGATCTTCGAAAGAACCCGCCCACCTTGGTCGTTGTAGAACTCTATCCTCACAATTTTGACGCCGTATCTATGTTTTTAATAGACCATGGATACTCACAACCGGCCAATCTTTCACGATTTTCATCTTGGACGCATCCAAACTGGGACGGACTACATAATGACTACTTGTTCACCTATACAAAATAATTTCCGACTTAGACAGTAAAATCCTACCCCCTTCGTTCGATGGTTAATAGTAAATTTTCAGAGAACTATGTCCGGTAGCTGCTGCCCAGTTCTGCTTATCTTTTTCAATAGGCCGTCTGTACTGCGTGAAAATCTATTGGCCCTATCTGAGATAAGGCCGCAGGTAATCTACTTGTCCTGCGACGGCCCTCGGACGGAAGTTCATGAGGATATTTATAATTTAGCGGAGTGCAGGCATCTTGCGGAAAAGCTAGTTATCTGGGGCCCTAAGGTTTATAGAAGATATTCTGACGTGAATGTGGGATGTGACTCATGGGTACCTGATTCAATATCATGGTTCTTGTCTAATGAGTCGGAGGGTATCATTCTAGAGGACGACTGTATTATCGGTATGGATTTTTATGTATTCTCTTCAGAGATGTTGTCCCGTTACAGAAATGACACCCGAATAATGAATGTATCCGCGTCCAACTTTTTTGACTCTTCTGTCCAGACTTCTGACTACTACTATTCGTGCTACCCGTCCACTTGGGCCTGGGCAACATGGTCTCGGGCTTGGAGAAACTTTGATCGGGATCTCAAGAACGTTGAATTTAGCAATATAAGAAATTACTTAGAAAAGCATAATTTTAGCGAGGGCGAGAGAAAATTTTGGGCTCGGTTTTTTCTTCGACTTAAATCCGGAGTAGCCCCCTTTTGGGACTCAAAATGGGTTGTTTCCATGTGGAACTGTGACGGTCTATCTATTACCCCTAGTAAGAATCTGGTTACTAATATTGGGTTTGGACCGGATGCGACCCATACCAAATTATTAAGACGAGATCTTTATATCGCAAAGCAATCGATAGAAAATATAGATCAACTCAGTGCGCCCCTCCCGAGTTTCAATTCGCGCGCCCTGGATTTTAAGTTGTTTAAGCTAATATATTCTCCCAAGCTGTTGCCAAGGCTGTTCAATTTACTTAAAATCATCAGGAAATTGATTCGTTTCTAAATTATTTCTTTGTATAACTTCAGCCAATAGGATGAGCGGATCGGATTTGTTAAGTTGATCTGGAAACCCTTTCTGGCCTTGACCGAATTTTCTATTTAACCGTTCTTTTGACGACGAGGTTATTAGTAGCAAAAGGATGAATGCCAAGTTTCACCATTTAGAATTAATTTATTCAGAATATCTAGGCGCTTTCTAGTTTGGTATAGAATAGTTTTTATTGTTTTTATATTATTACCTCTAGTTAAATGAATATAGCACCAGAGGATGCATTCGACGCTGTCGAAATGCATGCGACCAGCTCCAGAGGTTCGGTAGTAAAGTAGTAATTCTGCTAAAAAGAAAGATCCATCGCCAGCTTTTAAATTCATGAATCACAATTTAGATTAGCGGACGAGGACCGGAGGGGAGTTTCCCCGTGTGAGGTTGTAGATATAGTGCAAGATGGAAAATACCTTTCTTCTTGCTAAAGATTTTTTTGATTACTTCAAGGGCGATGGGATGAAGTTTATAAAACATTTCCTCAAAGCTTTTCTTTACCCGATTCCTTTTATTGGCCTTCGTTTTTTACCAAAATATCTGTTTCAGCTCTATCGATATCGCCTTTTCGATCGGTCAAGCGAGATTGAAATCTATCCCTGTTTGACGGACAACCTCGAGTCCACCCCGTTCGACGCCCATTACTTCTATCAAGCCGCTTGGCTTTCTAGGCTGCTCGTCCTTCACCAACCAACCTCTCACGTTGACGTTGGTTCAGATGTTAAAGTCATCGGAGTGATCTCAGCGTTTTTTCCAACCGAGTTCCTCGACCTCAGACCGTTGAAATGCAGTCTAACTGGGCTTAGTTCGACTAAGGGCAACCTCACCCATTTACCATATGATGACTTATCCGTACGTTCCATTTCGTGTTTGCACGTACTTGAACACGTAGGGCTCGGACGTTATGGTGACAAACTCGACCCCTACGGTACGATCAATGCGCTTCATGAGATTACTCGTGTTATTGCTCGTGGTGGATTTCTCTATTTGAGCGTACCCATAGGTAGGGAGCGTATATGTTTCAACGCACATCGAGTCTTCGAACCACACTCTTTTCTTGCAAACCTTGTTGACTTTGACTTAGTGAACTTCTCATTTGTGGATGACCAAGGAGTTTATTTCGACAACGCCAGCGTTGCTAGTGTGCCCAGACTTGATTACGGTTGTGGGCTCTACGCCCTTAGGCGAAAGTAATAACTTGATTATTTGTAAAGTTAAAGGCGGCCTTGGAAATCAGTTTTTTCAGTACGCTGCGGGATTTGCCCTGTCGCAGCACTTTGGTCGCCAGCTAAAACTTGATCTCTCTGGCTACTCAGAAAATGATGGTAAGGCGGCTCACAGAGACGCTGATATTCTTGATTTTTTAATATCCACCCCAATTGCGGACCCTTCGGAGGTTGCCCGTGTGAAAAATCGCTTTGGCCTCTTTTCAAGAATTATTCGCTACTCTAAGACTCGCCTGCTCCGACAGTATTTTATAGGATGGCATCCTGAAATATTCACTGGTCCGGTACCCAATTATTTAGAAGGATATTTCCAAAGTGAAAAATATTTTTTAGATCTATTTCACATTTTACGTCTCAAATTTACACTTCACCCCACCCTCTCGGAAGAGATTAATTCTCTAATCTATCTTATAGATAACATGAGTAGTCCAATTTCATTACACATCAGAAGGGGAGATTACATATCCAATAGACACGCTGCACGAATTTTTAATGTTTGTAATGAAACCTACTATTATAAGGCACTAAGTTATTTTTATGATTTTATTGGAGAAGAGTTTGAACTTGTGGTCTTTACTGACGATCCTGACTGGGCACGTTCAAAAGTAAAACATCAGGGTCCGACCTTTTTTGCATGCGATTTCCGATCTTCAAATGGCCTAAGATTAAGACCTTCACAAGAGTTAGCGCTTATGTCTAGATGCAGTCATCACATAGTACCTAACAGCACCTTCAGTTGGTGGGGCGCTTATTTGGGTCTTAATCCAAAAAAAGTTATAGTCGCTCCATCAGTTTGGACACTTAGTAATCAGGAGGATTATCTTGACATAGTACCGAGCAGCTGGGTTCGGATTTCACCCACATGACTACTCCTTCGCTACCCGTAACTGTTGTTATACCTTGTTTCAATTCGTCTAGAACTATTCACAGGACACTTTATTCGGTAATCCAACAAACTAATATTCCATCGGAAATTATCGTTGTCGACGACTTCAGTCGTGATGAAACCCTAAGAATTATTCGGCAATTTGTGTTCCCACCCTCAATTAGGGTTGTGGTAATTGAGTGCAGTCAGAATTGCGGACCAGGCAACGCCAGGAATCTAGCCTGGGATGGTTCTACCCAACCGTGGCTCGCATTTCTTGACTCTGATGATGTTTGGCATCCGCAAAAGCTTGAGATTCAGTATGGCTGGCTTACCAATAATCCTGCCGTTGAACTTTGCGGGCATCTAAGCTCACAACTTGGTCCTCCACTTTCGATCAACAGTCTGAACGAGATCGCCAGTGAGAAAGTGTCTCTAAATCGATTGCTTCTCTCAAACATGCTTCCCACCCGATCAGTTATGGTCAAAACGAACCTCCCTTATCGCTTCGGAGGCATCGATGTCTGCGAAGACTATCTACTCTGGCTAGAACTTTGCTCTCTCGGGGTCGAGGTTTGGAGAATAAATGCATGCTTATCCTATTCAATCAGACGGGACTTTAGTGCCGGGGGTTATAGCGGAAATCTCTGGGTCCACGAAGTAAGGGAACTACGTACCTTGAGGACCCTAAGCCAGAGGCGACTTATAGGCTTTCCGGTCCTACAATTAGCTTGTTGTTGGTCAGTTATGAAGTTCTTGAGACGGGTCATTATTCGTCTTTTGCTAAGATGAAATACTCAAGGAAAAGTCTCTGTTTTGTTTCGATCACTCCCCTCACGTTGAGTTTCTTTTTTAGAGCGCATCTTTCGAATTTGGTTAAGTGTTTAGACGTTTACGCGATACACAATTTCAATGACCTTAGGTATTGCGAGGATTTGGATCCAAGGGTCAGGCAGATCAAGGTAAAGCTAACAAGACGAATATCGTTGTTTGGAGATTTATTGTCTGTATTCGAGCTTTACCACGTGCTACGACGATTCAGATTCGACCTCGTTGTATCAGTCGCGCCCAAGGCGGGACTTGTTGCAATGGTCGCTGCATCACTATGCGGCATAAAGGAACGAATTCATATTTTTCAGGGTGAGGTATGGGCTTCAAGATCTGGACCAATGAGATTGCTGCTTAAGAGTGCTGATAGGTTGACGGCACTGCTTGCCACACGAGTACTAGTAGTGAGCAAAAGTGAGCTTAACTTTCTCATCACGGAAGGAGTACTTAAAGCAGTTGATAAGGCGCAGGTTCTTGGAGAGGGGACGATCTGTGGGGTTAATTTAAATAAGTTTCGTCCAAACCCCGACAAAAGGAAAGAAGTTCGTTCCGCACTGTCCATCCCAAATCACGCAGTCATTTGTCTGTTTCTTGGCCGACTAAGCAAGGATAAGGGATTATTCGACCTTGCGCTAGCTTTCTCAGGCGCTGCTAAGGAGGTTCACAATTTGTATTTGGTGATTACCGGCCCCGACGAAGAGAGAATCATAGGTCGAGTTTTCCAAAAAATACCCACGGAGCTTCAATTCAGAGTTCGGTACACAGGGTTTTCATATGCTCCGCAAGATATTCTATCTTCGGCAGACTTTCTATGTTTGCCCAGCTATCGAGAGGGCTTTGGAATGGTCATTTTGGAAGCGGCGGCAGTTGGTATACCGTCAATAGCGAACGACATTTACGGAATTCGAGACGCAATTGAAGCCGGTCGCACAGGGGAACTTGTTCCCGTTAAAAATATTAAAGACCTTAAAAGTATGATGATTATCTGGAGTAAAAATCCATCGATGCTGGCAGAATACGGTAGTCTTGCAAGATCCCGTGTTCGAGAAAAATTTGACCAGGAGCTTGTTATCAAGCTCTATACCCAATACTTTAATGTAATCGCAGAGGGCATCAAAAAGTAAGGAGTGAGTTCAAAATAAAATCAGCAAGAGCTAGAGAAAAAACCGAAATTTTTAATATATCCTCTCCCGTTACTTTTCCTTCCACATCTCGCTGCCTCTCATCAAAAATCCTTTTTATTCACCGAAGACGCTTTGAAGTCATCGGCAATTATCATACCTATGATAATTGCGAAAAAGTGTCCCTCAGCGAGATCCCATATTGCTGAATTGAATACTGAGTAGAAGAAAAATAGGAGCGCAACGAGCGATGGGCCATAAGCTGGAGCCGAGGTCAGAGTGAGCGCAGGTTTTACGGCGAAAAGAAAAATGGTAAGGTATAGGATCAAAGCGATGCCCCCACCTTGGACTGCCATCAACACGAACTCGGAGTGAGGCTGTGACCTGCTTGCTGCAAGGCTTGCAGGAGCGTTTGATAATTTTGAAAAGCTTTCCGCATAACTACCAACTCCCGTACCAGTGAGAGGGGAGGTCAAAAAGATCACCCCACCCGCACTCCATAAAATTAGTCTTTGCTCTTGGCTCAGTAATCTCCCGTTGGAATTATTGGAACGATTTTGATATTGCTGGACGTCCTGAACAGCCTCCATTGTTCTTTTGAGAAAATTTGGACTAGAAAACACTAAGATAGCCATGGAGATCACAGCAATAAGCGTAGAAATTAATTTCTTTATTCCGACTAGTTTTCTGAAAAAAATCGTCACACACACTGTAAATAAAATAAAAGTCAATAAATATCCAGACCTGCCCTGCAGCAAGAAATTAACCTTCAGATAAACGAGTGCCAGCAATCCCCACAACCAGGCCATTAAACGACTTACTCCCCGAGGATTGACGAACCCCTCCCAAAAACGTTCGAGAGACAGTGTCGCGGCAAACACTAAGAAAACACCTTGAGTGATATGATTTCGGCCAAAAGTTGGGTTGTCGGGTCCACCGACATGAAACCAAGATCTTTCGGGGGATCCACCTAATGCCCAACCACCGTGCACGCTTGGGGGCCCAAGAATAAAGTTCAAAATGTCCAAGCGACTCGCGAGCGAACCTGCGGCTACGGTTAAGCAGCCCGCCAAGAAAAAGTTAATTAAAAATTTGGAGTGTTTTTCACAGGCTGCAATGCTGGCAGCAATCAGGACAACGAAAAGTAGCTTCCGGTATTTAAGAATTCCTTCGATTAACTCATCTTCCGGGGCAACGCTCCATGTTGCAGAGACGATAAGCCAAACATATAGGGCGAGCACGAGGGAGGCTAAAGGATGGCCTAACACGCGAATAATCAACGATTTTCTAAGCCCTGCAGCCGAAACGATCGCTCCAAGAGTGGAGAAGAAGAGCGTTAGAGCGGTGCTGAAGGGTAAAAAAAACAGCATCAAGCCCCAGCACCACAGGGCAATCCTATGAAATCGCAAAGCGTTTTCAGATAAGGCAAGCGATGTCATCGTAAATGAATCACCTGATCAATACGCTTAATTTTCCTTGTATCGTGACTCACGATTAAGACCGTGCGATTTTCGGCTAGTTCGGCTAATCCCCCAAGTACTACCTCTTCACTGTCTGAATCCAGCGCACTCGTTGGCTCATCAAGCAGCAGAATCGGTGCCGCTTTCAGGAAGGCTCGTGCAACGGCAAGTCGTTGTCTCTGTCCTCCCGAGAGTGTCTCAGCTAATGGCCCCAATCGAGTGTTGATCCCCTTGGACAAGGCGCGCACGAATACATCTGCATGAGCACGCTCGAGTGCTTCCCACAAGTCGGATTCTGAGGCGTGCGGTCGAGCCAGAAGTAAATTTTCTCTAACGGATAAATCAAATAGAACTGTCGCCTGCCCAACATACGAGATCATCCTCCTCAACTCCGAAAGCCCAAATTCAACCAGGGACCTTCCATCAAGAAATATTTCTCCCTTGGTAGGATAATCGAAACCGCACAGTAAATAGAGCAATGTCGACTTACCTGCACCAGATTCGCCTACGATCACTGTTGTAGTTCCTCGCGGAAAAACAGCGGAAAATGACTTGACCCCTCCGAAGGAACCCCCTTCGTAATGATAACTAACTCTTTCGAACTTTATTTCAGGAGCTAAATTCAACGAATCTGTGGTCAGTATCCTGGATACTGATGGGCCTATCGAAGCTTTGCTTCGAGCCAATGAGAGCTCTTGCTCGCTTTTCTCGTCGAGTAAGTCAAATATACTTCTTGCCGCTATAAGACCTCGCTGCAAGACGGCGTTCACATTAGTCAGTCGCCGAATGGGTTCAAAGACCATACTCATTCCGGTAATGAAGGCCACAAATTCACCGGGAGTCAAGAGATCTCTCCTGCTGAGTTGAGATGCTACGAAAATGACCGCTGCGACCGAGCAGGCGGCAAGGATCTGAACCAGAGGTACATTGATCGCCTGCACTCGGAGCACCCTCATCTGCTCTCGCCGGAGGGATTGATTAGAGTCCTCAAAGCGATCGCTCTGGTATTGGTATGTTCCAAAAATCTTAATCTCTCTAAGCCCGAAGAGACCCTCTTGAACCATTCCTGTCACCCGACCCATCAAGGTCTGAACATTTTGACTTGATTGGCGGATTTTTCGGTTGATAACGCGGATCGCAAGGGCTAAGGCAGGTGCAATCAAAATGACCAGTAAAGTCAGTTGCCAGGCGGTATAGAACAGGAATCCAAGCAAACCAATCAAAACCAAACTATCTCGAAGAATGGTGACCCAAGCGGAAGAAACCGCCTCTCCAATCAGGCCAGTGTCGTAGGTGACACGGGATAACATCCGCCCCCCCTCCTCGCGCTGATGTCTCGGAAGAGGCAAATCTAATTGGTGGGTAAAAACCACTGCTCGAAGATCCGCCATTGTCTTTTGGGCAACGGTTTGGCTGGCTACGTTCGAGACGTAATCCGCAATCCCCTTCAAAACAAATGCCAGCACGATAAATAGCGGTATCTGCCACATGCTAGCGGCATTCTTTTGAATCAAACTCTTGTCGATGAGCGGTTGCATCAAAGCAGGCAATACCGGCTCTAAGGCCGCGCTGCAGATCATGGCTAACACCGCTATGACCATCACCTTCCAGTAAGGACGGGCATGCCCAAGCAAACGGAGATAAATCTGAAGGTCGCTTTTCATCACTCTCTCCGTAGCAGGCGATCAACCACCCAGCTGGACACTCCTGACGGGGAGAAAGAATATTCAACACGCTCTTTGGTGAAAGCTCGATTCGCCCAGCTCAAGAGAGACTCTCTCGAGTCCCGCTCTTGGAGATAGGTGGTGAAAAAATGATCCAAGACGCCCGTTTTGGCTGCAGAAAAGTGACCGTAACGCCACCCCAGCTCCCGAGAAGCCTCCTCTGCAGGTTCGCCTAGACGAATGTATCGATAACAGGCCGCAAAGAACCCTGCCCGGTCAGCGCCAGACTTGCAATGCACCAGGGCAGGCATTTCTAGGTTACGAATCGTCTGGAGTAGGGCGAGCAGCTCCCACTTTTCAACCAAACCTCTGGAGTAGACCTGCAAATTCAGCAGGCGTATCCCCAGTCGTTCGCAAGTGTCTTTCTCTAGCCGATACCAACCCAGCTGTTCATTCTTACCTCTGAGGTTAACGACCGTCTTGATTCCATAACGCTTTTGATAACGGATGAGGTTTGCTGGGCTGGGCTGATTGGCCCTGATGAGCCCGCCGGGTAACCGAAACTCGTTCTGATAACCCAGACGCAGAAGTCCATGATCAATGACCATCATGTGAAGCCAGTCCAGGGCCTTTGCGATCGATGTCTGACGACGAGACTGCCAAGCCTGAATCGCGAGATATTGACCAGCCAGGTGATAGCGAATGAAGGTGCCTCGGGCGTTGATCCAGGCCAGTTGAACGCCGCGCCAGCCATCCAAAAACCCAACTCGAAGAACAAGCCCCCTGAAAAACCCAAACCCAGCATGTAGCAAGGCTGTCCAGTACCCTCCCCGGTTCAGCGCCTGAAGGCGCAGCGCAGCAACTCGGTTGTATCGCCACATCTTTTCGATGGAGTCATTGCGGGACTTGACTGAGCGATGCATCAGCAATCCCCGACAAACCTTTGAAGGCAGGTTCGTAAGAACCTTCTCATGGATGGCGTCCCCTGAAAAATGCGCCTTGCCCCGTGGAAACAACCTCAGGATGTGGTCCTTTCGCCAGTCGCCAAACCTCATCAGTCGATCGATAAAAATAGACCGACGGTTCAAGTAGTAAGCAAAGGAGGGGGTAGAGAATCTGACAATCCTCCTCACCTCAGACTGGAGCTCGGGAGTGAGCCATTCGTCAGCGTCCAAGCTGAGGACCCAGTCTCCTTTCGCGTAAGAGAGCGCTCGGCTTTTCTGTTCTCCGAAGCCGGGCCACTCCGCTGTGACATGGACCTCAGCGCCGAACGACGCAGCAATATCCCTCGTTCGGTCGATGCTGTCGTTATCGACCACCACGATCTGGTCGGCCCAAGCCACTGACCTAAGCGCTCTCGGGAGGTCCTCCTCCTCATTCTTTGTAATCAGGATGACGGAAAGCGTCGGCATTAATGCGGCAAACCGTGTTTGTGGAGCAATGCCCTCAGTCTGGCTTCGTGCTCAAGTAGCTTCGAGCGGTCTGCCTCCGCATGCCACATGTGAAAGACGTTCGTGGCACATCGGCCACTTTTCAGCCTAACCCCCGAAGTGATTAAGCGAATCGCGAGGTCGGAATCCTCCAACCCCCAGCCCACGAAATCCTCAGAGCAACCTCCAACCTCTTGATAGTGGGACAGGTACATGGAGAAGTTGCACCCGCGGAGGACTCGATAATCGGAAGATCCTCGAAGTCGCCAAGACCCATCCGGTAGACCCAATAAAGGGAGCACCCGGTCTAGTTGCCCCGAGAAGAATTGCAGCCAAAGTCGTCCGATAACATTCTCGGCTTCCCGCTGTAAGTCTGGCACAGCTCTTTGGGCCACGTACCTCTCTAACTTTGCTGTGAGGGACTGACTAAGAAGAACGCGGCCCCCCGCAACGCAAATCCTGCTCTCCTTCTGACCCAATAACTCTTGATGCGAGCCCACAAAAGTTGGACGCGGAATGCAATCTCCATCCAAAAAAATGATGCGATCAATGTTTCTATGTTCTTGCATTTTCGAGACGGCGAGGTTCCGAATTTTAGCGAGCCGAAATCCTTGATCGGGTTGCCATACGTGCTGAAGACGAGTTAATGAGTGCTCGGCGTAGAAGCCCTGCCATTTTTTGATAACCCCTCTCGTGTCCTCCCCCGACCCATCATCTGCAATACAAATGACAGCTGGTCGAACCCTCTGATTAAATAAACCTGCAAGCACCCAACTTAAGGCGGCGGGCCGATTGTAAGTTGCCACAACGACCCCCAATCCAGAACTCAGCGTTCCTCGAGACATGCCGCTAGGCTCCCCGAATGAGGGTAAAGTGTTTGCGCGAAAGATCGACGCCAAGAGCCCGCTCAATCCGCATTGCGAGGCGATGGCGCCGCTCTCTGGGGGAGGGTCGGTGATCGGGGTTTGGCTCCCAGGGGGCATCCTCGTGCAGCGACAACCAGCGGCTCATCACCCTCGGGTGAGACCCCACAAAGGGGCGTAATGCAAGGGGATCAATCTCGTATCGCTGAAAGTCTCGAGGGGTCTTACTCCAGTACCGCTCAACAGAGTGTTGCTTAGCGTTCATAGCGCGAACTGGCCGAACATGACCGTAGTGATAAATACTCGCGCCCGAATGCACTGCAAAGGGCCAGCGCATCTTTTGGTTATTTACAACTACGTTCCAGAACAGACCGTCACAGGCAACAGTGCGGATAGTGTTTCGAATAATCCTCGGTGCTCGTCGATACCAGCCCGGGGAAACGGCCTGCCACCGAGGAGATCCAAAAAAATGAACGTAGTCGAATACAAGCGCTTCGACTCGGGGATTCGATAAGTGCTTTTGCATGCTGGCAGTTATGGCCCCCAAATCATCTTCATGAAGAACTTCGTCGGCCTCGAGATAAAAAGCCCAATCCCCATTGCATTGACTTTGGGCAAACATTTTTTGCTGCCCGTAGACGAAACCGGCAACACGCATTCCCTCATTCCAAACGGATTCAACGATTCGAATTTTCGGTTCGTTCAGGGCAGCCAGGAGTTGTCTTGTCCGATCGCCTTCGTCTGGGTCGGACGGCCCGAGGGCAACCACGTACTCATCAGCGAGAGGAAGGGCCGATCGAATGCTCTCAATGAAGGGATAGCCGAGCTTTGCACCGTTGCGAAGGAAAGTAAAGACAGAGACCTTCATAGTTGAAGGGCCGCCACAACTGCTCCCGACGAGAGCCCGTCAAGGCAATCACTATGGCTCTCAAAACGATTTAAACAACCAGCCTTTCGACAGGGCACACAGTCACCAGGGCCCTGAACGATCCTCACGTTTCCCCTCGCCAGAATTCGAGCCCCTTCCGGGTTTTGCTCCCCCCTGAGTCCCCAAGGGCTGCGATCCACCGCATCAACCCGCGTCTCGGTTGGCCAAGGCCCAAAATTCGTTGGTGGCGTTGCGCCAAAAAGAGCGATAGTTTTTGTACCAACTGCAGCGGCAAGGTGAGTAACAGAGGTATCTACCCCCACGAAACACTCAGAAAGCTGCAGCAAACGCGCGGTCTGCCCCAGAGTCAAGAGTCCGGTCGCATTCAGAATTCGATCGCGATCTACGTCAGGATAAAGCGAGTGGGTGCGGTCCAGAATACGCTGATTCATGTCTAGGTCCTGAGCATCTGCGGACCCAGTGAGCACGACCCTCCGCTCGGCCTCAAGCAGGCAGCCGACCAGTTGTGCCCAGTGGCCCTCTGGCCACCTTTTAAAACGCCATCTCGGGGTCGCATGGACAACCACTGTCGGCCCACCGTCTATGAAGGCTCTGGTGTCTAACGGGAGTTCTTCGGCAGCGGGAGGCACCAAGGAAATTTCCGGGCGAACCTCGGAGAGATCCCTGCCGCTTTGAAAGATATCTAACAACCTCAAGCGCTCAATCACAACATGCTGTCTCCAATAGTCCAGCGTAACCGTATGAGCGCATAAGAGCTTCTTCCACCAGTTGTGAGCGGCCTCAGCAGGCACAATGCCGACCCGCCGAGGGGCCGCCAGCAGACCATAAATATGGGCTCGATCGCTGGGCTGGGTCACGATCGCCAGATCATATTTACGGAAGATGCGCCCAAGCAGGGCCCGGTATTCAGGCCAATTGGGGTGCTCTGACGACTCAATAACCTCATCAATATCCGGATTTCCAGCGAGCATGCCCATAGTGCTCTCGTAACCCAGCACGTCGATCACCGCATTCGGCCAGAGCTGACGAGCCCTCCTCATAAGCGGGGTCGTACACAACACGTCGCCAATCTGGCGCGTTGCAATAATCAACACTCTCGCGGGTGAGATGTCCATCAACCGTATTCCACCTCTACCGCGCGCTCACCGACGATACCCCGAAGATGCCCCAAGACCTCATCTGATGGCGTCACCCAAAAGGGCTCGGGAAGCTTGAGTTCACATACCTGCTGGCCTTGTCTTGCCTCAAGGAGCACAGCGCTTTTCTGGGTCTCTCGCGAGCTCGACTGCTCTCGCACGCGAACCAAGATCTCGCGCAAGGCAGTCACCACCTGCGCCTCTTGAGTCTTGCCTGCCTCGACGCGAATCCGCACTCCCCTTGCATACCGCTGCCTTGCCTCCGTCAAGGTGAGAATTTCAAGCGCAGCCCCCCGAAGCCCCCCAGAAAACTCATCGTTCTCGATGCGCGCATTCACCAAAAGTGGTTCATCCACTCTCAAGACGTGCTTTCGGGCATCGTAAAGCTCGTTGAAAACAGTGACATCTAGCTTTGCGGAGCCATCATCGAGTTCAATGACGCGCATCATGCCGCGCTTAGTCATCTGACCTCGGCTAGCACCCACGACTCCCGCGATCCAGATGGGCTCCTTAGAGGGCATAGCCCGGGCCAAGGGGGTTGGAGCAAACCGACGCATCTCGCTGGCGATGTCATCAAAGAGGCTCCCCGAGAAACAATAACCTAGGGCCACCTTCTCATGAAGAAGGCACTCTCGAGCGGAGAAAGGCGCAGCCTGCGGCAGCTGAACCTCAGGCGCATGTTGCCCGCCCTCCTCCTCCCCGAAGGAGAAGAGCCCGGCCTGGTTAGCGTTCGAGGACGAGTCATCTGCCATGCGAACGGCGAGCTCAATTCCAGCCAGAAGCCTTGAGCGATCCATCTGGCCTGCCGGGGCAATGGAGTCGAAGGCACCGGCTTTGACGAGCGCCTCCATCGCCCTCTTGTTGACAAGTCGGCGGTCAACTCGGCCGCAGAAGTCAAAGAGATCCTTAAACGGGGCACCCTCTCGAGCCTTCAAGATGCTCATGATGGCGCCCTCGCCAAGACCTCGAATAGCCCCAAGACCATACCGAATGGCTCGCGCGCGCTCCTCGGTAGTCTCGAGGACCGGCTCGAACCGATAGCTTGAGGCGTTGATGTCGGGAGCCAACACGCGAAGTCCATTGGCCTTGGCATCAGCGACCAAGAAGGCCACCTTGTCCGTATCGTCCATGTCCACACTCATGGTTGCTGAGAGAAACTCAGCGGGAAAGTGAGCCTTCAGCCACGAGGTCTGATAGGTGAGCACTGCATAGGCCGCAGAGTGGCTCTTGTTAAACCCATACTCAGCAAACTCTTCCATGAGGTTAAAGAGATCGGTTGCTAGCTTCTCGCTATGGCCCCTCTTCTTGGCACCTTCGAGAAAAATACTCCTCTGTTGAGCCATCTCTTCGGGTTTTTTCTTGCCCATGGCTCTTCGCAGAAGGTCAGCGCCGCCAAGCGAATAGCCCGCAATAATCTGGGCAATCTGCATCACCTGCTCTTGATAGACGATCACACCATAGGTGGCTGAGAGGCACTCACGCAGACTCTCATGAAAGTAGTCAATCTTCTGCTGGCCGCGCTTGCGAAGAATGAAGGTGTCCACCATGCCCGAGTTCAGGGGCCCGGGTCGATAGAGCGCAAGCATGGCGATGATGTCTTCAAACCGATCGGGCTGCAGCTTAAGAAGGTACCGACGCATGCCCTGGCTCTCCACCTGAAAGATACCCACGGTGTTGGCCTGCCGAAGCACTTCATAGGCCGCAGGATCGTCAAAAGAGTTCAGGTCCTCAAGACTTAGGTTCCGAGTTGGGTGAAGCCGATTGATGGTGTCTACCGCCAGGGCGATCGCGGTGAGGTTCTTAAGGCCCAAGAAGTCAAACTTCACAAGGCCTGCAGCCTCTACGTCATCCTTGTCGTACATGCTCACCACTCCATCGGCCCCCTCAGAGCCTGGGGCCTGATAGAGCGGACAGAAATCGGTGAGTCGCCCGGGCGCGATGAGCACACCTCCCGCGTGCATGCCCACGTTTCGGGTGAGATCTTCCAAGGGCTCGGCCACCGCGAGAAGCTCACGAACCTCGTCTTCTTTTTTCTCTCGCTCAGCGAGGATGGGCTCCTTTTCTCTCGCCTCCTTAAGCGAGAGCGGCTTATTTTGAACAACCGGAATGAGCTTGGAGAGCTGATCGCAGAAGTTGTAGGGCAGCTCCAGCACGCGTCCCGCGTCTCGAATGACTGCGCGCGAGGCCATGGTGCCAAAGGTGACGATCTGGCTCACCGCATCTTTGCCCCATCGCTCACGAACGTAGTCGATGACCTGCTGGCGCTTTTCTTGGCAGAAGTCAATGTCGAAGTCAGGCATGCTCACGCGCTCGGGGTTCAAGAAGCGCTCAAAGAGCAGCGAGTAAGGCAGTGGGTCCAGGTCGGTAATGCCAAGGCTATACGCCACGAGAGACCCGGCGCCAGAGCCCCGGCCCGGGCCGACCGGCACGCCATGGGTCTTCGCCCAATTAATGAAGTCAGCAACAATGAGGAAGTAGCCCTCAAAACCCATCTGAATGATGGTGTCGCACTCCAAGGCAAGCCTCTCCTCGTACTCGGCCCTGCGCACCTCGCGCTCCTGTGCGTCTGAAAACCGCGTCTCAAGTCGCCTTGAGAGGCCATGTGCACTGAGTGCGCGAAGGTGGTCTGCAAGAGGCTCGCCCCGGGGGGTGGGGAACTGCGGCAGCTGAACCTTGCCCAAAGATAGCGTCACTGAGCAGCGCCAAGCGATGGCAACGGAATTGGCAAGCGCCTGAGGCATGTCCGCGAAACGCTCGGCCATCTCGGCCTGTGTAGCCAGATACTGGCGGGGGGTGAAGCGTCGGGCTCGGCGAGAATTAGAGAGAGTGTCTCCCTCAGCGATGCATACTCGGGCCTCGTGCGCTCGGTAGTCCTCAGGCCGTACGAACTGAACAGCATTTGTTGCAACGACAGGAACATTCAGCTCCGCGCTCATCTTGAGAGCCCGACGGTTGTACGCCTCCTCGGAGGCCAGACCAACACGCTGGACCTCAAGAAAAAATCGTCCGCTGAAGGTCTTCGCGTATTTTTGAGCGGCGGCTTGGGCCTCCTCCAAGGCAGTCGAGGTGGCCTGCATCAACTTCATGCCCACCTCGCCAGCAAGCCCGCCAGATAAGCAGATAAGACCCTCATGCATGGGCCAGCCATGGGCAGGATGTGCTCGGTCGAACCACTCGAAGAGCAGCTCGCCT
>Ga0214923_10000632_pt1 | contig 52004 bp, 38 predicted proteins | sample LL1510_MetaG_FD_177993 | JGI IMG/M metagenome (GOLD analysis project Ga0214923, IMG submission 177993) | Freshwater microbial communities from Lake Lanier, Atlanta, Georgia, United States - LL-1510 | ecosystem: Environmental > Aquatic > Freshwater > Lake | place: USA: Georgia | collected...
ACAGGGATCACCTCGTTCGGAACTGGAATTGCCGCATTCCTTGGCACACCGAGCAGCGCGAACCTGCTTGCCGCTGTCACGGATGAGACAGGCACCGGAGCATTGGTGTTTGCGACATCACCAACGTTCGCGACCACGATAGATTCAGGCGCAACCTTTGGAGCATTTGCAAGTGCATCAACATTGACCGTTGGATACACAGGAACTGCCGCAAGCACGACGAACATTTCCACAGGAGGCGTCGCTGCTTCAACCACAAAGACCGTAAACATTGGCACTGGCGGGGCAGCCTCATCAACGACAAACATCAATATAGGAAGTGCAAATGGCGGATTAGTTACCGTGAACAGTTCGCTTACGGTAACTGGAGACTTGACGGTAAATGGCACAACGACAACCATAAACCAAATTTTAAAATCCATTTCCTACAAACTCAACAGTGCATCTGACGTGGCAACAATCACGAATCCCGCTGCGGGATACATCAAGATGTATTTCAAGGATGATGGATTCTTGTACAAACGCACGGATACGGGAGTGGAATCCATATTCAGCAGCGGAAGCGGAGGAAGCGGAGGAAGCGGAGGCAGTTCGTCGTCCCTCGCTTTTGCAACTATTTTCGGAACAGACCTGCCGATCATCACGGGAGGGAGCCTTTCTGCGGCGGGAAGCTCTTTTTCAATCACCAGTGATGGTCTTAGCCTTGGAGTTCCTGCACCAGATAGCACTACCGGGCAGATCTCGAACATCAACCAGCTGACATTGACCGATGTTTCTGTCGCGCCGAATGCTCCGGGAACCGGAAAATTCACGCTGTATAGCAGGTCTGGATCCTTGTATTACAAATCAGGAACCGGAACAGAAACCTTGGTGGGTAGCGGAACAACGGCAAATTCATTGACCATTGGCACAGGATTGACGGGAACAACATCGACGTTCAATGGTTCCGCGGCAAACACCATAAGCATTGATTACACCAATGCGAATGCTTGGACAGCGACACAAACGTTTAACAGCGGACTGGTTGTTCCTTTTGGACAGTCTGTTTCAACTCCTTTTTTTAGTGCTGTTAGCAGTGGATTGACAGCAAACACAACATATTATGTAAAACTTTTTGACTTTACCACAGGATCTGCAAATGATAAAAATCAGCCTCATTTTTTAAAATTCAAGCTTCTAAGCTATACGTGGAGCGAATACACAGCAGATGTAGAAATATTCATTCCGTCTTATGCGTTTTACGAAGCAAACGCAGGAATTCCTCAAGTCACGATTAAAGAAGGAGGAATTACTTCTCAGTCAGAAACATTCAAAAATATTCTTATAACTGGCACAATATCGAGCACAACATATGGTGGTCAAGTATGGTTGCAATTTTATGCTGATAATGCTTTACGGGGTATAAACATCAGTACGTATCCCGGATCTTCGGTAGTTACGTGGACAGGGCAAACAACTACTGCTCCATCAAATATTCAGAAGACTGTTCCATTTCTTTATAATTATGAAACAAAATCTACTGGACTAAACATCTTAGGGAATATTCGGCTTCCGGGAGCAACAAGCGGGTCGATACAGATTACTCCGACAGCCGTTGCAGGCACCGGTACTGTTTTGACGCTACCGGCAACCACTGGAACAGTCGTGACTACCGGCGACAGCGGTACGGTTACGAACACAATGCTTTCAGGTTCGATTGCAAATACGAAATTGTCCAATAGTTCCATCACGATAAATGGATCATCCATTGTCCTTGGCGGAAGCGCAACGATTACGGCAAACACTACGAATTCATTGACCATTGGCACAGGATTGACGGGAACAACATCGACGTTCAATGGTTCCGCGGCAAACACCATAAGCATTGATTACACCAATGCGAATACTTGGACAGGCATTCAAACATTTTCTCCGTCCTTGTCAACATATGGAACCGGAGGCACAAGGCTTGTTGACCTCAATGGCAGTTTCACTGGAAGTTCCAATGACATTGCCGGATTTAGGCTTGGAACCATTTTAAATCCAAGCGCAAGTATTACAAATGCATATGGATCAAGAATAGAGCCAACTTTTACTCCAGCAAATGGAACAACATTAATTTATGCAGTCACAGAAAGACTTACTGGAAGTACGGGAAGCACTACCGGATCAATAACAAATTATTACAATCTTCTTGTAGAAACAAATTACGGAACAATAAAACCATCAACAGTGTATGGCATATACGTCAACAATCATGGATCTGCAAGTATTACAAACAGTTATGGATTGTATGTTAGCGCACAAAGTGGTTCGACAAATTCTTATGCTGCAATTTTTGCCGGAGGAAATGTTGGCATTGGAACAACTACGCCATTGGCAAAACTCGATGTGGCAGGAACCCTGCGCCTCAACGGCACAACCGCAGGAACCAACTATACCGAAATAAAATCAGCGGCAACCCCTACGTCGAATGTGACGTACACGCTTCCCGCAAGCGCCCCTGCTGCCGGTCAGTACTTGCAATCAACAGACGCGAGTGGAACGCTTGCATGGTCTACGGTGTCTACGGTAGCCAGCACGGTGAATTTTGCTCGCACGTTCTTTTTAATGGGCGCATAAAATTGTATAATTGATTGGAGCATCATAATGGCGCAAACATATAAAAGATTGGGCGCAATAACATCATCTGGAGTGATAGGCACGGCAGATATTCTCTATACCTGCAATGTCACTGCGGCCATTGCCAGCACAATAGCCATTTGCAATGCTGCTTCAACCAGTGCGACGTACAGGATCTGTGTTTCCACGACAACCGCGTTTCCTACTGGAAATGGGACAACAACGGGGACGAATTATTACACCGGATATCTTGCCTTTGGAGGAACGGTCAATGCAAATGACACCGTTTTCCTGACCGTCGGAACCACCTTGGATTTGACGAACAAATATTTGCTTGTGTCTGCAAGCGCTGCCACAGTGGCTTTTAGCGTTTCGGGCGTGGAGATAAGTTAATGACTGTCAAGACGTTAACGGTTTCTGGATTGAATGTTGCGGCCCAAGTTCTGGGAGGAACCGGGCTGACCTCATCGACAACGAATGGCGTCACGACGTTGAGTGTTTCGTCCACGCAAAGTCAATCGACAACGTTTTCTGGTGGATTGACGATCTCAGCGGCAACAACAGATGTGTATGCGACCATAACAAATACAGCATCTGGTGGCCGCTCATGGTTCATAAATGCAACATCTACTGCATCCGGAGAAGGCGGAGGAAGACTGCTATTCAAGGACGGAACTGCTTCAGCCACCCGAATGACCATTGACTCCTCTGGCAACGTCGGCATTGGGACGATAACTCCTTCTGCAACCCTGCATGTTGTGGCACCAAATACTTCCGACATTGAGGCAAGATTCACGGGAGGAAATACGCAAGGAATAGCCATACAAAATGGCACACTTTGGGAATACAGAGTGGCGGCCGACACAGGAGAAATTGCATTTAACTACACTGGATATAATACGGGAACGACATACTTTAGAAATACACATATATACAATGGAAAGTATGGGACACTTGCGTTTTTCCAAGGGTCTACTGGACGATTGGGCATTGGAACTACGAGTCCAGCAGAAAAACTGCATATCAATGGTAATGTGCTTTTGGAAAACAATAATGGGTACTATGCCAAAAACAATGCAGGAACTTCATGCAGGATAGGTGCTATTGATACTGTGAACCAATTACTAATTGGAGATGGTGTTACTACAAGCATGTATTTTACTGCTGGTCAAAACATTTATTTTAATGCAAATGGAGCATATCGAGGAAACATAAATGGAACCAATGGATATTGGCGCATTGGAGATTCCAACGCAGCCTCCGTTCCTATGGATGTTTTTGCCAACGTAACACAAGCGGCAAACGTTCTTCGGTTAACCGCACAATCAGGATATTTTACATTTGCCAATGGAACATTCAGTGCTGTAAACACAAGCACTAAAACAATAGTATTGACCATTGATAGCGCAGAAACAACGACTGCGGCGCAAATAAATGCTAGCGTTATTGGTGCTGCAATATATGGCACCGGAGCAGGTTTTGGAAGCTTTACCGCATTTTCTGCATTATTCACGGTTACCAGTGCCACGACAACTAGCAGCAAGCTCGTGATTACGTGTACGTGGACAGGTACTCCTGCCACCGCACCCTCAAATGGCGCAGTAACAGCAATTATTATCAATGGATATAGAGCAGGATGGGGACCGCAATTGCTTTTTGCCGGAATGGGAGACGGCAGAGACACGGGGGCAATTCGTGTTCTCACAGAGACAGACGGCAGCGGCGCAAATGCATACATGGCTTTTTGTACAAGAGGATTGGAAACTGTTCCAGAGCGCATGAGGCTTACATCTACGGGTTCTTTAGGCATTGGGACCACTGATCCAAAAGCTACCCTTCATGCTAACGGAACCTTTGCCATTACTACAGCAACTTCTGGGACAGCCAACTCAGTTATTCTTGCTTCGGCAAATTATGCACTTCCTGATGCCACAACATGTTCTGGAAGAATGTATTGGGTAAAAAATACGAGTGCAAGTGCAATTACCATGACGAGTGCAGGTGGAACAATCGACGGCGTTGCAGCAGCAACAGGAATATCATTAAGCCAATATGATTGTTATACCGTAATATCGAACGGAACCAATTGGTTTATAATATAGGGGATTTATTATGACATATTTAAAAAGCAAAATGGCCATATCCGATGCGTCTGCGTTTTCTCCTTCTTCTGGATATGGATCAAGTACAACAATTACGTATCAAGGATCAGGATACACATTATATAAATTTACCGCTACTGGAACATTTACTTTTAATGCACAATCAACCGGAAATGATGTGATTGCCAATGTTTTGATCGTCGGCGGCGGCGGCGGAGCAGGCGGGGCGTTTACTGGTGGTGGTGGAGGAGCAGGCGGGGCAATTGCTGCTGCTTGGAGATTCAAAGCTGGAGAAACATATACAATCACAGTAGGTGCAGGAGGAAGTGCAGGAACTGGATACCAGAATGGATATGCAGGAACTGGGGGGGCAACGTCCTCATTAGCGAGCAACGATGGTAGTCGAAGAGGATTTTATGGATATGGCGGATCCGGAGGATGTGCCGCACAAAGTGCTGCTGGCGGTGGATTATATGGATCGGGCGGAGGAACATATTGGGGGGATTCGAATCTTTCTGCAGGAGCTTCCACAATAGGGCAAGGAAACAATGGTGGAGGCGGAATTTATGGAGGAGGCGCCTCTGGAGGAGGAGGAGGGGCCAGAGCTGCGGGAGGAAGTGGAACAGGAAGCGCTCCCGGCACAGGAGGAAATGGTGGAGCCGGATTATTGTGGATCGATGGCAATTATTACGCCGGTGGTGGCGGCGGTGGATCAGGGCAACCGGGACAAGCCACAGGAACAATGGGAGCCGGAGGGGTAGGTGGCGGAGGAGGATACCTTGTTTCCGGAACTGCCAACACGGGTGGTGGCGGAGGCTGTGGGGGCAACGGCGGGTCAGGCATAGTTATTATTGCGATAAAAACTTCATGAACTATCAACTGGATCAGGAATTATTGTAGTAAGAGTTGCAAAATAGATTTCATCATAAAAACGCAAGGATAAAGAAAAATGGCCAATCCGAATATCATGGGAGTAAGCGCAATACGAGGAAAGACGACAAGCATCCTTTTGCCTACGACCTCGTGCACGATTGTGACCAATCTTGCTTCGAGCGGTCAACTCTACAAGATCAATTCCATTCTTGCCTCGAATGTCACGGCAACAGCGGCCACCGTCACGCTCTACATGTACAGTTCTGCGGACACATATGCAGCGACCAGTGGAACAGTAGGAACAGTGACGAGCGGCGCATACACACTGACCGTTCCCATGTCTGCAGGCCCATTCCTTTCTACTGCCACGTCAATTAGCGGATCAGGAACGGGAAACACAGGAACAGGTGTTACCGTAGGTGCGATTACCATTTCCGGAACAAACTACAACGTTGCCATCACGGGAACGACGAGCGCGGTTGCAGGTGCATTGACCACGCTTTCATGGACAAATCCAGCCGTTGAGAGGGCACTTGCGGTAAATGTTACCGTTCCGGGAAATTCTTCACTTGTCCTGTTGTCAAAAGATTCAAGCATCTATTTGGAGGAAGGAGATTATTTATATCTTTCCGCCGGAACAGCAAACGCGATTCATGCCACTTGCGGATTCGAGGTAATAGGATGACAAGGTATGCGCCAACAAGAAGTCTTGTAAATTCTACGCCCGATTTTCCCAATGGGTTGACATTTAGCAATGGGTTGATTTCCAATTCCGGAGAGGTATTGTTGACTCAAAATTTAGATCAGTACGGAACCAATATGCTTCGAATGCAAAACAGGACTGGCAACAATGGAATCATTCTTGATGCCTCATTGGCTCAATCAGGGATTGATCTCATGGACATAGCATTCAGAGCGGCCAATACGACGTATGGACTAACGCAACAACAAATTCGCATGGAAAGTAGATCGTCCGCACTCGCAAGAACTGGCGGATATGGAAATGAAATACAAATTGGTACAGGAGTGCGATTTTGCAAAAAGGGCGGATTCATTGGCCCAACAACTGGGTTGATAGCAACACTTGTTGCTGGATCATTCACTGTTGTTCTTACTACAGGAAGCACGGCAACACTCGTCGTTGGGCAAGGATTTAGCCAGACTGCAGGCAGTGGAGCTTTGGGAACAGGAACATCAATTACTGAAATTGATCCTTCCAATACGACCACATTTACTGTGTCCGTTGCTCACGCAACATCGGGTTCCATTACGTTTACTGCAGTAGCCCCTAATCACACTATTGAATCAATGGGGACATCGACAAGCAGTGATTTCAATACATGGTTAGGAACCAGTGGAGTCACGTATGCTGTTGGGACATCAATATATCCACCAAATAATGGATCTACTCTTAATGGACTTGGAGCAATATTGAAATATTTTCCTTCTCATTGGCATATGATCATCAATAGTGGTGGAACAACGATTCGGGGAGGCACAGCATCCACAAGCACGACAACTGGGACGCTCGTGGTTAACGGAGGAGCAGGAATCTCCGGATCGGCAAATGTGGGTGGGAGCTTGACTCTTGGCAATAACAATGCATTATCTTGGATAGATAATAATGGTACATCAAGGCGCATTGGACTGGTTTCTGGTCTTGGACACGTCTATTATGGCGATATTGATAATGCCATTACTAGCACAAATTTATATATCAATATAAATAATTTTTTATATTTAAAAACAAATAACATTGATAGATTGACCATAAACGCATCGGGAGTGGCAATTCTTGGCTCCGGTGAAGGCACAGCAACGGTCGCGGGGAATACCCTGCGTGGTCCATCCGCTGGAGGCACGGATATTGCTGGTGGTTCTTTGACTATTGCAGGAGGAACAAGTACCGGAGCTGGGGCAGGTGGAAGCATTATTTTCCAGACTGCTCCTGCAGGATCGACTGGAACTGCCGTAAATGCGTTGGCAGAACGCATGCGAATCACGTCTACTGGAGTCAGAATGACGCTATCTACCGCTCCAACCGTTGGCCAAGTCCTCGCCGCTACAGACACCTCTGGAACACTTGGCTGGTCTTCTGGAACAACGTATTATCGTCAGTTCATGTTCACCTCGTAAAGGAAAAAAAAATGGCCGAAGTAATTAAAAGATTAGGAACCATGGCCGCCACTGCAGTAACAAACATTGTAGATAATGGCAATGTATCAAATACGTATACAGTAATAAATTGCATAACAATATGCAACACTGCGTCAACATCTGCAACATATACGTTAAGCACAGGATCAACAACGGCTACGCATGGAGCATATATTGCATATAGCGCAACGGTGGCGGCAAATGATACGGTTGCACTTCAATTGGGGATTTGTCTTGACCCAACCAATAGGTATTTGGTGGGAAGTGCCAGCGCCTCAACGGTGTATATTACCGCATACGGACTACAAGGACCGTGATGAATGTCTTGTGCGGGAATGGAGAATAAATACTCATGCCTATTATCACAATAATTGAAACGGAGATTACGTAGCCATGAGTGTCATCGCGTTGGGCAGGGCAGGACTAAATGCGGGTGGCCGCAAATACAAGTCGTTGCAAGATGCCAATCCAAATATTCTGACAGTAACTGGAAATCCGACGTATGCACTTATAACAAGAAACGGATTTGATTACGATACATATACTTGGACAAGTACCGGATCATTCACGGTACAAGGAACTAAGACACTGATTGCGGAATATCTGGTGCTTGGTGGTGGTGGGTCAGGAGGTAACAATCGCGGTGGAGGTGGTGGAGCAGGTGGACATGCAACCGGCACGACCGCATATGCGGCAAACACTTCTATTGCGGTGGTTATTGGAGGAGGTGGTACCGCTACATCCGTGGCTGGTGGAAATGCCGGAAACAACAGTAGTTTCGGAACAATCATTGGCTATGGGGGCGGCGCAGGAGGTGGGGGTAATGGATCAGCGATTGCCGGACAAGGCGGGTCTGGTGGTGGTGGGGCCGGAGGGAATACAAGTAGCTATGCCGGAGGTGCAGGAGTAACCGGTCAAGGGTTTGCCGGAGGCAATGGCGGCGCGTCAAGTGCCACAGATAGTGCGGCCGGTGGAGGTGGTGGTGCAGGTGCGGTAGGGTCTGCGGGTGGAGGTGGCAACCCGGGTCCGGGCACTGGCGTTGGAGGCGCGGGTGCATTCTCATCGATCACCGGTACATCGGTGCAACGTGGCGGAGGTGGCGGAGGATCAGCGGTATCTACTGCAACTCCAACCAATCCCGTTGCAGGTGGTGCTGGGGGTGGTGGCGCATCTGGACTAAGCGTGGGTGTGAATGGAACGGCAAATCTTGGTGGTGGCGGTGGAGGGGTGCATAGTGGAACATCTGGTGCAGGCGGGTCTGGACTTGTTATCTTAGCATTTCTGAGGTCATAAATGGCACATTGCGCTGAGATTGATTCAAGCAACATTGTCCTGAGAGTCATTTTCGTAACTATTTCATGATAACAATCAAGACATTTTTACTCTTTCATCTTTCTATATACTTATTTAAAAGGAAGACGTAAATTATGGTCGAACAAAATCCGTTTAATTTGCCAAGTTATTGGTCAACTGACAAGGACAATAATCAAAAATTAAGAAATTTCACAATACTTGTGCCCAACAGTTCTGATAAAAATGCAACTGCAAGTCTTGCTCCATATCACATGATTACGGCTCAAGCCGCAAATATCATGGAGCTGACAATGCTTGATTCCACAAATACTCCTATAATGTTGCACGAATTCTATGTGACACCTTCACAATTGAGCATTGAAATTCCTGGAAGAGTTGGTGTCTATCAAACACTTTCTGGTGATTCCTATGTGGATCATTTGGGAGCAGGCCTTCCTACCATCACCATGTCAGGAACAATTGGACCAAGTCCTCTTCTAGGACCCATAGGATGGGTTCAATTTAGCATGCTCAGGGAATTTGTTGATGCATATTATGAGCGATGCAATGTAAGCAATGCTTTGGGAACAAGACTGGTTTTGTCCATTGATTTCAATGACAGTCCTCATTTTGGACAATGGGATGTAACCATTGTTAATTTTAAAATGGAGCGGTCTTCAAAAGGTCCGCTGACACATTCTTATTCAATTTCTTTTGCGGCGCTTGATTCAAAAAGCCCTACAAATCTTCACAAATTTGACGTATACAGAGAAAAAAGAAAAAATTTGATTACAAAATTCTGGATTGCTGATGAAGGAAACGGAAGGCAATTTGGATTCAACACAGGAAGATACAAAACTATTCCTACTCCTGATGTATTTAAATTTACCAATTTGATTGCACTTAAGAAAGATCAATTGGATTTGTATTCTCCAGAAAAATACATTAGATACAAAACACCAAGCAAACCAAGCGTGCAAGAATACAAACAAATTTTTGGATTTCCTCCAGACAATATACAGAAATTTTCAGAATTTAGATATTATGACTCAATATCATCAGGATTTCCCGCTGCTTTAAACCCAAATTCTTACAAACGGTTGTCTTTGGGAAGCAGCACTGGTCCCGCATTGTCACCGATAGTCGCCGATTACGCGTATGCAGTAAATAGTGATTCCACAACAGGATTTTCTGGCATAGGATCGGTTCAAGGAAACGTGGCAACGATATCTGTTGTTAACTCAGGTTGCCTGACAGCGGGACAGACACTTGTAGGAAAAGGAATAATTGTTGGAACAAAAGTCATCAAGATAAATAGCGGAAGCGGAAAAGAAGGAACATATATTATTGATAATTATCATGATGTTTCAACTGAAAACAATATTGAAATAACTGGTTGGGTGTTTACCAATCAAATGGTAAACGACAAACAACCGTCTGAAATATATTTCAATGCCTCAAGTTCTCCTTTTTCAACACTTGATGACGTAAGTTACAAGAATTCTCAAATTAATTTTCAAATTAGAGGAAAAATAGATTACTTGTATAACAAAATAACTGTTGGGGCAATGACCCGAAGCAAATTCTATGGATCGGATTATGTGGCAAATTCTGGTGAATCAATTGTTCTTGAGGTTTCGAATGCTGTTCATTTAATTGATAGCATAAACATGCAAAGTTTGCCAAATCAATCTGGAACAAATTTGCTTTTTGCAATCAACATTATTAATCCATTGTGGAAATATGACAACACTGTGAATTTTTCCCCAGATGAATTGTCTCCCGCAATATACATCAATGGATTTTTGCAACCAAGATATACGTATAATGATTATTGTGAGTCTGTTAAACAAACAATACTTGAAATAATAAAAAACAAGTATTCAAATACAGAAAACATGACGGAAGCAAAAATAAATGAAATTGCTACATGGATTGCTGTTCAAAGCAATATTTCGCAAACATTTACAGATAAACTAGATTGGGGAACAGAATTGCGAATCCCAAGCATCATATAACATCGGAGTGAAATTATGTTACCATCCATGGGAATTTCCAAAGGATCATTTGCAAATTCATCAAATACAACCTCGTTGTTTTCTTATGATGATTTGCCAAAAGAAATAAAAGACTTACTTGAATATCATCCGGAAATTAATCAAACCGTTTTGTTCATAAAGCAATGCTGGACAACAAAATTGTCTCATACGGCAGAATTTCGTGTTATGGCAGCGCGAGTTTGTCAAGCCATATACAAATGTCTTTGTTATGTTCAACTTGAAATAAATGGAATAGATCAGACGACATCGACAAGCAACATCAGTGGCACAATAGAACAGGAAATATATTTTGCCAAATCCATACAATATATTTACGATTTAATGTTGTACATGAAGTTGAATGCATCAGAAACAAATTTGCCTAAAAAAGGATCATCAGGATCCATGTCAATTACGTTTACTGCCGATGCGTTGTCGTGCTTGAACATCATAGAAAGTTGGGACCCCGTTGCAAATATCATTTCGAGCGGAACAGATCTTCCTTCTTTCAATCCAAAAAACATATTGAGAAGAATGTTATATGGTACAATGATTGCCAGGATATAATATACATGGCCAAATATAAAACAGAACTCATTTACAGCGGAGACACAATTCAAAACATTGCAAAAAAATATCTTGGCGACGAACAGAAATGGCCAGTTATTGCATCTTTAAACAGGTTAAGAAACCCTTACATATCCGATAATCCTGAGGATCAATTGGGAAATTCAAGCGGAGCCATTTATCTATCGGAAGAAATGAATCCGGGATCAACATATATTGCGCTTCCCAAATATTTGTATTCAAGTCAGCAAGATTCTTCTGCAGGAAGAATCAGCAAGAGCGTTTTAAGCTCAAACAATAAAATATTCATGAAAAGATATACACAAAATGGAGATTATATTCATGACACTATTACCATAAGAAATGTATATTTTGAGAAAAACACAAATTACCCAAATATACCGGATGGATATTTTTACATAGAATTTGAAAGCGCAATTGTCGTTCCTCCGTTAACAAGTGCAATTAACGCAAAATTATTTTCATACGTAAGCGCAACATCTTCTTCTGATAAATACTACATTACCTATTCATATGTTGCCAATGATGGAAACGAAACAATACCTGCTCCTTTTAACGAAAAATTATATGGACAATCGTACGCAAAAGAGTATTTTGTTCCTGCGTCAAATTCCACCATTGTTTTTTCTGCTCCTTCTGTGTGGCCAGAAGGAGCCAAGTCCGTCAATGTTTACATGGCAAAAATAGATTATTCTCTTTCGGATTTTGCAAATTCATCATTGTATCTCCAGGGAAATATATCAGAACCATCTGGCACGTTATCTATTACTCTTTTGAATACATCACTGCCTGTTACCGGATCAAAAAATCCCCAACTTCACGAAAGTTCTTTGTATTCGGGAAAACCAAAAAAAGGAACAAGCAATTATTATCCGTCCGGGACAAAAATGTTTTTTTATTCGGCAATCTATGATGATACGTATGTTTTAAAAACTGGGGACAAAATACAAATTCCAATTTACGAAAGCAATTCCACTAAAATATTGAATGCATACTCTTCATCACAAATTGATTCGTATGGAAAAGACATAAAAATTGACTCAAGTGGACAAATAACTTTTTTGGGCAATTCATCAACTGATCTTACAACAATTTCTGGACGAGAAAATGTCATTCAAGCGCTGAACAACAAGATAAAAACAAAATACGGAAAATTAAAAGCTTTTCCTTCGTATGGAAATTCGGCAATACAATACATAGGATCGAAATATTCACCGTCAATTGTCAAGGCAACAAAAGACAGCATATATTCAACAATAATGTCCGATGAAAGAGTCTCAGGGATTGTAAGCATGGATGTTCGCTATGATGCAATTTCAACTGCTATAATAGCAGAAAACATTTATGTTCGATTGTCTGAAAATTTTACTGTGGTAAATTTGAATCCTGTGTCCATTGGCATATAAATACAAGGATTTTTTATGGTTGAAACATTTCGCCTCAAAAGACAACCGGATATTGCAGCAAAGGCAATCGCCCATATAATCACGCACACGGATCAGGTAACTGATTTTTCAGAAGGATCTGTAATTCGTTCTCTTGTAGAGGCTATTTCTTCTGAAATATACAACAACAATATTATATTTGCAGATAGTATTGCATCATCCATTCGAACTGCAGTAAAACAAGCATTCAACAAACCTTTGCTTTCTGCCTCAAAAGCATACGGACCTGTGATGTTCTCAAGACTCATGTTGCCATCTCCTACGGTAATAAATTCAATTGACGACACAAATTTTCCAGGAATATCATTTTCCTATCAAACAGGGAACTTGCCTGCCGCAAACACCAATCCTCTGTATTATTCAGTCACAGGAATCCAGCCAAATATTGATTCAAATCAAAGTGAACCGGTCACAAGGTTTCTTGCTCCTTCTGGACAATACAGAACTGCAACCGGGAAATTGTATTGGTCAAAACAAGAAGGATATTCCTCATACAGAATTTACAGGGCATCAGTTTCTCCAACCTCGTTAAGCAACAACATTCTTAATGCTGATTTGATCACAAACTCAATGCCCTTGACTTCCGGAATTACTTTTTCTGGATACACAAATGTAACTCCATATTTTGCATTGAGCGGCAAAGCCACAACGTTGATAATTTCTTCATCTTCAGGAACAGGACCGTATACAGCGACATTGACCGTCGCAGGAACCACTTTCAGTGCAGATGCAACAGCCATGCGCCTCATATCCGGAACAATTGATGGAACCGGAAGTCTTGGATCAGGCATTGTCAGCATTTCGACAGTAACAAGCACAACCGTATTGCAAATTTCATCAACTGCTCCTATCACAAATGGAACATTGAGTACTGATGGAAATTTTATTGTTTCTGATAATATGGGAGCAAAAGGAATCTATTTTTATAGCATAACTGGAATTGATTCGCTTGGAAGAGAATCTGTTGGAACATATCCTGTAGCAAAAATGTTTGCTGATAACTGGTGCTCAATGAACATTCCTCATATTCCAAGCGCAACAAGGTACAAATTCTACCGTTCCGCATCAGCAATGCCTTCTGCACTTTACGTTTCAACTGACATTCGTCAAACTGGTGACAGTGTGGGATCCTTGTCTCCAAGTACAAAATACTATTACAGTGTTGCGGCACAAGAAAAGAATATCTACAGTCCTCCAACATCGAATTATGCAAGTTTTACCGGATCAATTTCCGCAACAACGCTGACTGTTACTGCAATCACAAGTGGATTTTTGTCAATAGGGCAAACGATTGTAATCAATGACGTGAACAAGGCAAGAATTACTGGATATCTTACAGGGTCTGGAGGAATTGGAACATACAATATTTTTCCCAGTGTGTCTGCTGTAACGTCAACTTTCATGGAATCAAGAAGCTATGCATTAACGCCAAGCTCGGCATCGTCAGTGGGATCTGACAATTTTGTGACAAGGATCAGTTTTCCCCTAACAAAATATTCGCAAAAATATGTCTTTTCAAAATCCACATCTTCTGACATGAGCAACGCAACTGAATTTGCCGTTACGATAGCTTCACCGTTGATTGGAACACCCGGACCAATTTCCATAGGAACTCCGACCTCAGCAGGATCAATGACTGCTGGAACATATGCATATTTTGTTTCTTCTTTGATAAAAAACAGCGGAACATACGAAAATGGCAAATACACATCCATTCCGTACGAAATCGAAAGTGAAAAAATTCCCTGTTCGTCAACAGTTACTGTTACTTCAAATCAGAAAGTTACAGTATCATGGACAGCAACCTCTGATGTTGCTGTTACTCATTACCGCGTTTATCGAAAAATGTTGGGAGTTGACACATACAATTGGGTAGATGTTGCATTTTCTACGACTTCAATTTCAGACACAGGAAGTTTATTTTCAAATGTTTCTTCATCCGCGGAAAATCTGTCTTTTGCCTCAAAAATAACTGCAATATCGACATCTGGAACATTGTGGACAATCACACATGTTGCAGGATATCAATTTCCTGCAGGAGCGTCGGTAACATTATCAGGATGCACTCCAAATGCATATAACGGAACATACATTGTTAATTCAAGCAGTTCCGGCACATCATTTACCATTGCAAACACTAGCACTCCCGGAACAGCCACGGTTTTTGGCGTTGTGACAAGCAATAATGACTCTCCAAGAATGACAATAAAGGATTCTGGAAATTTTCAAGAAATTGTTTCTTCTTGGCCAACACAAAAAATTCCCATGTCAAATTGTGTTTCATATGAAAATTCCTATCTTCATTCAGGTCAAATATCAGGATTGTTCTCAAACTCATCTGGTGCTTCTGGGGGAGCCGGAATCGTTGTTACTGGAAGCCTTTCTCCTTTTAGTCAATCAATTATCGGTGACCAACTTGTTTTTGATGAAGACAATTCATCAGGAGGAGATCACGGATATGGAGGAATTGTTACAGAATTTGTTTCTACAGCATCAATAAAGACCGCATTGACAACATACAATGATGTTTACGCATCTTCTGCTGCTGTTTCCATAGATCCACAAGCATATACTATTTCTCCATTGAAAACTCAATTGATTTACGGAACAGGAACAATAAACATATCCGCAAGCAGCGTCAATGTTACTGGAAATTCAACTGCTTGGAACACCTCAATGCTGGGAGCATTATTTGTTGTCAGAAATTCTGCCGCGCCAATGCTTGTCCCCGAAAGAACCATTGCGTCTATTTCAACTCCCACAGCATTGACGTTAAGTTCATTGGTGTCAAGCACCCAATTTGATTCATCTCAGTATTCCATAAAGATCACTTCATTGAATGTGTTGCCATGGAGTACTGATATTTGGCCTTATTCATGCATAATTGAAAACAAAAAACTTGCAAGCAGTTTAACTACTGCATTTAACGGAACATATTTTTACTATGAAGACAATGGAATTTTTCCTCAATTGTCTTCCGTAGAACAGATTTTCAACTCGTTTCCAACTTCAAATACTGCTCAACTTGCAACAGGGGATCTTGTAATTCCAGCCGGAACAATTGTTCGTGTTCCAAGTACATCAAAAACATATTCCTTGGCTGATTCAATAATTATGTCAAGCAATTCAAATTACACTTTTGGAACAGACACCGTTGTTGCCACTTCTTCAGGAACATCTTTTAACACTGCGAAAAACACGATCACAGAAATACTTACTACGGTTTATGGCATTGATTCCGTTACAAATACATCTGCTTTTGCCAATGGAACAAATAATGAAACAGAAGAAGAGTGGACAACTCGTTTTGAAAAAGTTGTAAAATCTCTTTCTCGCGGAACTAAAGAATCAATTGAAGAAGGCGCAAAAACTGCAAAAATTATTGATAACGCCGGATACGTTACAGAACAAATTGTCAAATCTCTGTCTACTGAAACAAGCAGCAACAATATCCTGCTTTATGTTGCAAATGGAACTTCTTCGTCAGTAAGTGCCGACTTGCTTTCCAAATGCAAAACAATCATAGAGGGATATACAGACACCACAAACGGAATTGTTTATCCAGGATATAAGGCAGCAGGCATTCCGGTAACCATCCAGAGCGCGGCATTTCAAACGCAAAATTTTTCAATTTCTACTACTGTTGATTATGGATATAAAATTGAATTGCTTTCAACAGAAATTTTCACTACGGTATCTGATTATATCGACGAACTTGACATTAGTGACGGATTTCAAATTCCAACAATAACCCTTCAAGGAATTGGCTCAGGATCAACATTGATTACTCATCAATACATGGCTGTTTGCATTGACGACAAGGGAAATAAATCATTTCCTTCAATATCAAAGTCCATTACTGGATCGTATACGACAGTCAAGATTTCTTTTGACAAACCAACAAACGGACCCACATTGAGTTCGATAGACATTCTCAAGTGGAATGGATCATCCTGGGTTTATTTGAAAAATGTTGTCTATTCGGTTGACTCATCATCATGGTATTACAATGATACGATAATTTCTACAAATTTAAACTCATTAACAACATATGAGTTTGTAAATCCTAGTCTGAAATATTTTCAAAAATCCGAATTAACAAAAAGAATAATGCGAATTCCGGGAATTTCTTCTGTAACAATATCTGCTTTAGATTCTTATTCAATTGATCAGAACATCATCATTCCTGTTCGTGGATCATTGCTCAAGCTTGGAACTTGCGAGATACGATAACATGAGCACTCCTCTTGATGTGTTGCCAAATTCAACTATACTGTCTCGCATTTCACAGGAAATGCCTGCATTGTTTTCGGTCGATCCAATGCCTCAGAACGCAATATCATTTGCAAGAGTTCATCCCCAACCGATTGCAATTACATCAATTAGCAAACCTTACAATAACACCATTGTTGTCAAACATGAGGTTTCCAAATATTTCAAAAATTTTGCATTTGGAGATTCAGTTTTTTTGTCTGGAATACCATATGATTTGACGTATGCATTGGCAAATGGCAAAAAAGAAATCAATGCAATTTGGGACATAAATGAATACTCGTCGGAAGGTGTATTTTCCTTGTCCAGTGTGGATCTTTCATCTATTAGCATTGGGGCAGTTTTCACTGGAAATATTTATCAAAATACATATGTAACGTCAACCGGCAGAGCAACTGTTTGTACACTCAATGTTTCATCAATTGCGTCAGGAAGAATATCGATTGGCCAAACATTAAGCGGAACTAACATAGTTTCCGGAACAAAAATCATTGCCAACGGGAGTGGCAGTGGAGGAACTGGAACATATTATCTCAATGTTATTCAAACAGTGCAAAGCACCACAATTACCTCATTGTGTGTTTCTGGATATGTAAACATTGCAAAAATGAAAAGACAAGATTTTTCAAGTTCTGTTTCATTTGCTGGCTTGATTTCAAATTCTTCGTATTCTGTCTTTTCCGAAGAAAGCAAAGGAGACCCTTCCATTTATGTGGAGGATGCAAATTTTTCAATTAGTTCACCATGTTCTTATTTTTATCCAGAATATATTGATCTTTCAAATTATTCCATAAAACAACTTGTAGAGTATTTTCAGGAAAAATACGATGACAGAATTCTTAATGGATATGGAGGAATAAAAGTTGAGTACAGCGATGATTTAGAATATGGAACACACCTTCCTTCTTCCTTGCTCTTGGAGGGAGGATTGGACATTGATGCAAATGCAATTTCTTGGCCAATTTATACAAACAACAATTTCAAATTGCTGATTCCTATCATGTTGCTAATAAAAGATTACAAAATGCAAATTCAATCGGCAATTCAACAAACAAATCAACATATTGCCACTGAAGAATGGTTGGAATATTGGGGAAAAATCTTGAACGTTCGTCGTCAAACTTCCGAAATAAACATGGATGAGATGTATAGGTCAAGAATGCAACGAGAAGCGTTGCTTCCCAAATCGAACAATCTGGCTATTGCAGAACTGGTTTCTTCTGCAACTGGACAATCCACCACTGTGGTCGACGGCTCGACTCCTTTTGAAATTATTTTTCCTTCTTTGGATTCCAGTTTGAAAACCACTCCATTTAACAGGACATCAAGTTATTTGCCATATACCAAAACAAAAATTATTTCTCCATGGAAAACCACAGAAGCAATTGTAACTGGTTCAATTACAGGAAGTGTTTTGACTGTCACGGCTGTCACCGGCAGTATTTCAATTGGACAAATTTTATCTGGACCCGGAATAACAACAGGTACTACAATAGTTTCTTCTGGAGGAATAACAGGAACGTACAATCTTTCTGCAAGTCAATCAACAAACATTCAAATAGGAAAAGTCTCATCAAATGGAACTCTTTGGACAATTACTCACACTTCCGGAGATCAATTCCCTGTAGGAACACAGGTGACATTATCCAGCCTTACTCCTACTGGATATAACGGAACCTACACAGTTTCTACCAGTCCTGTTGCCACGATTTCAACGGGCGGCATTGCAACAAACGGAACACTGTGGACAATTACTCATAGCACAGGATACCAGTTTCCTGCAGGAGCACAAATAGAACTGTCAGGCCTTAGTCCCGCTTCTTATAATGGCACGTGGACAGTAAATACCAGTCCTTCATCATCATCTTTTACTATTGCAAATTCTTCCAATCCAGGAGCAGTTACAACTGCCGGAGTTGTGACGCTTTCTAAAGGATCATTTGCAATTGCCAATACCTTGAGTTTGGCAAGTAATACAACGGTGGGAAGAGTTGCATCATCAAACATTTTGGCAATTGGAAAACCCGCTGCAATAACCATTGGATCATTGTCTTCTGCAACAACAAATGGGATTACTATTTATTCTGGATCAATTACAATTAACGGAAACATATCAATCATGGACAACACTTCGCCATTCTTATTCCCATCCACTTCATGGGCAAATAGCACATTATATGGAACCCCCTTGACTGGGTCACTAGGAAACGGAATTGTGACAATCGTTGGAACTCCATCTACATCTGGTACTATCACTACCATAAACATTCAATCAACATCTTCCATGACTGCAGGAACTTTGGGATCATTGGGAATTTCTTATTCGGCTTCTGTATACAATAGTTCAACATCAACTACACCTTATGTTTCTGATTCTTCTGCGTCGTCAACAAGGATTGGTCCAATTACCGGATCTGGAACATTTATTGTGAAAGTTGCCGCAGATGATACGATCAACAACATTTTGTCGCCAAATTTACAAAATTTTGTTTATACTCTAGTAAACAAATACAAACCTGCAGGTGTGTCCTTTACGGTCGAACCACTCCTGACTTAGCCAAACCCAAGGAAATCCTCATGAAAAAGATAAACTCTGCTCTTGGAATTTACCCCACAAGAACAAGTCGAGTATCATCAATTGATACGGCAAATCAATCCTTGGAGTCGGTGGTCTTTCAGCAGGGCAAAAGCATTCTTGATTTTGACTTGAATGTCATGCAGGACATCATTGCAAAAAATCAACAAAGATTTGTTCAAAGTATTTATAAATCTTCTGGATTTTTGACAGATCCATCATTTTCGCTAAACTCAAATACGCTTACAATTAACAAATCATTTGTAAATATTCAAGGAAATATTTTTACCATTGCATCTTCCTCTAATACTGCCATTAATTCCAAAATATCTGTCACAATAGATTCTGGAAATGTAAATACTTTTGTCTGGCTTGAAGCATGGTATCAGGAAGTGGTGCCCGGAACTGCATCAGGAGAAAAGATAAGCAATAATCCATCGATAGCAGAAACCAAAGATGCCATTATTTACAAATTTGGAGGAGCTGACAATTCAGACAACGTGTTTGACAATGTCATAACTGATCCAGTTTTTGGTGCAGAAACAACACGAAGAATTCAATTAAGGTGGAGAATTCGTACTTCGGCAGTAAACAGTAGTGACATTACATATGGTTTCATTACTGGAAATAGTTCTTATACAACTTCAACTTCTGCAAATTCAAGTGTAAAAGCTCAAGGAGGCAGATCTTCGTCTTTTATTGGAACAAATGCTGCAGCAAATCCATATACTTTTTATCGAGCAGACAATTACACTTCAACTGCTTTGTCAAATCCATCAACATTGATAAGCATTTTGTCTGATTCGGTTTATCGAGCAGATATTCAAAAATCTTTTTTTGAATTTGCAGACAATCCTGATTCTTCTTTGTATGTTGCAGGAAGAGGAACAGATGACGATGCACAGCAACTTAACACAGTTGACGGAAGAGTATACGGACTTCCATTGGGAATTGTAAAAAAATCTGGCTCGACTTATACATTTGTATCTCTTGCAAACACCATTGCAACGAGCACTCAAGGAACAACGGTTGTTGGTCCAACAAACAATAGCAACATTACCTTGACTGCGCAATATTCTTCGTCTGATGCCTCAACAAATAATCCCGGACAAATAAATCTTGCTTCCGGAATTTCCATTACAGGAAGCCCAACTGCTGCACAAGACATTATTGTGACCTCGTATGATTATGGCACAACACCGAGTTATATCGTTGCAAAAAGGTTGTCTGTAACAGAAAAGGGATCAGCCATAAATCCATCCATTACTTTTGAAAATGCTGGTAGCGAAAGAAATACCGGATTTTACAGAACTTCCGGTGTGTCAAACAACACATTGGGAGTGACGGTTGCCGGATCAGCCATAGGAAACTTTTTTTATACTTCTTCGCAAGCATACGGACTTTCAATTGGAGCATCTGGCTACGGATCATTATCGGTAGCTGGAGCATCAACGTTAACGGGTAACGTGACATCGGCAGGAGCTTTTATTTCCACAACAACTTCTGCTGCAAATAATTTGCCAACACTTACTTCCAATACATTGTTTTCTTCTTCAAATGTTTCAATAACAGGAGGAACAATATCTTCTGGTGTCACTTTGAATTTAAAAAATGGCGCAGGGGTTAACCCTACTGCAACAGGTGAAGTTCAATGGGATTCAACATCCCGAACGTTGAAAATAGGATACAGCGGATCAACAACATATTCCTACGGATATCTGGGTTCAACAGTTCCGACCACGTTTTCAGGTTCTGCTTCAACAGTTGCTGCCTCAAGCGGCAATTCATATGAAGTTGCAAAAATTGATCATGTGCATGGTCAGCCATCCTCATACAATCCATCTTCACATGTTGCGACTCATGCCGTATCTGGCTCTGATCCTTTTACTTCATCGCATTCTTTGGACGCAGTTGCACGAGTAGGAGTGTCAATTACTTCATCTTCTGGAACGGCAAGTGGATTGGTGGGACTAGCAAATGCTGTTCAAAAAAGAAGATTGAATTTTGTTGCGGGAGCAAATATTACATTATCCTTGGCAAGCGGACAGGTTTCTGGAGCAAATTATACATTTGATGATTCGTGGACTGATGATTTCTTAAATCTTACTGTTTCCGCAAATGTTGCAGGATTTCAAGATACGTGGTCAACCACTTCAGCGTACACCCTTGTCAACGCCGCATCAATGACAAGCGGAGTAACATATTCCATTGCAACCAGAGGAACAACTGATTTTACCTTGTATGGTGCTTCATCAAACATGATAGGAACAGTTTTCACTGCCACACAGGCAGGAACGGGAACAGGCACGGTATACACAGGAAAAGCCACTTTTACTCCCATTCCTTCCAGTCCAGGAGACACAGGAAGCTGGGGAATGTTTCCCATCAAATACATGGTTGCAACAAATGTCTATATTATTGGCTGGCTTGGAACAACTAGTCAACTTCAATGGAATACAATTGCTGGTACAACCGGACAAACGTATACAGAAGGATCCATAATCACTGCATCATCGGCAGTGACCACTTTGGATTTTACTAATTACGGAACTGGTGTTGTCTATCCTTCTTCAACTCAGCAATTTGCCGCACACAGAGAGCATACTCATCCAAGACTTGATGGATATTACACTTCCTATAGTACTCTTCCCAATGACGGACAAGGGTCTGCTGGAACAAGCGTGAATATTTCCCGCGGCGATCATACTCATTCGCTTCCAACATACATTGCACGGCAAGGAAATGTTGCATTTGGATTCGGTGATTCTCCTCAAACAATAAGCAATGCTCTTGATGTTTCAGGTACATCAACGTATTCTTCTCTTGCTTCCTCATTGTATGTCAGAAGTAGTGCATCATGGGCGGTGGATTCCGGAGCAAGAATTGCTCTTGGAGGAGCAGTGAATGGAACACCAACATGGACTGCATTTGGAGGAATTAGCGCAAGAAAATTATCTTCTACCATAAATGATCACGCAGGATATTTAAGTCTGTGGGTAAATGCAGGCAGCTCAAGCGTTTTGACTGAATTTTTTCGCGGTTATGATAATGGATCCATTTACATTGGACGAACGTCACAATCAAAGCCGACTGATGCTGACAGTGTTGTTGTTCAAGGAAAAATTACCGCAGCAGGATTTGTTGTTAGCGGAGGATCAGGTGTTTCTGTTTCAAGTGGAGGCACAGGGACAACTTCCTACGCGGTTGGAGATGTTTTGTATGCTGATACGACTACTTCTCTTGCCAAATTGAGCAAACCATCGAGCGCCACTTCTTTGCTTACAATGACAACAGCAGGCGCTCCCGCTTGGGTGTCTTTGGCAAACACTGGAATCACGGGTGTAGGAACAATAACAAGTGGGGCATGGAATGGCACGGTAGGTGCCATAACTGCAAACACCGGAGCATTCACCACCATATCGGCAAGTAGTCTCATCACTGCCAATGGAGGAATTTCGAGCACCACCATATCGACAAGTGGTCTCATCACTGCCAACGGAGGAATTTCTGCAACAACTTTATCCACTACTTCTAACATAAGCGGAACAGTTTCTCCCAGATGTTTTATTGCCGCGCAAGGATTTATTCCTGCAACAACTTCTGGAGCGAGCTTTTCTTTGCTTGGAGGCATGTATAGACTTGATTTCTCTGCTTCTGCCACAACGGCCTATTGCTATCTTATCGTTCCTCCAAATCATAATGGAGGAAAAGTTAAGGCAAGAATTTACGGAAGCGCTGCTACTTTTACGGTAACACCTGAATTTAATACTGATTTGGGAACCGCAACATTTGGATCCGGTTCAGTTAATATTTCTGGAGCAACCACAGGAGGATCGCTTGTTGATCTTGCGTCATCAATTACTGCTGGAGTTCCACTTCAGTTAAAAATTACCTGCAGTTCTACTGCAAGTTTGTATGGACTGTATCTGGAATTTTGCGGATAAAAAGGAAATTTTATAAATGGCACTTATATATAATGGTCAAACTATTTCTTATGGAAATGGCTCGACATCACTTACAGTAAACGCTTCCACTCCCGGAATTGTTGGAACAGTTTATTCATTGACTGCGTCAACAGCATATTATATTAATGTAACTATTGATGCCGGATACACGCTTAAAATAAATAGAACAACTGATTTTAGAGTTTCTGGAACATTGACAATCAATGGAACAATACAACAATATGATTCTCCAAACGGAGGAAACAATGCTCCCGCAATAACTGGAGGAAGTGGAACTGGCGGCGGCGGCGGCGGTGGACATGGATCAGCCGGAAATCCGGGTACCGGAGGACGTCGCAATGGTGGATCAGCGCCCGGAGGAGCAATTTATGTCGGAAACGGAAACGGAGGAATAACATACTATTCAGATGTCATTCCTGCAACGTACAACGGTGGTGCAGGACAATGGGGACAGGGAGGAGATGGGGGAACTCCGGATAATGCAGGCGGTGGCATGTACGGTTCTGGAGCAAGTTCTTTCAAAATCATTGCCAAGAATATTGTTCATGGAAGCGCTGCAAAAATTTATGCATATGGAGACAACGGATCGACGGGTAGCACTAACTATGGAAGTGGACAAGGAGGCGGAGGCGGAGGCGGAGGCGGAGGCGGAACAGTCATAGTATTTGCTGAAACCGAATCTGGAACAATTACATATAACGTCGGCGGAGGCGCAGGCGGAGGCGGAGGCGGAGGCGGCTTAAATGCATCAAACGACAATTATGGGGGTAGTGGAGGCACTGGAGGTAGTGGAAAAATATACGCACTGATTGGTTCATCAACAGCAATAAAAACTGTTTATCCTTCTATTTCTAGTTATTCAACATTATCTGGTACATATGACGTAACCGCACCTGTTTTTTCTAATTTAAGCAAATCCGTGACAACCGCTGGTCCAAATCAAAATCAAGTTGTTACTGTCACAATTACTGATTCTCAAACAACAGTGCAAACACCAACAGCGACTTTAAGTGGATCGGGAATAGGAGGTACGGTAACCCTTACCTCTTTTGCCTCAAATGTCGCCATATTTACCATATCCTTACAAACAGGATCAGGAACTGCAACACTTACCATAAGTGCAGCTGATTCCGGAGGCAATACAGCAACAACGTCAACATCATGGACTGTTGACAACAGTTATCCTGCTGGATTTGTGCCGTTTTTTGGTTCCGGAACTGTCGACTGGATTCTTGACGGAAGGACACCTCCTTCTGGGTTGAGCTTAAATGGAACAACGTACTCCATTACCGCCGCAACTGATCCAACGCAATCGTATTCTTACGAATTGAAAAACCTTACTATTGCATCTGGATATTCTTTATTTTGGAGGGGTTTAATAACTTTAAAAGTAAATGCTGATGTGACTATTAATGGAATATTGGGCAATAATGACGAAGGAGGGTCTGGAGGAGGGGAAAAAGCATATGGAAACGGATGGAACGCTTCTGGAGTGTGGGGGACATATGGCGGCGCAGGTGGCTACGATGCTACGGTGCCATACAGCGGAACTTATGGACCGCCCGGAGGAGGATCAGGAGGTTCACATTTGTACAAAATTCCCTCCAGTGCAGATACGCTTTCTGCGTTGATAAGCAGAGGAGTAGCTGTTGGAAATGGCGGAGGGGGCGGAGGCAACGGAGGTGGCGGAAGTGGCGGAAGTGGCGGAGCAGGTGGCGGAGCAATTATTCTGTATGCTCAAACATTATCAGGATCTGGAAAAATTTCTGCATCTGGACTGAATGGAAACTCAGGGGGCTATTCCGGAGATAATTACGGAGACAGAAGTGGATCAGGAGGAGGCGGTGGATCAGGCGGTCACGTTGTGATCATTGCAGGAACGAGCAATTTTTCTTCCGGAACAATATCTGCCTCAAAAGGAAAGGGAGGGGCTAGACAAGGGTCGGCAAACAATGGTGCCGGAACAGCCGGTGGAGATGGCAATGATGGGTATATAAATTATTATTACAATACTGGATCCCTGCCGGGAACAGTAACTCCCAATATTGTTAATACTACAAAAATTGATTCAACAATACCTGCAACGGTCAGTTCAAACCAATCTTCCGCAGGAGCAAATATCTCTTATCAATACACAAAATATGGAACCGTTCAAAGAATTTCTGTTTCCTACAGCAAGGCAATGAATGACTCTACAGTAAAAATTTCTTTAAGCGGAGCCGCAACATTGGCGGCGACTACAATGACAAAAAATACATTTTTGACAAATACATATTATTATGATTACACTTGCGAATCTGGAAATGGAACAATAACCTATTCCATAAGTGGATCAGATCTGATTAACAATCCTGCATCAACAATATCGGGAACATGGATACTTGATAACACAGCTCCAACAATATCAACATCCATATCTCCAAACAAAACATATTTTTCTCCCGGAGAAACTGTTACTGTCACCGCAACAATTACTGAAGCAAATTTCTTGAATGGAAATCCTGCAATCACCCTGACAAAAGGATCACAGTATTTTGGTCAAGATCCTCCTACTCTTTTTTTAACTTATTATTCTTTTTCTGGATCAACATATACGTATACTGGTTCATTTACCGTTCCTGTTGCATCTGGAGTGCTTTCTTCTACAATTACAACAACGGATTTGGCAGCAAACACAACTTCTTATTCTGGACTTATTTCCTCAAACACAGGATTGACAATTTCCCAAGCAAGTTCAATAATATGGTTTTAAAATTTGCTATACTGTAATGTGAGCCGTTAAAAAAGGAGACAAAAATGGCAGCGATCACCAAGAACAACAGGAATGGCACAATTTCGGAGGAAGAAATGATTATTGACGGAATTGCCAAGGAACATCCCGAAGATGAAACCCCTGAGGGCCATGGAGACATGCCCTATGAGGAATTCGTGGATATTCTTGCTTCGGGAAAGTACTCAGGCGAACTCTGGGCGGAACTTGAACGAGAGAAAATTCGCGCCCAGGTTGATGTCAGATTTGCGAGTACTCGGAACAATGAACAGCGGCTGACTTCTGCCACGGAACGCTTGAATCGTGCAGTTAATGAACAGAATGCCCTTGAGCAGGAATTTCCAAGTGCAAAAGTTTGGGGAAGGTTTTTCATTTCCAACGAGGCGGTCAACGCCAAGCAGGCAGAAAACAATACTCCGAAATAATTTGGTACACTTTCTTGAAGTGTGTGATTAAGAATCCCCGCTTTATTGCGGGGATTCTTGTTTTTTCGCCGCGAAAACAGGAGTCGAAATGAAAAACGTAGGATCAAGTCCAAAATTCCGTTTACAGGAAATCCCATTGTCTTCCAATGGATATGACCACGCAGGACAAGTCATTCCGCAGATTCCGTTCTCTCCAGAAGGAAAAGTCAAGTATGAAGATGTTTTCCGAATTGCAAAAGAGTTCCAGAAACTCAAGGAACAGACATCATATCGAACGGAACGGGCATATCTGGACCTTAGGCATGCCGACGGTCCTGTTGCCATCGTGTACTCGTCAGATTGGCATCTTGGAAGTCTTGGATGCGATTACGACCAGATGCAACATGATCTTGATTATATCTTGAATACTCCGCGTTTGGGATTGGCAACTGTTGGAGATCTCAAGGATAACTTTGGATCATTCAAAAATGTTTCCGCAGTTCATGGACAGGCTTTTTCTGGAGATTTGCAAAATCTTGTTCTCGAAGATATTGCTTCTCGACTTGTGGAAGCCAACAAATTGTGGATCATCACATGGGACAATCATTCAGTTGAATTTGATGAACGAGTCATTGGATACGAAGCGGCAAATTTCATTTGGCGCGAAGGAGTGAGAAAAGGCAAGACCATTGCACTTGATGGAGAAGGTTTTGTTGAGTTGCATATTGGAGACACGTTTTATACACACATGATTGTTCATCAAAGCAGGCTGAATAGTTCTTATCATAAGCTTCACGGAAACAAGAAATTGTATGAACAACGATTTCCTGCTCATGTTGTGGTCACTGGACACACACACAGTCCGGATTTCGAACAATACACTCATTATGAAATTGCCGAAGCTCTTGGATATGAATTTGGCGGTCGATCATATCTGATAAAGACTGGAACGTACAAGACAAAAGATACCTACAGCCAGAGATATTTTGGTCAACCGGCAATTGGAACGCCTACAGTTGTTTATTTTCCCATGGAGAAAAACAAGCGCAAGCATATTTGTTTTCCTACCGCAGAAGATGCCGTGCAATACATGAATGGTTCGCAATTTCTCTATGATTTCCATAAGGAAAACAACAAGACAATTTTTTTTACCTAGATAAGGGATAATGTCTTATGGAGATAAGACATGAAAGAAAATTCTCAACTCCGATTTCCTTTCCTTGTAAAATCTTGTGCGCAAAATTGGAAAAAAATCATTGGTGCTACCGCAACAATGCTTGCTGGAATTCGCATAGTACTATGGATTGCAAAAGCAATTGCATCTGCAGGAACTGTAGACACAGCATTAAATTTAATTGGACTTGGAGAGTATGTAAAGCCTTATGAAGAATTTGTGGACGGAATCATTGTTATTGTTTGGAATTTCATAATGGAATAAAATATGATGAAAGGAAACAAAGATGAAATATTACAATACGAATTTGTTTCATGAGAGAACTCGCACATGCAGGGAAATGCGCGGACAAGGAATTGGTCGCGGAAAAGACAGCGAAGAAGCCAGAGACAATCTCGAAAAACTTCTTCACGAACGCAAATCGACACTTGAAGCTTGCGAAAAGAAATGGAATTCAGAATTTACCGAAGAAGAAAAAAAATCTCTTCTTTCCTTAAGGGAATCATGGACAAATGAAAAAATTCTTCAAGAACATCTGAATCCTTACGTGGCAGATCAAAAACTTCGCAACAGGTGGGATTTTATAAAATACAGAATCGAGAAAGGAGATTTTGATCAGGACATTGTCAAATAATCATAAAAATACAAGGAGTAGCACATGTTTCCATTGTTAGAAGCTCGCGAAAATAATCCTACCATGGGTGGCTATGATTTTGGCGAATGGAGCACATATTCAAATCAGTTTCATCCCGGACTGGATTTTAATGCTGGAGCCGGAGGAGACGGAGATATAGGAATGACGCTTGTTGCTGTTTGCAGAATGGAGCTTCGAGCACATGAAGAAACAGCAAGAGGATACGGAAAACATCAATGGTGGGAAATCATGGAGGGTCCTCATGTTGGGTCCTGGGTTCACTATTGTCATGCTGACAGTTTTGTCTGGGGTAGCAACGACATCGGGAAAAGCGCAAATCGTGGAGAAAAAATCGGCGAATGCGGAAAATCAGGAGGTCAGCAATTTGCTCATCTTCACTATGAGGTAAAAAAGGAAAAACCTCAAAGCTGGGGATATTGGGGAAATGGATTAAGCAAAGAGCAAATGTTTGCAACATACACCAATCCCTTGGTTTTTTGCAAAGATTATGACAACTATGTTCCAAGCGAAGAAAACAAAGGAGAATACGACATGTTGAGCGACGCGGAAAAATCACTTATAAACGCGGTGCGAGAACTGAATTTTATTGGAAATGCCGAAGCAGTAATTCGTTTGATGGCCGGATTGAACGCAAACGAAACCAGTGTTGAAAGCTGGATCAATGAAATTGGGGCACTCAAGAGCCAGTTGGTTCCTGCCCAGGAAATTGTACTGGATCATTCTGGTGATCATCCGGAAACAGAGTATGAAAAGCAACAGGTAATTGGTGGCAGGTAGTTTCTCAAAAACAACCCAGCTGTTCAAGGTTTTCGGGGTCCACAGAGACCCCGAAAATCTTCGAAAACTCCTGAACATCAGGATGCCTGCCACATTGGAAGAGAGTCAAGCAGAACGATTTGGCAAATGTGCCGCTCCGCGATGTTTTTCATACGGCACAATTGACCATCCGTTGGATCTTCATCATGTTATACCGCGTTCTCAATCCAAATCTCGAATTGATGATTTTCGCAATCATCTTTATTTGTGCGGAGATTTTTTCCCAAACAATCATCACAAGGCGCTTCATGGATTGGCAACTCCCGGGAAAAAACATTGGGAAGAAATTGGCATTTCAGGAAAGAATTTTCCCGAAACCATACCATGCGAAGAAATCATGGCGACGGAAGCACAATTCAATGCGCTCCTGGCCTTTGCGGCAAAGGATAACATGGCGCGGATGCTTTTGCGATCAAACATTCCCGCAGCAATTTCCTACGCCATAACTCGCGGCGTGGTAGAATCTTTCAGCGTCCTGAGTGAGGAAAATAAAAAAACACTCTCCCTATGGAGAGAGAAGGATATTCCGTGGACATCATTGCAGAGGCTGAAGATCCGGTAAAAGTTTGGCTAGATACAGAAATTACTCCGGCCATTGAAGAATCCAGTACGTTCCTTTATGAGTTTTCCCGATTGGATTTACGTGACATTGATGCTTCAAAAGAAATGCTAACAAAACTTATTACGTTAAATTACAAACTTGGATTATTATATGCAGACGCAATAGAATTGAAAAACGAATATCAGACACAATGCGAAGAAATATATGCCAGAGTAATATTGACATTATCCGGAAAGAATCCCAATACGGATGCAAAAATGACACAGGAATCCGTAAAAGCTGCAGGAGAACTTGCAACATCAAATGTTGGCGCATTTTCAGAATTATTCCCCAGTGTTGCAAGAAAACTCAATCTTGTTCCCGGAGAAGAACCAAAACGCAAGTACAATACCGTAAGTGCCACCGCAGAAAAAATCAAGGGTATCCAGCGGGACATGCAAGAATCTGTCAACGGAATCAAGCACATTGGAAATCGCGAACTCCAGCACACCATTCACGGAATTTAAAAAAATCCCTTGACATCGGATAACCGTCCGGGTATGATCTGGTCGGCGCAACAACACTTACCTGAAAGGAACACTCTTGATGCCGTGCCACGATATTCTGGTGAAAACTTCCATTACCGATGCAAGTTATGAATGGATACAGAAAGCAACTCCGTTTTGGGAATCTGAAATTACAAATCTTGGATTGACCATTCCTGCCGGATTCTATGTCACCACTTTGAGCAATCGTGCCAGCTACGATGACATTTCTTCGTCCTTGATGATTTCGGGGATTTCTTCCCTTTCGGCATCCGATCAAGCATTGATTGTTGAGAGATATCAACAATCCTATGTCGCATCCCAGATTTTTGCGGCATTGCAAGCAGATGGATACACGATGACTGCAACATTCTCGACGGATTTCGAAGGCGCATGGATCATCGAAGCACGGGATGAAACTCGCAATGCGACCATTGGTGTGACATTGTTTCGAGATTTGCAATTTGAAATCGATTTTCTTGACGCATTACATGATGATAGCGTGTGGCTATCGGGAGGAGAATTCGGGCGTGTGCTTGAGTATCTTCGTCGTCTTGGATTGTCTGTTGACATCATCAAGCAGGACATCGACGAAGAGTCTCAGCGTGCAATTGCATCCAATCTTTACGCTTGATTGAAAGGCATCGACAATGAGCGCAACACTTATGCAAACTTCCGGTCCACGTCCTGAATGGCTCAAGACTTTACTCAGGAAATATCGCACTGGGGAATCTCATGCGTTCCTTCTGTCGGGAACCGGCATCAAGGACATGGATGCCATGGGTCTTGATGTGCATGCAAATATCTATCACGTATTTGGAAATAAGTTTGTTCCTGAAAAGCCATCAGGAATTGATTTTGACATCATCGTACGATATGACCGGTTCAAGGGTTTTTCTTTCATGGGCCCGGAAAAGAAACGGACTGAAGATCGTGAGAAGTTCAAGAGCATCGTTCGGAAGCAGGAAGCCCCTTCCTCGCAAATACCTTCAGGAGGCTCCGCAATCATGCGGGGAGGCCCCATTTCTTCAGTAGCTGGAGGATCAACGGAGGGCGACATTCTGGAGCGTTCCAAGACACCAGAACAGGCTTTTTCCTTGATCAACAATGCGCTCAACCAGGCAGACATTCGCCTTTGCGTCATTTTCGATGAGTTCCAGACAGTTGCTCCTCGTGGCCAATGGGATACCATCGGAAACATGTTCACAACATGCATACTTGGTCTTCGAAGCTGGGGACTTGATCTTGAAAACATTGGTGGTCACGGAAAGAAGTTTCGAAACACCAAGGGTGGACATCTGATCATTGGCATTTGTGATGACAAAGGTGACATCAATTCGGTTCTTTCCCGTGGAGTAACTCAAAGTGGCTGGACACCCATCAATGTTGGTTTTCCAAGTGCTTCCGAGAGAGAGCATTTCATCCGAAACCAAGTTCTCACTGATGAGTATGTTTCTCAGATAGAAATTGATTTTGGTTCAAATGTCGAACAAGAAGACTACGTGTCTTGGCTCGCCGGAGCAACCGGCGGATTGTCAATTCGCCAGATCGAGGTCGTTCGACTAACTGGAGAACGCAATTCCGTTCTTACTCGCGAGATGGTGTCAAAAATCATCAATGATGCTATTGCCGAGCAATTTGGCGGACAAGGTGGAGCCGATTACCTGAGCGTCATCAATCCTACGTTGGGACTTCGGGATTACGGATTCCCGAAATACCTTGTCGAATATTTTGAATGGTTTTTGCGCCAATTTCGCGCAGGAAAATTGCGAAATGCCAATATTCTTGAGGCAGGACCTCCGGGCACCGGCAAGTCTTTGCTTGCTTATGCGTTGGCATACGAGCTTGGATACAAATGTGTGCATTGGTCTCCGGCACTCACGCAAAGCAAGTGGGTTGGTGATTCGGAAAAGCAACTTCAAGGTGTTCTTGATTGGGTTGAAGCCAATTTGCCTTGCATGGTTTTCATTGACGAAATCGACGTGGCACTTACTTCCCGTGATGGTGGATCAGTGGACACCTCTGGCGTGGGGAGCAAGATGCTAAGCATACTTATGCCTTGGCTTGAGCGGGACGAAATCAAGGGAAAACTATTGCTTGTCGGTGCAACAAATCGTGCCGACAACATCGACTCCGCAATGCGTCGACGATTGCAGACAGTTGTGCCGATGCTTCCGCCAATGCTTGCGGAAGATCGCAAAGCGGTTCTCGTGAATGTGCTTGTCAGGGAACAAGGTGTTCCGGAAAACAAGATCGTGATCCCCGAGGATGTTGTTTCAGATGCGTCGACACGGTGGTATACCCAGGCGCAACTTTCAATTCTGGCCGAAAAGGCGGCGTCCATTGCGTCAAGGAACGATGTGGACTTCAATGAGAATGTGGCAGAGTACCTGCTTCGTGCGGTAAGCGCCTATCGTGTTGACACAGCAAAAACGGAAGCGCTATCCTATCTCGCGGCTACGCAAGCCAGTGATCTGGACCTTCTTCCGCCGGGATTTGAGATTCGCAAGCAAGCAGAGGTAAAGGAATTGCTAAAAGAGGTTGACGACGAAGAGTTCGGTCCCAGCAAGCGCTCTGTACGTTAGTATTGATCACCACAGAAAGGAACAGCCAATGACACTTACACTCGCTAATGACGGCGCAGTTTACAAGGCAACCGAGGAGTTTCGCAATCGCGTGGGGGTAACCGACAAGGTTACCCCGCTGACTGGCATGTCCGAGATCTTCGAGAACGGGGTTCTTGCAACTGTCAGGGTTGGAGCGGAGCGGTTTGGATTCTCTGTCCGACTCAACCAGCTAGGCATCGTTCCCACTCGTTCCAAGTCCAAGGACAAGACACAAGCATCCATCAATGCAGTCCTGAGAGGCGCACAACGCGCCTCTCTTCTTCCTCGCGATGAGATGTGGTATTTCGACGAGAACAATGTGCGCGTAGCCATTCCGCGCCCTGAGAACAGCGAGCGCCAAATTCGCATGCTTTTTCCGACGCGCTATGATGTTCCTGTCGTTGACCAGGATGCGGACAGCAACGAGACAAAGACACGCAATGCCGTTGCCATTTCTGCTCCAAGCATCTGGGCCATTCCCATGAATGGCATGACATTCATTCCGGAGTCATCTTTTGCCAGATGGAAGCAGGATTACGATGCCGCCCGCAAGATTCACATGAAGACTGCTGAAATCATTGTTGATAATTATGCGAGATTGATGGCAGCCTCTGTTCGACATTATGAGCACATTGCGCTTGATGTCTACAATCGTCTTCTCCGCACATCTCCGGAGACACTCAATGGCGTCACGGCATTGGAATTCACACGGCGATGGAAGCGAGCGGTTGTTCGCTCTTGGCCAACAAAAGAGGACATCATTCGCAACTTCACAGTTGACGCGCAATTTTACTGGGTTCCCTTGCCGAGCAGGATTGCGCAAGATATCTTGCGCAAGGAAGACCTTCTCTTGCATGTTGATAACTTGCGTTCAGAACGTCGTGCTCGCGGCGAGATTGCAAATTTGGTTTTGCAAACGGAGAACACACAAGCTCATGAGCTTACCGTTTCGTATGTCAAGACGATTCTGGAGCGCACGGAGCATGTGTTCCTGAATTTCCTGAGTTTTCTTGACGAAAAGGATCGCAGTCCCTCGCCCCAGCAACTGAACGCTGTCCTCAAGGTCGTAGACATGATTCGCGTTCTTGGGTCTGGCGTCTCTTCATTTGAAAATATCCGGAATCAGGCAGAATCGATTGCAATTCTCGTTGACGTGCACAAGAAAAACATGGCTTCGACGAAGATCAAGGGTGGAAAGGCAAGGCTCCGGGCAACTGATTCGCAACTTCCCGAAGCAATCGCTCAGGCAGTGGCAATGATTCGCGTGGAAGCCGAAGGCATGATTGGGCGCGAAGCCCGTCGCACAGCATATTCTGACGAAGACCCCATGGAAATACTTGAGTCAATCTGGTCAATCGAGGACAATCGCAAGTCGGCACGCAAGGTTGTCGATACCCAAAAGGACGATGACGAGTTTCTTGATGCTTCGTGGGAATACATTCAGAAGGAAGCCGAAATAGCGGAAAAGATCATTGCTCGTCAGATTGTGGGTTCGCACACGTAGCAATTGTTTTGGGCAGGATATTTTCCTGCCCTCCATCAATTATGGAGACACTTATGGACCTTAACGAATTGACTGGAATATTGTTTGGATATCTGGATAGAGGATGGAACATATTCCCGATTGAACCAATGGGCAAGCGCCCTGTTGTTGTTTCAAGTGGAATTGGCGGAGACGGAGAGCATTTTGATGTCCGCCTGAAATGGGCAGAATTTCAATATAACAGGGTTACCAAGGAAATGGTAACCAAATGGGCTGAGCAATATCCTGATTGCAACTGGGCAGTTGTTTGCGGAAAGATTAGCAATCTCTGTGTTGTTGATATTGATGGCACTGAGGGTGTCAAGAGCATTCGAACCCACCATCCTGAGCTTGAGAAAATTCCTACTCTTTGTCAGAAAACCCCGAATGGCATTCACATGTTCTTTTCCCATCCGGGGAATCCGGTCAAGAGTTTTCCCATACTCACCAAGGTCGACGTGAAAGGAGATGGAGGATATGTCGTGCTTCCTCCATCCAAGACGGCAAATGGCGAATACAAATTCGCAACGACATCGAAGATTGCCTCATGTCCGGGTTGGGTTGCCAGAGGAGAGCGCACTGGCGAAATCATGCAGGGTGACAATCCGATGTCTGGAGAAACTCGACCAGCATGGGTAAGCAATCTTCTTGCCAGTGGATCTCCAGCGGGACGCAGGAACGCCGATGCAGCTCGGCTTGTCGGATATTTTTGGAACAGGAATGTCGGCAAGGACATCATTGAGCAAGTCATTAGCCCATGGGCGGAACGATGCCAACCTCCATTGGAAATTCGCGAGCTTCGCAGTGTCATCAGAAGCGTTTGTTCGTATCAGCAAATGGCAAAGTCACGGGGCGTGATTGATCCGCCGGTAATGACAAGCACTGGTGTGGGATGGAGATTCACATGGGATGAATTCCAGATATCCATCGAGGTCTCCCGACTCATCGAATCAACACGTTATGGAATTGTCGGGGAAGTCGAGGTTCGAACGAACAACATTCCCTCTCTTCCGAAATATCTCTACGGACCAATTGATTACTCATTCAAGGATGCTAGGTCCCAGTCTGCATTGATCACTGAACTTGACAAGCGGATGCATGGGCCTCCTTGGTCGCAAATCCTTACTGATTTCTCGCGCATTGTCATCGCACAATTCACAAAGGGGAATGAGTGGCAGCTCTTGCGTGAGGCACCCCGCGCAGTTGCCCAGGGATACGCATACAAGCCGCTTCTTCTTGCCAAGGAACCAACATTGTGGTTTTCCGCAGGAGGAGGAATGAAAAGCTATCTTGCTCTCATGCTCGCAACAATGATGGAGACAGGAATTGATTTTGGAATAGGTCCGTCACTTGTGCGGAATCATGTCGCATATCTTGATTGGGAATGGGACGTGGGTCAGCACGCAAAGCGTCTTGATGCAATCATCAGTCCTGAAGAACAGGAACGCTGCGGAGTAAACATTCTGTACCGGCATTGCGGGGGCAGGCCCCTTCGTGCGCAGATATCCGAGTTAAAACGCATGATTGCCGAAGAGGGCATAACGTACATCATCATTGATAGTGCGTCTCCGGCATGTGGCCGGGCAAGTGACAACGATGAGATCGTTGCATTCTTTCAGGCCATTTCCGAATTGCGCGTTGGTGCACTGGTGCTTGCTCATGTCACAAAATATGATCGCCAGAGTGAAGATGTCGCAGCAACGGCTTTTGGCGGTGTCCAGTGGGAGAATCAGGCACGCTCCACATGGAATCTCAAGAAGCTTCAGGAGGAAGGGAGCAATGTTGCCTACATTGTTCTTTCTCACCAAAAAGTCAATGGGGGGATGCTTCATACTCCTGTTTGCTTCAGGGTGGATTTTCCCGCAGAAGATGATGATGCTGGGCGAATCATGATGAAGCTGGCAAATCCCGGCGAGGTTCCAATGGAGACCACTGGTTCTTCATCGGTGTCCGCACGTGATCAGATTCGCATGGCACTCAAAACTCGTCCCATGACTATCGAGGATCTTGCCGATACATTGCAGAATGTTCCTGAACAGACACTGATTTCCACACTTCGTTCAATGGAAGCAAAATCGCTTATTCGGACTGTCCGCGCGGTGAATGGCGAAATGAAAGAGGTCTGGGGTTTAAGGACAGTAGCATCTTGATGTTATACTGTTGTTAATGTACAGAAATCAATATCATATCTATCCCAAACCGAAGAAGTCATCTATTCCGGATATTTCGCTTCCTCCTCTTTTGAAATCCGAGAAAGAGTGGCACGAAATAAGAAAAATCATCTTTCTTGATGAAAGCTTGAACGATAGTGGTGCTGCCTTGTACATTGACGGGAAATATGTCCCAAACAGGGACGAGTCAGGAATTGATTTCGGCTTGGCATTGACGGTATCTCCACGATGGGACAAGCAACGGAGATGCGTAGAATTTGGAAATTGGCTTTCTTCATTGATCGAGAATCATGAACCTGACATCATCGTCGGAGAAAGTCATCCGTTCGCCAGAGGAGGCCGTACAACCAGTACGGCCACCTTGGAGGCACTCACAGGAATACGATGGATAACCATGTATGTTTGTGGGCAACACAAGGTTCCGTATACTGAATTTTCCACAAACCATGTGAAACTTATCATGTGTGGATCTACTACGGCTTCGAAGGAATCCGTACAACAGATGATTGTCGCTTCGGAAATTTCATTGCCGGAATATCGCAATCCATCTGGTAAAATCAATGGAAATGTATGTGATGCAATTGCGCTTGGCGAAGTTGTGTCTCGAATGCAGAGACAGGAGATACTCTTGAAGAAATATGAACCGATGATAGGCAAGGGCAGATCACAATCAGCGCGACGTTATCGCACCTCATAAGAAAGGATCACTTAAATGTCAGCCGCAATTCATGTCACTGAACCTTACAATGCTGTTTTTTCATCGCGTCATTTCATGGAACCGAAAACCATATCTGAGGCTCAAATCATGCAATCTCAGCTGCGTGAGGAACTCCAGAAGATACGCTCACAAATCAATGACACCAATCGTCAAGAAAAGCTGGGTTGGACAAATGAAATGTATCGCGATTGGCGAAACAAGGCAATCCATGCGCGAAATGTGAAATTGATTCAGCAGGCAAAACTCCAGCAATGGATTCAGCAGCAACGGGCGCAGAGAGCTGTTCAAGCCGGATTGACAGAAGATCCAGTTTTGCTTCTTGGAAGCCTTCTTGATTTGTTTGATCAGGTTACTTCAACTTCAAAAGTGATTTTGCATCAGGATCAACAGGATTTTCTGGCTTTGGTCAGGAAAATTGCCAATGACACAGAAGTGGTTGTTCAGTAATGTACGATGGACCACTCACCGTTGACAACATTAGTGAGGGAATGCCCAATCATCCCACTTTTGAAAACAGACCCGTAATGTGGCTTACGCAAGGAGATGCCTGGTGGTTTCGTCGGATAACCACTCCATTGATGCCAAAATCCATTCCTAGCCACGTCAAGACCATGCCTGAGGTTCGATATGTGGTTTGCGCGATTCGCCATGACGAAGAACATTTTCATGACGGATTTGATTTTACAATGTGGATGCAGGTTGAAACAAAAGATCGCGAAGGAAATACCGTAAAGATAAATTCTGCATTGTGCCTGCCTCCATCATACATAATTGGAGAAGATCGTCTGGAAAAAGCTGTTTCCAGTGTGAGCGAAGCATTCAATCAGGTGTACGAAGAACACAAATGGATTACCCAGTTTCCTGTCGTCGTTGCATCAGTAAAGGAAATCACATCTAACGAATTGCTTTCTGAGCCTCATGATGAACTGATCCTCGATGTTGAAGGGATTTGAACATGTCACTTAGTTTGCGAGCTTTTGAGGAAGCACAACGCAGGAGACTGTATCCTCAGAGAAATGGTGCAACTGGAGTTGCTTGCATTCAACGTGATTTGCTGCTTGCAAGCAAGGAAATTGCGTCAGCATCGGAACATTTGTGGATAAGGGAAAAAACTGGCATTGAAGAACAGTTTCCTTGGTCTGGACATCAAACAACAAATCAGGTATTGAGAAATCCATTCAATGTTCATCTTACCGGAGCAGTAGTATATTTGCTTCGAATAAGTGGATCAATAGGATTCGATGTGTTCCTTGCCGCCAAACAGGAAATAGAGAGACAAGAACTTTCAATCATATGATCAGGGCTCCCGCAAGGGAGCTTTGATTTTTTATGGTGTATAATGTTTTGGGAGTTTATATGTCAAACAAGAATACACTTTTGCCAAAAACGCCTCTTGATTCAATTGCAAGAATAGTTCAAAGAGAATTTCAAGCAAAAGCCGAAAAAGAACTCATCGATGAAACCAAAATTCTTTCAGGCAAGAAAAGCAAGATCAAAGAGACTCAATTGCCAGAGGACATGGAATTTCTTTCTGTTCCAATAAAGACAGGTTTTGAAAGTCGCAGATCCATCAGGGGTCTTCCCAAAAAAGGCAAGCCGTCTGAACCTTCTGACGATCCAAAAGACTTTGTTGTGGAAAATGTCGAATCTGACGGATTCAGTCCTGTAAGTTCAGAGGGATCGATTTACGAAGATTTTGAGGACGGAACTCCGGGAGAAACTCCTCTGACGCCAGAAGAATCTGCCTTGCAGTTGGCACTTGCCATTCGCAAGGGACACGAAAAAGGTCGTCCGGATATCGATTGGCATCTGGTTCGTCTTCTTTATGTTTATGGAGGATGGGGATATGAACGCATTTCTCTCGAATGCAACATAGCGTTCAATCTTGTCCGTTTGTACGGAAGAAAAGGAAGATGGCCGGAAGCCCGTGAATTGTACCGTCAGGAACAAGCACAAAAGATTGCTGAAAAAATTGCCATGGAAGAAGATCGTTTGCAAGATTGGCAAATGATGAAACGCCGTCAAGCGGGAATAGATGGACTTACCTGGTTTACGAAAGCAATTGCAAATCTGCGTGATGACGCAAGTCCCGAATCAATCGCAAAGCTTGGTGGACTTCTTGACAGAATGTTAAGTAGCGTGACTGGATTGGCACCAGTAGAACAACCTACCGGTGGTGTCAACGTGAAGGTTGAAAACAACAATGTGTCCTTGACCAATGCATATCCTCCAAATTCCCCGCAAGCACGCATTGTTGCGGAATGGGGAAAGAAATCAGGAGAAACTGACCAGGAGCACACCAAGAGGCTTTCACTGGTAATACGTGAGTTATATTTGGAATGTGAAAGATCAGGATTGTATGCAGATCTTCAATTGTCTGTGGACGATCAAAGGCAAATAAAACTTCGAAACAGACTTGGACTTGAGGACACGCAAAACATTGTTGATTCATCAGGAATGGTGATTACATGATTGTCGAGTCTCCTGCAGCTGTCAATGCAATTCCAGCTCCTGTTGCCCTTGAAGACGGATTGCGTAAATGGCGCATAGAAAAAACAATTGATGATCCTTTTGAGTTTGGAAAAATTTATTTTCCAAAATACTGGTTTCAAAAATCTCCGTCTTTTCATCAGGAAATCATAAATCTTGCTACCCACAAAAACATTCAAGAGTGGGAAGGCAAGATGAATCTTAACACGTTGGTTTTGGCTGCTCCAAGAAATCATTCAAAATCCACATTGATCAGTTTTCTTTATGTCATCTGGTCTCTTGTCACACAAAGAAAATTCTTTGTAGTGATCATTTCGGATATTGCCCGTATTTCCACGTCGCATTCGCGGAATATCAAGGAAGAACTTGAGACCAATGAACGGCTAAGGAATGACTGGGGAATTGTCCTTGGAAAAGATTGGGATGAGATCAATGGTTCTGTTCGTGGCGAAAAAGAAAAATGGACAGATGAAGAATTTGTTATTGGCTTCAAGAAATGGGACAAGACAAAAGGCACGTGGAGTGGAGATCTTGAAGATCGCGCGAAGATTCTTGCCCGAATGGCAAACAATCCATTGAGAGGACTCCGGTTTGGACATCGGCGACCCGATTTGGTTATTGCAGATGATCTTGAAAATGACGAACTTGTTGACACGTCCATTCAACGTGAAAAGCTGGCAAATTGGTGGGACTCAGCAGTCGAGCCAATGATCGAGCCTCCTCCAGTCGGACAGATAATCCTTGTCGGAACAGTATTGCATTACGGATCGTTGCTGAACAAGATGCTTCAAAGAACAGATCTTTATGTAACAAGAAGATATCAAGCGGTTACGTTTGAAGAAAATGAATTTGGCCAAAAAATGCAAGTGCCATTATGGCCAGAAAGATTTTCATTGGAACGATTGTCTTCATTGAAAGCAAAAAATGTACTTGCATTTCAGAAAGAGTACATGAATGATCCGCGTGACGACACAACGAGGACTTTCAGAAGTTCTTGGATGCAGTGGTACGATGCTCACGATATCGGATATCGACCAACAAACAAAAAATGGTATTTCCGCGGAAAACCAATGACATTTTTTACCGGAGTCGATTGGACAGTGGGAAAAGACGACCAATCTGATTATTTTTCCATAGTAATGATTGGAAAAACAATAGACAATGATATTATTGTTTTTGATATTGTAAATGAAAAAATTGATGTTGCCAATCAAGTAAACAGAATTATCATGCAAAATCAATCATATCAGATACAAATGAATGGAGTAGAAGGAAATGGATTTCAGCATGTGCTCATTCAGCAGGTGTTGCGCAGATCATTGATTCCTATACGAGAAATTAGGCATATTTCTCGAAAAAGAAAACAGATCAGAATAGAAGGCATGTCAACATTGTTTGAACAAGGTAAAATATACTTAAGAAAATGCACAGAATCAGAAATAACAAGAGATGAACTTACAAATGATCCGAATCCAGAATATGGCTTTCATTATGATGAGACTAGATCCGTGGTTGTTCATCCTGAGTTTTGGAATTTTTACGAACAACTTATGACATATCCCAGATCAGAAAACGATGACATGCTTGATGCCATGGAAATGGCTTTGGAAGTTTCAAGAAACGGCAGGCGAGCTTTTGATGAAGTAGTGCTTATTTAACGGGAGATATATAATGACAGTGCTTGTTGACATGTACGGAAGGGCCATTACCCCAACTACAAAGCAATTGGATCCTAAAGAAATATTTAGCAAATCCAATGTTGAAACCATGAAAAAAGAAGAAGAACGGCGCAGAGGGCAATGGTTTTCAAATTATGGACCGTCAGTGTCTCAAATGGCAACCATTTCGGGAGCACTTCGCAAGCCAATGGATACTCCTCCATATGGATTGCTTCGTCAAGTAGCACGAGAAAGCCTCATTGATGCGGCAATTATTGCCAGAAGAATTGAAGATACCAAGGGTCTTTCAAGAAAAGTAATTGTTCCGGGCAAGCAACGCGGATGGAGAGTTGTACACAGGAGATTTGATGATCCAAATTTTGATTCAAATACTCCAGAAATTTCAAGACGCTGCAATGAAATGGAACAATTGATTGCAAATCCTCATAAGGTATATCACAAGACATTCAGGGATTTTTTGACAATTGCCGTACAAGAGGAATTGATCATTGATCGTCGCGCAATGGTGTTGAAAAAAGATGATAAAGGTCGCGTAAAGGATTGGTATCTTATTCCCGGAGATACGGTGCTGCCTGTGCTTTATGTGTTGATGCCATGGATGACCAAGCGAGGAATTACCAATGAACGTGTTGCTCGCATGATGTTAAGCGAAGAGTGGTCTTCCAAGACAGGACTTACGATTGACATTACCAATGCTGCGTACGTTCAGGAAGTTGAAGGACAAATTGTCGGGGCATGGACAAAAGATGAAATAGATGTTGAATGGACAAATCCTTCCGGAGAGCTAAACAGATGGGGATTTGGCACATCAATTCTCGAACAATCATTGCATGCCACTTCCGCTCTTCTTAACATGTTTAATTTTAACAAGGACATGTTCAGGCCAGGATTTCCAAGCCGAATGCTTGTTGTGTCTGGTGATTATTCTGCTGAAGGGTTGAGCTCTTTTGAACGGCAGATTCTTGGTCAAGGTGGTCCTGCCACTCCGAAAAGCAAGATGCCAGTTCTTCCCGGTCCAGAAAACATGAAAGCTCAAGTACTTGATTTGTCTGCAACACCCAACGACATGCAATTTGAACAATTTTTCCGTTTGATGTCTTCCATCAAATGTGCTTTTTTTGGAATGCATCCAAGTCGATTGAATCTTTCTGATCGTGGTCCTTCTGGGTTTATTGTTGGATCTGGCAATGCTACTGGAGAAATTTCCGAAACGATAAATGAAGAAGGATTGTATTCAATTCTTGAGAGCAATGCAGACTGGCTTACTCGAACGTTAATTGAGCCATATTATGATGATCTGGTATTTATATTTGATGGAATTACTCCTCAGGATGAACAAACCATGTTGAGAAACCTTCAAGTTGAATCTCAATGGAGCACCAAGAATGAAATTCGTTCACGTCGCAATTTGCCTCCTCTTTCTGAAGAAGAGGGAGGATTTGCAATTGCTGATCCCATTTGGTTGCAAATTCTTAACATGAAAATGCAACAGCAAATGATGGCACAACAGCAGCAAGCGTATGATCAAGGTGATTTCGGTCAAGGCGGCCAACCTGGTGCTCCGGGTGGCGCTCCGCCTCCGGGTGGCGCTCCGCCTCCGGGTGGCGCTCCGCCTCCGGGTGGCGCTCCGCCTCCGGGTGGCGCTCCGCCTCCGGGTGGCGCTCCGCCTCCGGGTGGCGCTCCGCCTCCGGGTGCTTCACCGGCTGGGTCACCGCAATGATAAAACAAAAGGACAAGATAGCATCATGGAAAAATATTTGTATTCAGATAAATCATTGAGTGATATATACAGCCAGCTATCCAAGTCGTACAAAACGCCTGCGTGGCAACGCAAGGAGGGACAAAATCCCAAGGGTGGATTGAACGCCAAGGGAAGGGCGTCAGCCAAGGCTGAGGGTCACAACTTGAAGGCACCAGTCAAGAGTGGTGATAATCCACGCAGGGCCTCATTCCTTGCGCGGATGGGCAATTCTCCGGGGCCAGAATATGACGCGCACGGCAATCCCACAAGGCTGCTTCTCGCGCTTCAAGCGTGGGGCGCGTCGAGCAAGGCTGATGCCAAGAGAAAAGCCAAGGCAATCAGTGCAAGATTGAAAATGAGCAAATCTGGAACGGTTCCATATGACATTAACAATTCATCTGATGAGGATTGGAGGCAGGATGATTTTACTGATCGGTACAATACTGAATTGAGTCCAGAACAAAAAGCTGCGTATCAAAAATGGGTAGCAATTCAGGACGTTCCAACAAGTACTCGTGATTACGACTTGCAAGGGTTTTTTGCAAATCAAATATTTGGAAAGAAGGATACCAGTAAACACGAAGGACATTTTCCGGATACATGGAAAAAACCCAATCACATGACGTTTTCAGATCAGAGTCAATATGCAGAAACATTGCCTGATGGTACTTCAACAGGAGGAACATGGATCGAGCATCTTTCTCCAGAAGATGATCCAAATGGAAAAGGTAACTACCATTTCATAAGACCGACCCATGGAAGAATACCTGACAAACCTTTTCGTGAGTATTGGGAACGTGTTGAAGCACCTTATGGCCATACATACGAGATGAGTTCTGCTCCAGTTATCAAACCCAAAGGTCCCGACATGCCTGTTGTTCCTCAAACAGGAACAACGCTGAAAACACCAAAGGCACCTCCATTGAAAGGTCCGGGAGGATTTACTCCGCCCCCTGTTCCGGCTGGTCTGGGAGGGTTCACCCCTCGTCCTGCTTCTATTAGTCCGGGAGGCTTTACTCCTCCTGCTCCGTTCCCTTCGGCCAATTCCACAAAGAAATCGTTTTTCTTCCTGAGCACCCAAGAAAAAACAATTACGGACATTCGCATGGAAAGACTTGAAAAAGGCCGAGGAGAAGACGCACGTAAGCTTTATGTTAATAACAGCGCTGATCAATACGATGAAAAACATTATCCTACGGGAAAAATGATTGATTTAGGTGGCAAATATAGGGGTGTATTTGGGGAAAATAGACATTTGCTTGTTGAGGCTTCAATTCCTAAGAAAAAAAAATCGAGCGAGTGGTATGCTGAACCAGCTGATATGCAGCAACGGTCTCGGCTTGCTCCTCCAGTTGACCCCTACATTGAATGGATTCACATAAAACCCGGAGCAGTCGTTACGCCACATGATACGCAACAAGTTTTTCACTCATTGTACAATGCGGGATTTACTGGGCCAAATTTGACATATACCGCAATCCCAGATGATGATGAGGTGCATCGGACGACTCCGCTTCGTAGGAATCGATTGTTCCGACCTTGGGTAAAAAAATGGAAAGAGTTTGTCGCTTCCCAACCTCCCGCTCCGTATATAGACACAACGCAACCAGCTGGGGATATTGAAGATCCTTGGGAAGGAATGAAAGAGTTTGATGAACCAGAGGTGAATGTGCAGAAGGAAATAGATAGATGGAACGAAAATTTCCGAAGAAGTTGGTTTAGTGTGTCAATCCGGCGACCCGCAAACAAACAGGATGAGTTAGATGCTGGCAAGCATGAAGAAGATGTCATTCATCTTGGCGTTCCATTGCTTATCCGGTTGCTGGAATATGCGCGAGAGGACGCTGCGTCCGATATTGATTTGCATGAGATTGTGGAGACCATGATTGACATGAGTCAGGATGGGAATGTCTTGAGCATGAAAAATTACCAGCACATCGTCAAAAAGCGGAAATGAGAAATACACGATTTTTATTCGTTGATTTTTTGTCGTCGAGTAGGTTCTGATTTTTTTCTTGGCATGAAATCATTGGCATATAATTTTAGATCCTTGATAAGAATTGATTGTCGTTGCCGTTCTGACTCACCAAATGCAATGATATCAGCAATTATTCCATAAAGTTCCGTAGGAATGTTCACCATGTCAATGAGCTTGAGTATGGAACGATAGTTCTGAAGCAGTTGATCCTGAGATTGCCAAATTGCATGCGGCCCATCATGATTGGGACAAGAACAATCCTTCGGATATTTCATCAGGTGAGTATGATCTTCAAGAATTTCCTGAAGCATTTTTCTCAGAATGTATTTCGGACTTATGACAAATTTTTCAGTGTTGATTTCGCTCATAGGTGTATTCCTTCCACTGTATTCCTCCGGCACTTCGGTCCACGAAAGAAACGGGAGAGAATTCCAATTCGACATCATTCCAAGAGAACGGAAAGAATGCATCACCGTCATCAACAAGCATGTCGATCCTTGAGATGTGCAATGTGTTGCAGAATGGCCAGAAAATCCGGTAGATTTCCTGTCCTCCCATGACGACGCAGGTTTCTTCTGAGCGTGCGTATTTCGCCACAAGATCAGCGATACTGCCGCATACAACGCAGTCAGGAGCAGAATAATCTGACCGCGAACTGAGAACAATATTCGTTCTGTTCGGAAGTGGCTTGCGAGGCAAACTCTCATAGGTCTTTCTTCCCATGACAACAGCACGGCCGGATGTGACAGTGCGGAAACGACGGAGTTCCTCAGGAATGTTCCACGGCAGTGCATTATTCCTTCCTATGACCAGTCGTTGTTGACTGTCTGCAGCACAAGCAACGATCATTTCAATCAATGGATTTCCTCTCTAATACAACACAGTGTCCTCAAACCATTTTGGTGAACGTTTTGGGCGATCAAATGATTTGGTAACGGATTGATGGAGACCCATCGCTTCGGGTCCTGCCTCAGGCGTGTCATTGTTTGGCTGGATATCATGCGTTACGGGACCGTTGGTTTCTTGTGGCATGTGACCATCCGGCTTGTTTTTGCCGTTTTTCGGATGAACATACGACCCGGATCCTTTCTTGGTCTTGCCTTTTACCAATTCACTCAACAATCCTGTCACCATGGTGTCAAGTGACTTCTGGTTTCTTTCCAGTGATTTTTTGATATTTGAATAACTCATTTCCCTGCTGCCTTTCTTTTCTGATCAAGTTCATCAAAATTCTTGTGCTTCGTTCCACCATCATATGCCCATGCGTACCCAGATTTTACCAGCTGGTCATTCAGGGAAACATTCTCATCATCAATGACGAGCGTGCCAAGAATCCTTCCGTATTTTTCACTTGAATCAGGCTTCTCGGTACGTATGACAATCTTCTTCGCTGTTTCAAGACGATGCTTCAACCATTCCTTGGCTTCAAGACCATATTTCTTTTCCTTGGCATCAGTGGTCCGGCTTTCAGGAGTGTCAATGCCATTGAGTCGGACACGACTGGTATATGACACATCAAATCCAAGGTCTATCTGCACGTCAATGGTATCTCCATCAACCACGTCAAGTAATCTTGTAACTTTGTATTCGTACATGAATTTTCCCCTTCAATAAGCACAAGTATATCATTTATATGAAGATCGTACCGGCCCACCTTCAAAAAGCGGCTTGTAAACGAAATAAAGGCTTGGTGTGGAAACAACCCACAATGGTGTTTTCTCGGCCCATTCCTTGATCATGTCTGATTCCGCATACGTGACTCCCACGGCTGCCGAAGGCCACGGACCACTCCAGTCGTTTGAGACACCCCGGATCATTGGCCAGATCTGAGAAGGAATGGAGTCCTTGTCATTCATGTACCGGTTATCCATGAGCTTCCACCACTCCCATGTGTGCTCATCGCGACGGGAACGAATCACGCAATCGTAATACCTTGGAACATGTGGCCCATCATCAGCAACGGATTCGACAACGGATGGCGCAACAGGATCGGGAACAGACAATGGCAATGGCCTTTTTTTCATTACGACAGTGGCGGTGTCAAATCTCATGAAACAGTTCTCCCGTCAGAGTATATCTTGATTATCGAGGCTTGCGTTTCGGTGGACGATACACCCTGATTTCCCTGTCAGCAAACGTTCCGCCAGCTTGTCTTGCTGCCAATTTTCCTCGTGCAGAGGCAAGTGTTTCGGTGATCGGGTCTCCGTATCTGATTCGTGGACCACTTGGAACGACGGATGATGCTGCTGCTGCATCAGCAGCAGCAGCTATGCGTGCGGCATTGGCAGCAGCCTTGATTTGATCAGCTGTTCTGTTCATGGCTGCAAAGCCCGTTGTTCCCGTTGTGCGCCTAACGGTGTCGGGAATGACAAATCCGTTTTCGTCAACCCTGCCGGTCAATGATTTCCTTGTTCCGTGATTACGGGCGCGGGAGGCGAGGATGGCATCGGCAGCCTTTTCGCTTACTTTTTCTTTTCTGGCTATTTCACTTGATTGCACATCAAAGCTTGGCCATTTTCCCTTTTTCTTGTGTTTCCTTGACTTTTCCATGGTCTCCGCGTTTTTTGCAAGCGGGGTGACAGCAGCAGCTTTGGGAAGTTTTGGCGGAGCTGAAGGCTTGACTGGCGCAGCAGGAAGCAAATCGGGACTCATGTCCACGTTGTCAATGGCTTTTTTCAGTTTGCGCAATGATTTTGCAATGTCTTTCTTGACCTCATTCTTTTCCTGTTCGCGCAACGCAAGAATGTCTTTCTTTATCTTTTTCTTGTGTTTGTGTATTTCGTGATCATATTTTGCAACAAAAGCAGGAACACCGGGTCCGGTATGATCCTTGTGAATCCTTCTTGCTTCTGCATTTTCTTCTTTTTCAATTGCATCGAGTTCTTTTTTCGTGTACTTGTCCATTCTTCGCCAGATGTTCTTGTCGTCAGCATTGTCCAGAATGCGCATCACCCGTTTTTCGTGTCTTGCCTGACCGTGATCATGCTCATGTTCAATGCCTCGCTTTTCCTCGGCAATCTCTTCCCGGTGAATCTTGTGTCTTTGACGATTTTCCTCGTTGCGAATTTTGTCTTTCATCGATTTCTGTATTGCTGATCTTCGTGTAAGATGGAAAAATGATTTCACCGTTGTTTCTCCTTGTGATGGTTGAGGGCTTTCCGGATGCGTTTGCCACCACATTGGCTTTCCTTGCCCATGTTGTGCCACAAAGGGATTCCATCGGAATCTTGCCAGCAAATCAATAACTGATCGCAATTCCTCCTTGGCAAGCGCCATGTCTTGACCTGAGTATTGTTCATGAGGATTGCTGTTGCTCGCATTGTGTCTTTCCATCTGCTGGATTCGTTTGCGCAACACGATTGAGCGGTTTTGCAATATCTCCGGGGCGTTTCTTACAATATTGACACCAAGATCATCTGGACGATGATAGTCCCTTGTGTGACTGTCAAATGGTCTTTCGGGATCGGCCCCTGCAACTGTTGCTTCATGATGTTCCCTGGCATGTTTCAATCCTTCAGCGAATGCATTACGATGAATATTTTCTGCAAACGTGGAATCAGGAATGGTTTCATCTACTGGAAAACGAGGCGTATGAACTGCGGCCCTGAGCAACTCCACATCTTTGTCATCAAAATTTTGTCCCGGTATGGAATCCAACGCCTGGCGAATCGATTCCTCTTCCAGCGCTGGTTTGAAATATCCGTCTGAATCATGACGATAATGTGTAAATCCTGCAGTATGTCTTGCTTCTCTGCCAAGCATCGAGTAATCATCAGGGTACGGCCAGTTGTCATTTGCCTGTATAATTCTGTCACTTTCCGTATTTCCCTTGATTGTCGGTCTATCACCTTGTCTTCTTGGTCTTACCTGACTGTAGTAGCCATTCTCCATCATCGTGCCGTTGTCTCCGTAGCGGTCTCTTGCTGATCCACTGCCAATGTGTGATGCAGCAATAGGGTCAGACAGCATCTCGACTTGGTGTCGCAACCACAAAGACGCATCTTGATGTTTTTTCGAATCTCTTTTGGCATGCTGTTCTTTTGCCAGTGGAATTGCAAAACGTTTTCCCAAGGATTTGTTATGCCTCATTGCCTCATCTGCCGTAGGAGCATGATGCGCATCAGACAAGAGAGCACGATATTGCTCGACATCCCGACCGTTCTCAGGATTCATTGAACGGATTGCGGCTACATGAACCTTTCTTGCCCTGTTTTCCATGTCTATTGCCGCACTCTCCGCATACAACCGGTGATCAGAATAATCTTCAGTTGCGTTGGAACTCCAGACTTCTTTCAATCTACGTATCCATTCTTCCTGGCTCATTCCTTCTGGAGCAGAATAATCATCGCCAATCGCATCAACAATTCTGCTCCATGCTGAATAGTCTTCAGGTGTTTCCTGTCCTGAGCGATTCCGTCGATTGGATGGACGTATTCCCTCTATCCAATCGGAAAATTGCTTTTCGTCTGATTCGTTGCGAAACAAACTGGCAAGCTCAGGTTCGGAAAGGATGATGTTTTGATCTGGGGTCAAAGCTGCATGAGAACGGGTGTACATTTTAGGATTGTCAGAGTAGGAGCGATGTTTCCTGGCTCTTGGACTGTTGCTATACATTCGGGGATCAACGATGATTTCGCCACGTTTCATCGCTTCCATGTTTTCCGCAAGATACCTTGCGCGTTCTTCTGGAGAATGCGGCGCGGAAAACAGCCTTCCTATCAAATCTCTTTCTTCTTCTTCCGTGGCTCCAAAATCAAGTGGATGATCCTGTCCACCATTCCGGATCATCACCGACGCTCCAGGCATGGTCCATCCCGTGGGACCTGCGGCACGTGCTGCCGATTCGTCGCCTGAAAAATCCACAAATTCATCGCGATGACCTTGCGATCCTTGTCTTTTTCTTTGTTCTTCAATTGCCTTTAAGTATTCGTATTTATATCTTTCTATTTCATGCTCCATGAGTTCTCGTTTTGTTTTTTCAAGATCTTCTTGATTAAGGGCAGCATACCGTTCAGCTTTTCTTTCAAGTTTTTGAAGCTCATTAGGATTGCTGTATTTTTCCCTGATTGCCTCTTCCGAAAGAGCTCGTGCCTCTTTTCGCTCTCTTTCCCGTTGAATGTACACATCCAATCCTGCCGTGGAAGATTGAAAATCAGGATTCCATTGACGCCGAGGCAAAGGCCCAAACGGAGATGGCGTTTCGGAAGGGTTGCGAATATGTGCGGCAATATCCGGGTGTATCCAGTCATTGGAAGGATGACCATCAAGCCAGGTCAATGCGTATCGCATTTTTTTAGGTTGAGGCCGCCTAATTGATGGATCTGTGGGTTCTCCATCGTCATCATAAGGATCCCAAGAATATGCCCCACCATGAAACGTTCCCTCGATGATTGGTCCGATGTCTTCCTGATCAGGATGCGAAATCTCCACAATCCTTCCCATGCGTCCTGTCAATGGATTGCGGACATAGTAGCCTGTATGGCCACCTCCTACGTCCCAGCTTTCCTCTCTGTTAATCGGACTTAGAACTTCAAGATGGGTGTGCTGGTTCAGGTATTGCGGATGCTTTGCGTGAATATCGGCAAGGTTCGCGATTTCCTGCTCCACGGATTGTTCCTCGGGGCCCCAGGCGGCTTCAATTGCAGAGAGCGCAACGTCTTCTCCCAGTTCCTTGACGGCTTGCTTGACATGGCCTGTTACCGCATCCCGGGCTACGTTGGCGATATTCATGGGGCCGACCACCCGCGCTGTTCCCACATCCGTGCCGAGCTGCCTTTTTGTACGCTGCCAACCGTTCAGGAGCCAGTCCGTGAATGCCGCAGCGCCGTTGGCGGCAATGCTGTTTATTCGCGTGGCCAATGATGCTTCAGGAGAACTCCCTGCCTCATCATTCGGAAAACCATCCGGCTCGTTCCCATGCGTGCCCATCACGGCTTGACGCACAACGGAGCCACTTCGCCTTCTGGCAAAAGGCCTGGATACCGCACTCGCCGTCCGACCATACAGCACGTCAAAGACGCTCGGCTCACGTTGCACTTCGGGTTCTGGTGCCGAAGCTGCGGATGGTTCTGCGTATGGTTCTGCGGATGGCTCTCCCGTTCTTCCGGCATCTGGACGTGCCATTTCGGCAATGTTCCGCGCCGCATTGGTGCCAAGCAAGCCACCTCTGGTAACGCGCTTGGCTGCAAAACGGCCTGCCGCGTCAGAGATGCGCCTTCCTGCTTCCTGACCAATATTGGCAACGGTTTCCTGCACTTGCGGACTGGAGGTAACTTCCCTCGCTG
>Ga0214923_10000633_pt1 | contig 51997 bp, 97 predicted proteins | sample LL1510_MetaG_FD_177993 | JGI IMG/M metagenome (GOLD analysis project Ga0214923, IMG submission 177993) | Freshwater microbial communities from Lake Lanier, Atlanta, Georgia, United States - LL-1510 | ecosystem: Environmental > Aquatic > Freshwater > Lake | place: USA: Georgia | collected...
ACACCTACCTCGAGCCCACCGACGCCGACGCCTTCGTGGACCACCCCGTCCAGGACATGGACGACGCCGCCAAGTACGGCATGAACACCCTCTGCCCCCAGTGCAAGGGACACGGGGGCTGGAACCTCCGGCTCAACGCCTACCCCCTGCACCAGCACGCCGACACCCCCGAGAACCGCCACAGGTACTCCCACTTCCGTGCCCACTGCACCCAGTGCGGCGGATACGGCTACGTCCGCCCCGAGGACTCGGACCACATCCACAGGTGGAAGCGCGTCGGGAGCATCGGAAACTGCCTCCACCTCGACGAGTGCGAGGTCTGCGGGAAGCAGTGGCAGGTGGACTCCTCGGGGTGAAGCCATGAACTCAGACGAGGTTGGGGAAAAAGCCCTGTTGCTCGGCGGGTACACGAGGGAGTGCCTCGAGGCCCTGCCCGACATGAGCCCCGAGGTCGGCGTCAAGGTCGCCCAGATGCTGTACAGGGACATGGAGAGGGCGTACGACCTGGATGCGGTCCTGAAGGTCGTCCTCGGAATGGACTTCGATCTCTCGCACAGGGTGATGAAGCTCGTCGCCGCGCAGTCGGAGCACTGGCCGAGCTCTAAAGTCATGGAAAGGCTCGCCAGAAGCGACACCATGGATAAATGGGTACAGAAGAACATCGGTTCCCTCATGCGTAAGATGGGCATGGGCATCGATCCGCTCGGACGGAGGTTCTCCGCGGCCGAGGCGGGCGAGCGCACCTGGAACATCAGCGTCAAGTGGAAGGACGAGTCGGGCCGAGACCGGGAGTACACGCACAAACTGGAGGGCCCTGCCACCGAGGAGGAGGCCCACGACCTCTGGATCAAGCATTGCTCTAAGTAACCCCAACCTCTAGGAACACAAAGCGAAAGGGACCCCAAATGATCGCCATCTACTGCATCCTCTCCTTCCTCGCCGGCATGATCGTCATGGACGCCCTGTGGGGCTGGAAGACCGGCACCATCCGCCGCGTCTACTACCTCATTCGGGGACGGTAGTTCCTCGAAGAAACCCCTTCTGCCGGGAACATGGGTCACCACCCCGGAGAACGGAACAATGCCCTGGTTCACAGTCAAAAGCGTCGAGCTCGTATGGGCCCCGATTGGAACGTACACCAACAAAAGGGGCGAGGAGAAGACGCGCTTCTTCAAGATCGGCGTGAAGGTCGTCATGGGCGACGGATCCCACTGGTTCTACTCGAACAAGCACGGGAGTTGGACCAAGCATCACATGCCCGTCCAGAGACTCGACCGGCTCGGACGGCCCGAACGTGACCCGCAGGGGAAGCCCGTCTTCCTGCCCGAACGGAAGGAACGGTACACTGTGCGGGAACTCCACAGGGAATGGGGGACGCGCAAGCCCGAACTGGTCGCCACGCTCGAGCGTGCCGTGGCCGAATCCGAGGAACAAGGACTCGACTAGAACATGAAAGACTCAGTCACAACCGCGCTCTTGGCAATCGTGGCGATCCTGGCCATCATCTGGTGGCCGATCGCCGTGATCTGGAGCGTCAACACACTGTTCGACACGGGTATCCCCGTCAACATCAGGACCTGGTTCGCAGTGGTACTGCTCCTGACCATCCTCAAGGTGTCTTTCTCGAACAAAGCCTGACCCCAGGAACCCAAAGCCCACAAGGAGGTGGACATGGACCCGAACTACGGAGAGTGGTGCGACTTCCACGGCATCGACCCGGCACGCATCGAGCTCGTGCGCGAGTACCTCAAGGACGAGTGGATGGTCGACCTGGACGACTACCCCGCACAAATCAGGGACAAGGCCCTGTCCCTGGCCGCCTGCATGTACGGCAACTCGAGCGTCCCGGCCATCGCGGGGGCCATCGCCATGGAAGTCCTCCCGATCTGATCCTCTAAGGAACCCCGACCGCGGGGAACCCACTCCACCCAAGGAGAACCAGCCCATGTGGACGCTCGAGATCACCTTCGCAGACGGCGTTGTCGGACACCTCGACTTCAAGAGCGAGGACCAGGTCAAGCGGTGGCTACCCATGCTCGCCGCCACCGATGTCATGGAGAGGCACCGTGCCGTCTCCTATGTCATCATCCCGCCCAAGAAGGACGCGAGACTCGCCGAAGTGGCGTGATTCTCTAAGGAACCCCCTTGACACGGATAGTACCATGTCCTGAACGCGGTTCAGGACAACCAACCACCCCCAGCAGAGAAAGAGAACGATGAACACCGTCTCCCCCACCATGCAGAGCGTCCTCAACAGCCTCGACTTCGGCGGTCGCCGGCTCGTCACCGTCCAGACCATCACCATGCCCAGCCTCAAGGCGAAGCACCCCTTCGCCAGCACGGCGGGGCGTGCCACAACCACCGACCACGGCCTGCTCAAGTTCAGCGAGTGGGACATGCAGGTGGGCGGGGGCGACCTGTACGGCTTCCTCGTCAACTGCCTGTGGGCGGTGATCGGCAAGACCGACGAGAACGGCCAGCCCCGCCAGTTCAAGGCACAGGGTGCCTTCTACGAGCGTCGGAAGCGGACGGACGGCACCGACTACCCGTGGGCGGTCGCCACCCCCAAGGGTGCCACCGAAGCCGTCCTCTACCTGCCCGGTGCCGTGGTCAAGACGCACGCCCACCGCTACGAGCACAACGGGGTGATCGTCCCCAACTCGCAGGTGGACGGCGTGTGGACGCGGGAGGACAAGGCCCCCAGCACGCAGGAACTCGACCCCGCCGACCGCTTCATCCGCTGGCGTGCCCCCAAGGTCGCCAACATCGCCAGCGTGAAGGTCAACGGCGAGGTCACGGAGGGCGAGTGCATCGACGCCTTCCGCGATGCCGTCGAGCGGTTCCGCATCGCGGAGGGTCTGTCGCGGGAGGAGATGAACAAGGTGTTCACCATCGCCCCCAGCACCCTCGCGGAGAAGGTCGAGCAGACCGCGACCGTCTGATACAGTGGGAACCCCTCCCTGCCCGCAAGGCGGGGAGGGGCATTCCCCTAAGAATCCCCAGGCGGAAGGAACAGGGATCACCACCCCAAGGAGCCGACCATGTTCACCCTCACCGTCAGCATCCACGGCAACCCCGACCGAGGCCAGAGCGAGTGGCAGGAGACGCACACGCTCGGCGCCAGCGACATGAAGACCCTGCGGAAGGTCGTCGAAGAGTTCCAGCAGGACAACGACATCGGCGGGGGCAACTGGGGCGTCGCAACCCTCCATGAGGACAGGTGCCTTGTCGGATACATGTCCTACAACGGACGGGTCTGGAAGGGGAAGTACTGGGAGGACAGCCGCGAGGAAGTCATCCTCTAAGAAACCCCAAGGCGGGGGAACACGGTTCACCACCCCCGAGGAACGAAACCATGTACGCAGCCATCGCATTCGACGCCAAATACAAGGGCGTCGGCACGGTCGAACTCGCCAAGAACTCCCGGAGCGAGGCGGAGAAGAACCTCAAGCGTGACTTCCCCGACACGGTCTTCGACCAGATCGTCATCGTCGTCAACGGCCCCCTGTACCCCGACATCGTAGATGCATGGATCCCGGGAGTCCAGCCATGAACGAAACCCTCAAGAACAAGCATGTGCTGGGTGCCCTAACTCTGCGCGACCTCAAGGAAACAATCGAGGCCCTCCGACTCTGGAGCGTCGAGATCGACGGCGAGTTGTACGAGAGGTTCGCCTTCTACGCGGACATGGTCGAAGTCTGGAAGGATGAACAGCAGTACCGGGACGACGAACCCGCCGACCTCGGATACGACCTCGAGTCGTCCGTCAAGGTCAAGGACGGCAAGGTCGTCGTCATCGACCCAGTTACCGACATGGAAACCACGCTCGTCTTCGGAAAGATCGCCTTCGTTCCGACCAAGATCGAGATCCTCTAAGGAACCAGACCGAGAGGGAACACGCAGAGTCGGCCACCAACCCAGAGGAACGGAACCATGAAGAAGTACACGATCCACATCGCCTTCAAGACCGACCGCGAACTCACCGTGGACGAGCAGAACCTGCTCGTCGGGGCCTGCCAAGTGCAGGTCGAGGAGCCGGTCGACGCCGAGGGCGAGGATATGGATGTCAGCGTCGAAGTCACCAAGGCCAACATCACCTGGGCCTGATACAAAGGTGGTTCCCGCTTGAGCGGGTCAGGGCCTCGTTCCCCCTGACCCGCTCGCGGGGCTTCCCTCGAAGGAGCGAGAACATGGTGGAGAGCGAACTCGTAGGCGAGTTCATCGGCGGATACGGCCGGCGGCCGCCCGGCGGATGGAAGAAGCACTGGGAGTTGCCCGACGCCAACAAGGTGGAATGCAAGATCTGCGGGGGACGGTGGTACAGTCCCGAGGGCCTGCGCAGCCACAACCTCGCCATGCACCCCGAACTGCCCCTTCCCGAAGGCTATGTGAGATGCTCCAAGTGCGACGCCCCCATCCACCAGAAGGGGCTCAAGAGGCACATGAAGAGGGAACACGGGTGATCTCTCTAAGAAACCCCTCCCCGACGGAACCACCACCAGAAAGGAACCCCAGATGGACGACTTAGAAATCATCCACTCGTACACCGCAGAGCAGGCCATCGAGGACGGTGTGCTCGTCCACCCCTACCCCAAGCGGTGGCCCAACCTGCTGATCACCCAGAGCATCCACACCGACTGCAAGCATCAGGAGGGCCGAACCTACGACCAGTGCCTCGTCCCCCTCCTCATGGACTGCATCATGGCCGTTCAGGCCACCAAGAAGGAACCGCCCGTCGTCCTCAACCACACCGCCGTCGGAACCGTCTGGATCATGCACAACGAACTCGGCGGGATGACCGTGATGAAGCCTGAGGACTACTGATCCTCTAAGCAAGACCGCATGTCGGGAAAGATTACTACAACCCCCAAGGCAAGGAGAACCCAATGCCGACGATGACCAAGAAGAAGACCGCCCGAAAGACCACAAAGAAGCCTACCGCCAAGAAGGTGTTTTGGAACGGACTCACATCCAAGGCACAGGCCGCACTCAAGAGAAATGTCGAAGAGCTCATGAAAACTTTCACCCCGGCCCAGAAGGCCAAGTTCAAAAAGTGGATTGCCAAGAAGGAGAAGAAGAGTCCTCGGCTCAAGTGGGACGATCTCACGCCGACCCAGCAGGCCCAACTCAAGAGACAACACAAGGCCGCCCTCGCCAGAGCCCGAAAGGAAATCGTCGGCGGAGGAAGGACATGGGAGAAAAAGACCGTGGACGGCTACGATGTGTACGCCTCCAACGAGAAACTTGTCCTGCACATCACCCCCGAATGCGTCAATGGGGCATGCCGCAACAGCAAGAAGGACTGCGTGATCGCACGGGCGATCAAGAAACAACAGCCCTTTGCCGACGGATGGCAGGTCGGCCACCGAATCTCCATGATCTTCTCCGACAGGGCAAAGGAAGTCATCCGTTACGGAACGTCCCTGAAGCTGGCTCGTGCCCTGGAGGAGTTCGACAGGACGGGCGTGTGGAACCTTGAGTACGGCTACTACACGCTCAATCCCCTGCCCGCCGGATACCGAGTCGGAACCCGATGGGCATGGTACAAGGGGAGCGGAGGAAAGGCCGACAAGTTCAAGGGCACCAATAAGGCGACCCGAAGCGGAACCTACCGCTCTGCGATCAAGAAGACCTCCTGATCCAAGGTGAATGGGGGAGGGGATGCCCAAGTCCCCTCCCCCTTCCCCTAAGAAACCTCTCCCCGACGGAACCACCGCCAGAAAGGGAACGCATGCAGATCACCGAAGACCAGTTCGACGAGCTCCGCCCCATCCAGAACCCACACGGAGACCACGGCTGGAACGGATGCCTCTTCGAGACCAGCGGCGTCGAGTTCAACTTCGTCAAGAACCAGCCACAGGACAGGGTCTGGACCCTGCTGTCCGACAACACCCTCGTCAGCGGCCTGCACCTCGTCGACCGAGTCGGATACCTCGTCACCGAAGTGCCGTGGACCGAGGACACCGAGGTCATCCTCTGAGAAACCCGCTTTTAGGGGAACCAAGACCATGAGCAAGACCAAGACCAAAAAGAAAGTCCCCGACAGCACCAAGGCCAAGCACGTCCTCGGCGGACTGACACTGAAGGACATCCTCCCGCTGGTTTCCGAATGCTCAGTGATAACCCTGGTGGACGAGTTGGGGGAGGAGTCGCAGTGGCTGAATTTCTCGACGGACGCCGATCTCGACCTGTGGGAAAGCTTCAACGATGAATCGCCCATCTGGAGTTTCTGCCCAAAAACCAAGGTCAAGGTCAAGGGAGATCACATAGAACTGTACGCCAGGATGGGCGATATGAAGATGTACTTCAATCGGCTCTCGCCCATCGAGATCAAAATCCTCTAAGAAACCCCGCCTTCAGGGAGTAGAGGGCATGGAAGTCACCTACCACGAAGCCGACGCGTCCGACGTCACCAGCACGAGGGTCGTCGTCGCCCTCAAGGGCGAAATGATCGTGGGCTTCGCCACCTGGGACGACAAGACCAAGACCCTGGAGATGGTCAGGGTCGGACAGCCCTTCCGCCGGAAGGGATACGCCACACGACTCATCCAAGAGGCCGACAAAAGGGCAGGGACGACCCTAATCGACACCGGCGAGAGAAGCCCCGAGGGCACCGCCCTGCTCCAGAGCATGGAAAGAAGGATGGCCAGGATCACCAAGAGGATCGACCCGAAGTCCTGCGGGACAACACTGATGTTCCTCCTCCAAGGCAGGCACTCGGAGGGCGAACTCAAGTTCCTCTGACGCCATGAGATTCCACCCCGTACAGACCAACACAGAGGCGCTCGAGAAAATCGCCGAGATCTTCGAGACAAAGATGAGGGAGAGGGGCATCCTCCCCAAGAACCCGTGGAAGGCCAAGAGGACCGACGCATGGCTCGCCAGGATGGGGGCGAGGATGAAGCCCGGCTCGATGCACGAGAGTCCATGGGGGAGGCCCGACTGTGCCAACTATGTCAACTTCAAAGTGGAATGCCCTCACAGCGACATGAGGATCAGGGGGCGTAGAGGATGGAGGTACATGCGCGTCGAAATCCCATGGGAACTGGCCGACAAGATCCTGGCCCTCGGATACTTGCCCTAAGAAACCCCAGGGAAGGGGAACGAATGTCATGAAGACGCACCTCGAAGTACGGTTCCACCTGCTCGCCGGCCAGAACTACCGCAAGTGGCAGGTCAAGGTCATGCAGGGTAGCAAGAAGATCAGCGCCCACTACTTCGACCCGGGCGAAGTCCAACTCGAGATGCGTTGCTGCCGGCTCGCCAACGACCTCAAGAAGGCCATGAAGGTCAACAAGGAGCAGAGCAAGGACGTCAGCGGAGCCGTCCACTGCGAGGAGGTCGTGCTCACCCGGGTACCCACCGACGGACTTGAACGGCTCTTCTACAACCCGATTAAAAACATCCATTGGCGCCGTGAGAGCGATGAAGGTGAGTTTTCTTGGGATGAAACCGAGTACCACACTCTGGTCACCAACGGCCGACAGGTCTACATCCTTGAGGAGCGGGAATGAACAAGCCCTTTATCAAAAACTTGATGCTGGGGATGCGCCTTGATGAGTTCGTAGAGGGACTCTTACACCACGTCTCTTATGAAACCGCCGCCTATGCGACCTGGGGGGATCCCATCGAACCCTCAAATCTTCTGGGAATCCCTCGGAATACGCATTGGTGGGAGAGACTCATCAGAATTCTCGCTCAATCAAGAGATACTAAAATCAGATTCGTAATATCCAGCGAATCCCGCCAGATCGTACTTTCCTCCGAAATTGATTTGGCTCCCAGAGGATATGATCAAGAAAATTGGTGGCGCTCCCGTGGCGACGTCGTCAAACTCAACAGGTTTGTGAAAGACTTCTACGGAACTAGGCAAGACTTCCTCTAAGAAACCCCCGCCAGACGGAACCAAATCCACCCCAAGGAGAACGACCCATGAAGACCATGCAGGAACTCGTCCTCGAGCAGATCGCCAAGACGATCGAGGACCACAAACTCACCCCCGTCCAGAACGCCGTCTACGGCAACCAAGGCTCCGTCTACGCCATGGACGGGCTCCAGAGCGTCTGCAAGGTCACATACGACTTCCAGGCGGGATCCTGCTCCATGAGCGTCTCCCCCGTGCGGAACGTCGTGGACAACCCCCCGATCTACAGGGTCGAGGGCGACAGGATCGTCTGGTACGCCCTGAAGTACGAGGACGGAGACAGGATCAAAACCGTCCTCCACGAACTCGGTCACGCCATCGTCGGCGCGAAGGCCGAAGCGTGAGTCGGTTCCCCTAAGAAACCCCACGCCCAGGGATAAAGAACCATGACAGGCAAACTCGTCAGCATCGAGACCACCCAGGGGAGCCCCTTCGGCCACCAGTGGTGGACCATCGAGATCGATGGGAAGAACCAGAGGTTCGCCATGTGGGAGGACTGGTCCCGGTGGCCCGCCCGAGGGGCCACGGTCACCATTGAGGAGACCGGACAGCAGGAGTGCCACACGGGGTACAACTCCAAGATCATCCTCAGGCCCTGCGCTCGATTGGTGGTTTGCGAGAAGGGATAGAAGGGGATAGAATATAAACACGCTCCTGTGGTGAAAAGGAAATCATTTTTCGGTCCTAACGAAAAGTTCACCGTTCGAATCGGTGCAGGAGTATTTTTTTTACTTTTTTCGTTGTGTTCGATGACCTTCTTGCAAAGCTCAAGAAACTCCTCAACAAGCATATCGCCCTTTGCTTGATTCGCCTCTCCACAGGCTATCTGGCAGTTGTCCAGTGAATCGTCTCCGCCTCTAGACTTGGCTCATGGAATGGAACCGCCGGCACAGGGAGGAGCTCTACGAAATCATCGAGGGCAAGTGGACCAAGTACGACGTCGAGTCGTTCGAGCGGTGCCTGGCCGACCTCGGGATCAAGTGGGCCGAACTGGACGATGTCCACGACGCCCCGGAAGGCACCGTGGCGATCCACGAGGGACCGGGAATCGAGGACCCAGACAAGATGATGTGCTGGGTCATCCCCGACGATGTGGCCCTGAAGCTGCTCGTCGTGGGCTTCCTCTAAGAAACCCCCCGCGATTGGAACCTCGCGAGACCAAGGTCTCGCCCTCCTCCTGGGACTCGCAATCCTGGCCGGGGCGGTCAAGGAAATGAAATCCTAAAGCGTAGATAGAGCATGAACAAAGACATCCTCCGCCTCGCCGGCGTCATCAACGAGAACGAAGGCCAATACGGCCTGTACAAGCAGGACCTCAGGTACGCAGAGACAACCGGCATGTACCAGGCCATGGCCGGGATAGTCCGACGCAAACTCGAGATCCACCTCAAGCAACTCGAAAACCCCGAATGGACCAGGGAAGAGGACAGCAGGATCATGCTCGACCACCTCGAGAAGGCGGTCAGGGAAGCCCTGGCGGAGATGGACCGCATAGAGAGGAAGATAAAAGAACTCGGCTCCTGAACACGCCTTAGAAACCCCCCGGGCCTGGAACCCAGACCACCCCAGGAGAACGAACCATGCGCGTCGCAAACGGATCCGCCCGAGCCCAGGTGCAGGCCAAGATATCCTTCCAGGGCAACAACACGTTCGGCGAGTGGGCCGGCCCGAACTACGTGGTCTACAGCTACGGCCACCACTGGCCCCTGTTCGCCTACGTCGACGGCACCTGGTACGAGAACGTCGACAAGTTCTCCCGCACGACCAGCAAGCACAGCGGCCAGCTCCGCCCCATCGCCGACACCGAGAAGGTGACGAAGGACGAACTCCTCGACCTGCTGGGGCTGTGACATGAGAATCGGCAAGAAGAGGCTCCGGGAAATCCTCGTCGAGCACTGCGTCGAACACGAGATCCCCAACAACCACCTGGTCAAGGAGAGGCCCTACATCCTGGAATACCTGAAGCGCATCCTGCGCAAGGGCAGGAGGGACAGGACGACCCCGGAATACTGGGCCACACAGGTTGTCCGTTGCGTGGAGCACGGCTTCAGGAAAATGAGGTACGATGTCCAGAACGAACCCGAGCCGGGGCATGTCTGCGTGAGGATGTTCACCTGGGGCGAAGACAGCACCTGGGTCTGCATCCCCAGGGAAGTCGCCGAGAAGATCCTCGTGTTCGGCACGGTGCCCGACCTGAGGTTCTGATCCTCTAAGAAACCCACCAAGCCAGGAACACAAGGCATGAACACCGAAATCCACAAGATGCCCAGATGGGAGTACTTCCACGCCATGGGCAACAACTGCCGCGTGCACGGCCTCAACTACAGGGACGCCGAGCGTGCGGTCGAGTCGGCCCTCCCCGGACCGGACGACTACGAGCACTTCTGGAACGGGTACCACTACGGCCGCGTGGACGAGGTGCAGGCCCTGACGTCCCGTTCCGAGATCCTCTAAGAAACCCCCTCGCCCAGGAACACAAGGCAGAAAGGAAGGAACCCCCCATGACCACCGTCGAAAAGATCGCCGGCCTCGAGCGTCGGCTCGAGCAGGTCCGCCTCCAGATGAACCGTCTTCTCGAAGTCGCCATCGACGAGTCGCAGAAGAGAGCCGTATCCTTCTCCCACCAGATGACCATCGACGAGTTCCAGTCCCGCATCGACGCCCTCAAGGCCGGCCAGCCCGATCCGTTCGAGTGATCCTCGAAGAAACCCGCCACGCCCGGGAACACCAGACATCTTCAGGAGAGAACGACATGGGAATGTTTTCATGGTGCTGCAAGGGCTGCGGCCACGAGCTCAAGGCCGACGAGCTGGTCCGCATGAACGGGTGCAAGGGCACCTACGACGGGTACGGCGGTAACAGCGGCGGCTTCGACTCCGAGAACTGCGACGGCGAGCCGGTCTGCTGGCACGAGCGCTGCTACGGCAGGGCCAGCACCGCCGAACGCGACGACGACACCCCGAGCAAGCACGCAGCCGGCCAGGGCTTCGGATACCCCGCCCTGGCCTTCATGAAGGGCTACAAGGAAGGCTCGAAGACCGAGTACCGGATCGTCGTCCACACATTCAGAGAGCCGAGGCAGGAACTGCATGCAGTCCCCTCCGCCGACGGCTACGAACTGAGCGACCAATTGGCCTACAGGGCGGCCTACGACAACTGCGAGGGGCCCGAACTCCCCGACAACTTCCAGGAGATGACGGACGACGAGCGCGACGACTTCCTTCGTTTCTACCGCGAGGAAGTCGAGAAGAAGCTGGGGATGAAGAACCCCGAAGACAACCACGCACGCTTCACCTCCCTGGAGTGCGCCAGGAAGGTCGCGGACTCCCTCGTATCCGACATCCCCGAGTACGACCTTGTGATCCTCGGCTGCCAGGGTAAGGTCGAGGGCCTGTGCTACGAGCGCGCCCGGAACAGGAAGTACCGCCGGACCGCCGAAGGCATCGAGTCCACGGGCGAGTTCAGGGAGGAAGTCAAGTACGAGCACGAGATTCCGGCGGAGAAGGGCCGAAAAGGCGTCCTGGAAGGGCTCTGCTCCGACTGATCCTCTAAGAAACCGCCCCGCCCGGGAAACCAAGGCAGAAAGGAACCAGCCGTGAACGCAATCGAACTCAGCGAAAGCGAACTGGCCCTCGTCGTCAGGGCCCTCAAGTCCCACAGGAAGGAGTGCTGCGTCGCCATCGACGCGGTGAAGGGGCTCCTGGGGAAGGAAGACCCCGCCTACCCCCAGATGACCGGCGAGTACTACTCCGACATTCAGGCCGCCACCGACCTCATCGACAGGCTCCGATGAAACCCCTCCCCAAATGCGGCCCCTGCTCAATGAGAGTAGGGGACAAACTCGTGGACGCCCCGCTGTGCGTCGTGGGACTGACCCCGGAGCGCCAGGGAGGCGGAGTCCTCCACTGGGCCTGGGACATGACCGAGGCCAGCCAGGCCGCGGACGCCTACCGCGAGCACGGATACCACGACGTGAAGGTGATGAACGCCCTCACCGACCGCACCAAGGAAAAGGTTCACGAGATCGTCTTCGGGCTCATGGAGCAATGAAAATGTTCGTGATCGTGATCCAGGACGGCCCGTTCGACGGGAAGCTCATCGACCAGGAGGGCGAGGTCAGCTCCGGGGTCGTAGCCCCCCTCGAGATCGAAGACCTGGCCGACGCCCAGGACTGGATCGAGAGGAACCGAGGCCGGAACGACTTCGGCCCTGGCGCGACCCTCGTGATCGACGAAACCTGAGCCTCAACGCCTGAGCCACTCAAGCAAGGGTCCCGGCTCGAGCAGGCCCTTGTAGGCCCGATGCTCCCCGTCCATCCCCTCGATGGCCGCAGCCAGGGCCTCCTTGTCGTAGTCCTCCACCAGGTACTGCCTGAGGATGAACAGGCAGCATCCCAGGGAAGGGAACCCGACGGTCACCTGGCGCTCCACCTTCACCAGGACGAGCGGCTCCTCGATTTTGAAGTTCGAGCTGGGAACCGAGGGATGGAAGTCGTAACGACGGTCGTACACGACGCTCCAGACGAACCTCTCGAAACACCCCTCGGCGCACATGGCCTGGACTATCTTGCTCGAGTTCGCCAGATTCATCGGAACCGGCCGGTGTATCTCCTCCCAGGAACGACCGACCTTCTCCCCGGGCTCCCAGTGGCTCGGGAAACACACATGGGCGGCCGCAAGCCAGTCCCGCTCCCCCGAGACGCAGTGGATCATCAGGTCCTCGGGTATCCTCGAGGAAACCTCCCGGAAGCTCCCCAGAGGCCTCCACGGGTGCCAGGAGCCGACCCAGGCGGCCAGCCTGTCCTGAACCCCCTCCGGGCAGTCGGCCTCCAGGAAGGCCTCCCTGGCCCCCAGGATGGCCCTCTTCTCCTTCATGATCCGGCCGCTCTCGTCCTGGCACGCCTCGAACACCTCGGCCGGGGAGATCCGCCTCAGGTTGGGAAGCGTGCTGTATCCGTTTTTGTACGGGTGGTACATGAGGTAAACTAGGAGCCGGCCGGCAAGAAGAACACAAACCGGAGGAAAAAGGAAGTGGAAGACCCCAGCGCGACCACGAGGAACGTACTCAGCATCCTGGGAAGCACCCCGGTCATCGTGCTGAAGCGGGATGCGTCCGGCCGAAAGAGCTACGACCTGGTGGTCCAGGAGCTCAAGGAGCTCGCCGGGGAGCGCTTCTCCACGTTCGAGGGACCGGAAGGCCTGGCCGTGATAGCTTCAGGGGCCGCCAGGCAGTTCCTCCTGTGAACTAAGGATCGCCGGGCAAAGGGAACCAACACCGTGAACAAGACGCCCGAAATCGACCAGGAGTACGTCGACAGGGTCCTGTCCCTGGGCTTCGTGCCCGAGGACTGCCCCGTCGTGGACCTCGCCAAGTTCCTCCTGGCCACCAACCAGGCGAGCCTGGACAACCTGGAACTCGTCTTCAAGTCCCTGGACAGGCCCGACCGCGCGGGGGAGTTCGTGTCCGTCGCGTTCGGCCTCACGCTGCACTACAAGGTCGCGGACTGCCCCTCGTTCGTCGCCTGCATGAAAAGGCACCAGAGCTTCCTCCAGGACTGCCTGCATAAGTCCACCGCGTTCCTCGAAGAAACCCCGGCCAGAGGGAAAAGGAAACGACCAAGGAAGTAACCCAAGGAGGGAAGATGAACAAGACCAACGCAATCATCCTCTGGCTCTCGTTCGCCGCAGGATGCGTCCTCTGCTGGTTCATATCATGAGATCAAGCAGGATGAGGGGCTACGGGGCATGGTGCCAGGGCTGGCGAGACGCCGAGAGGCTCCCGCCCGGGCCCCCGCACAAACCAGGCCTCATGTTCTGGGGCTTCATCTGCGTCCTCGTGTTCGTTTTCCTCAAGGTGACCCTCGAGACCGGCAACCCCATGGGGGTCGTCCTCGGGCTCGCCGTCCTCGCGGGAGTCATCAAGGGACTGAACCCCTGAGAAACACGCCCGACAAGGAACCGAAGACATGGAATGGACCCATTCGCAGCGCAGGAAGCTCGCCCGGCTCGTCAAGACGAGGTGCCTGGCAATCCAGAGCGAGGAGTTCCACAAGGCCAGGGGAACTCGTACTACCTACGAGGAAATCCTCAAGGAAGTCGACCGCAGGGTCACGGAGGAACTCGCCCCGCTCGGCTTCACCAGGGCGAACAAGGACTGGGAGATCGAAGTCCACAACGACCTGATGATGTTCAAGGACTCGCCCACCCACCTCTGGTTCGATACCGCCCAGGCCAGGATAGTGAAGATAAGCAAGGAGCAGGCGGAGAAGGTGCTCGTCCTGGGCATGTAAAAGCAACGCGCCCAACGGGGGAAAAGCAATCTCCTAAGAAACCCCAACCGCAGGGAACGATCAGAGTCCACCCCACCACCCCGAGGAGAACGAGAACATGGCACGCTGCGAAGACTTCCCCTGCTGCGGACACGAAGACGGATGCTGCCCCCGCTACGAGGGCGGACGCCAGGTCGACATGGTCTGCGTCTGCGGAACCCGCCTGTCGATCGACAACCCCGTGAGCATCTGCAACACCTGCCTCCGCGAGGCGGAGCACGATGACGGCCACTACGCCGACATGGACTCCTACGACGAGTCCATGGACGGCGACACGGAGTCGGGGCTCGCTTCGGCGGGCTTCGGAACTGACGAGGACTACGGCCACTACGACGATACCCCCCTGTACGAAGACCACTACGGGGGAGAATGAAGGTGGTTCCCGCTTGAGCGGGTCAGGAAATCGTTCCCCCTGACCCGCTCGCGGGGCTTCCCCTAAGAAACCCCAACCGCAGGGAACGATCAGAGTCCACCCCACCACCCGAAAGGAACGACCCATGCTCGCCATCACCCTCAAGCGTTTTCAGCACTACCCCCGCATGTCGGAGGAGACCGTCGCGTTCAACGCCGACCTCGGATACGAAGGCGTGACCATCGGCTCTGCGGAGAACGACGGCCACGGCGGATGCACCTTCATCCACCTCAACGACAAGGGTCGTGCAATCCCCGCCATCCTGAACGCCAGCCGAATCCCCGAATTCGGCGACGGCAAGATCAACGAGGACTCTCTCACGAACATCGTGGACAACCTCGTGGAGAAGACGATCCACTCCAAGTGGGTGGAGAAGCAACGCAGTCGGGTCGCGAAGGAACTCGCCACGAAGGTTCTCTTCAGCCGAAAGGGCGACAAGGACGGCTCCTTCCGCACCTACAACCTCAAGGGCAAGTCGCCCGCCGAAGTCCTCGCCTTCGCCAAGCAGGTCGCGGAAAAGCCCGATGTGACCCGCGTCCTCAACCTCCTGCCCTTCGAAGAGGCCTTCCGACTGCTCGTCAAGGTCGATTGAGGAGAAACCCCGCGGGAGGAAGCCCAAGCCTCCCGCGGGGGAATCCTCGAAGGAACACCCCGCCACGGGAACACATGACATGAACGCCACCAACACACAACTCGACAACCTGGTCGCCTTCCTCGAGGCCGCCCTCCCCAAGCTCCTCCCCGGCGAGAAGATCCGCGTGCAGGACGGGATCGTCTACGGCGCGGGCGACCTCGTCACCATCCAGGAGACGGAGATCGAACGGCCGAGCATCGCCGGCCCCCGAAAGTTCCCGGGCTGGAGCGTCAGCACATGGCACTACATCCCCAGCACGCAGTGGGAACCCGCAGACTGCGACGAGCGGGAAGTCGGACAGTACCCCAGCTGGATCCAGGCCGCCGAAGCCTTCCTCGTCGAAATCTTCAGGGACAGGATCAACAGGGAACAAGAACGGCAGTCCAACATCCCCTAAGCAACCCCGCCCCAAGGGAACACCAATCATGAACGACACGCCCGTCAACGCCACCCTCATAACCGTCCAGAACCAGATGGACCGACTGCGCGACTGCACGACCGACGGGATACTGATCCACGTCAACGGCTTCGGCCGCCTATGCGCCAAGGTGCATAGCAGGAAGCACGGCATGATCGTCGGATGGGGCGACACGATCGAAGAGGCACTGAACTGGCTCTCCATCGAGATCGCCAAGGTGGCCTGACACAAAGGTGGTGCCCGCTCGAGACCAGGGAGCCTCGTTCCCTCCCTGGTCTCGCGGGACTCCCTCGAACAAAACCACGGAACCAAAAAGGAACAGCTCATGTCACGCCTCAAGCTCGAAATGAGCATCAGCGACGCAGTCCTCGCCCTCAGCGAAGGAAACCCGGGGGCAATCAAAGTCCTCACGGACAGCATCCAGAGGAACCACGAGATCGACCCCGTGAACGCTTATGGGCCATGGGGACTCGTCGCAAACCTCGACTTCATCGAGGTCTACGGAAGCCGCATCTGGGTCCTCTACAAGGACCTGTGCGGGGAGGACCTGCCCCGCACAACCGCGCTCGTCAGGGCGGTCCAACTCGGGATCATCTCAAGGGAAACCCTGGACAAGGCGATCGACGGCGGCGAAAAGATCGACATCGAGGCAACCATCGGCATGGTCCTGAAGGAGATCCCGGAGCTCAGGTTGTCCTAAGAAACCACAAGGCGGGGGAACCATTCCTGTTCGGAACCACCACCACCACAGGAACCAAGCCATGCAGGTCGCCATCGCAGTCCACGAGGGAGAGTTCTCCGCCAACGGTCAGTTCAAGAAGATGCGGATCGTTTCCTGCTCCGACCCGAGCATGGAAGGACTCCGCTTCTGCATCTTCCAGTGGGTCGAGTTCGGACGCCACTACATCGTCAAGTTCTGCCCCGACGACCAGTTCTGCCGTGTCGTCCCGCTCGCAGACGCCCTGCTCTCGCTCGAGTCCGCAGGGGCGGTCTGATTCTGGATCCCCCGCGAATCAGAACGCTCCCCCGCGTGTAGTAGTTGTGTCGGAAGGACTTCCCGACCGACACAACCTAGGAGAACGACAGATGATCACGCTCGACCAGATCAACGACTTCCTCGACTCCATCGAAGAGAACATCGTCCGACCCAAGAAGCGGATCAGGGGATGCACATTCGACGGCTTCCACCTGGAAGTCCACAGCAGGGAAAATGTCACCCTCGTCATGAACCCCGCCCTGCAAGGGGCGACGGTCGCCGACCGTGCCGTCAGCCTCATGAAGGAGGTCTTCGCCGACCGCACGCTCATCGTCGACATCCCGACCGACCGCTTCGAAAGGATCGTCAGGGGCGAGGACGAGATCCGCGACGAGGAGTGGTTCTGGAACGACGAGGAGTGATCCTCTAAGAAACCCCCGCCGACAGGCATCACCAACACCGCCCCTCACAAAAAGGAACCCGAACCGTGTGCCAGACCGTCCGCCTGCTCGTCGATTACCGCCACTGGAAGCGCGGCGAGGTCGTCACCCTCAACATGACCAACGCCATGTACCTGCTCGCCAAGGGCCACGCCACCATCCCCAGCAACCCCTGGTGATCCTCGAAGAAACCCGTCCCCAACGGAACGCCAACCAGTTCGACACCATCACCAAGGAACCCAGACCATGACCATCCTCCGCACCCACCTCTGGTTCGTCGGCGGTTCGTCCGACAAGGTCTACATCGTCACCCTCCTCCTCACCAACGGCGTCTACACCGTCGCCGCACAATGGGGACGCAGGGGCAAGAGCCTCCAACAGCAGGTGAAGGGCAACTTCACCAGCGAGTGGCAGGCCCGTCGCGAGTTCCACTCGCTCGTCGCCAGCAAGACCGTCAAGGGATACCAGATCACCGAAGCGGTCGCCACCTGAACAAAAGGGGGCGGGGAGGGGAGACATCGAACCCCCCCTCCCCGCTCTTCCCCTAAGAAACCCCAGGCCAACGGAACACCAACCAGAAAGGAACCCAGACCATGAAGCTCAAGCTCGAAATCGACATGGACAACAGCGCGTTCGAGGAGCCCGGCGAAATCCAGAACATCATCGAACAGCTCGCCCAGAAGCTCGCGGGCGCCAGCCAAGGCGAACACGGATCCGTCCGCGACTCCAACGGCAACACCGTCGGGTCCTGGTCCATCGAATAGGTGGTGCCCGCTCGAGCCTCCCGGATTCGTTCCCCGGGAGGCTCGCGGGACTCCCTCGAAACAAACCCGAGCCAGGGGAACACCCGGCAGAAAGGGACAAGCCATGACGCTCGAGACCGCCATCCAGCTCGCCACCGAAGAGGCCCAGGCCTTCAAGACCAAGGTCCTCGTAGTCGAAAGCCCGAACCACGACGGCATGCGGTTCTTCCCCTGCCGGCAGGACTGGTTCGAGGGATTCGGCCAGGGCCACAAGGTCCGAGCCGAAGCCCACCCCAACGGAAAGATCCACACAAACAGAAAGGCAACCACCCCATGACCTGGCTCTACATCACCGCGATTCTCGCGCTGCTCCCCCTCGCCGTCCTCATGCTCGAGGGGCCATTCTGGTGCTTCTGCTGGTGCTTCTGCAAGCTCGACAACGCGCTGCAGGAACGGCACTGGCGGAAACAGATCGCCGCAGAGGACATCGAACGACTCCGCAGGGCATTCGACGAGACTGCCTGATCCTCTAAGGAACCCCGCACAAGGGGAACAACCGTCAGAGGGACGCAACGAGCATCCCCGACAACCACGGAAGGGAACGAACGATGAAGAAGCAAGAGAACCCCGCCGTCAAGGCCACCGTCAGAGACTTCGCGGAACGCATCCGCGGTGAGGGCCTGTCGCCCAGCATGCTGGAAATCCAGATCGCAATCGCGGTCGAGCAACTCCACGAACAGCACGGCATCCGCGTCACCGAAGAACGGCTCGCCGAACTCGTCGGCTGAACCAAAGGCGACCCCAAACCCCACCGCACAAATCCCAAGCGGACGAGTGCGGTGGGGAGGGGACGCCCAAGGCAAACCCCCCACGAGGCAGGTCGCACGCCACGACCCACTCCTCGAACAAACCCCCGCCACGCGGAACCACCACCATCGGGGCAGACCCCCGGCCACCACCAGAGAGGAACAGAACCATGATCACACTAGGCTGGGTCAACACGGTCGCCGGCAAGTCCTTCACCGACAAGGAGGGAGACCTCCACCGCGTGACGGCCCAAACGGCCAATGAGGGCGACCACGGCGTCTATGTAGACGGGCGGCACCACACCCGGGTGGAACGAGACCGGGTGGGCGAACTGAAGAAGGTGTTCGACGAAGTGATCGCCTCGTTCGTCGCCGACGGCTGGGTCGAGACCCAGACGCCCAAGAAGTTCACAATCGACCGTAGCCACTGGCAGTGTCCCTCAAACATTCGGGTTTTGAGCGAGGACGAACTGACCTTCTGGACGGATCTGGACCTCGACGGGGTTGCCTACGACAACAACATCACGGTGGACTACAGGGACAGGGGCAAGCGGAAACGCACCACGACCTTCGGCCAATGGGTCGAGCAGGCGGAAGTCTCCGACGCCTTTGAAGCGAAGTGGGATGGATTCACCTCAAGGTTTGAGCGTCGCGAGTGATCCAGACAAGCCCGCCAGGAACCAGACCAACCCCCGCCCCGCAAAAATCCCAAGCGGACGAGTGCGGGGCGGGCCCGTCCACAAACCCCCGGACCGGAACGAACCGCCGACGAGCCGCCAATACACTTCCTCGAACAAACCCCGCACACGGGGAGCCACCACCATCGGGGCAGACCCCCAGCCACCACAGGGACCAGAACCATGAACCGCGTCAGCGCAGCGATCGAACGGGCCAAGGCCCGAATCAAGGACCGACTTGAGACCGGCGTCATCACCGAAGAACGAGTCGCAGAGCTCCACAAGAGCCTCGACATGGACTTCACCGAGTTCGCCCGCTTTCAGGAACTCAAGAGCCTCGCCATGCTCGAGGGACGGCTCACGCAGGACGAGGCCCAGACCATCTACGCCCTGCTCGGCGAGACGCCCGACCACTTCAACCGCCAGCCCGTCGAGGTCAAGAGCGTCCTGACCCAAATCTTCGGTGAACTCCTCGAGAAGAGCGTCGGCCGTCGCAAGCGGGCCTGAACCGAACGGGGAGGGGATGAAACACTCCCCTCCCCAAACCGGCCCGCACAAATCGGGCACGCACCCGAGGACCTGCTCGCCCGGGGGCCGCACAAATTCGGGCACGCCCGTACGAGCCAGGCCGGCAGGGGGACGGGCATTTCGGGAAGGGCGATCGCCCGACCGACAAACAGACCAACACGAACCCTTCCTCGAAACAACCCCCACCGCTTGGCACCAGTAGCGTGGCGGTCGTCGATGCGACCGCTGGAACGAGTGTCAGCGAAAGCGAGGCTTTCCATGTCAGTTGAGCGTTTCATGTGTTGTGCGGGTCAGTTCCTGTCGGTGGTGTTCACCAGCGAGAAGAAGCCCGCGTCCGCCCACAAGGGCATCTCCCTGACCAAAAAGGTGCGGGGCGTGTTCCGTGCGGGGATCAACTTCGCCAATCTGGCGTCCGTCCGCGAGGGTATCGCGTCGGGCGAACGGGGCGAAGTCCAGCCCCTCGCATGGGGGGAGTGGGTGGCCTTCCCGTATGTCATCGCCCACAAGGGGCAGACCTACTTCCGCCTCTACCCCGTCGCGGGTAGCGTACCCATCGTGACCTACATGGTCAACGGAGAGGAAGTGTCCCGCGAAGTGTGGGCGGGCTTCCTGACCCCCAACGAGCGTGCGAGGATGTCGGGCGACCGCCCCGATTGCATCACGGTCAAGGCGGGGAACTGCGAGTTCCTCAACTGACGGGCGACCCCCCTACCCCCCACACAAAGTGGGGGTAGGGGTAACCCGTCGGGCGGAGGGAGGGACGGCCCCCTCCCCCACGCCGAAGATTCTTAGGAATCAAAAACCGAAAAATGATCCTCGAAAAACCTGGGAGCTGGGGGAACTACAGGGGGGTACCTCCGGGCCCGCACCCCCCTTTTTTCTTAGGAGCCCCCTGCGGCATTTCCGGGGGGATTTAACTCCGTGCCGCTGGCGCGGAAAGTCGGTACCATATCCCCCTGCCGCATTCCCGGGAACCCAGAAACGATGGGGCTTGCCGCTGGAACTCGGTACCATCTCCCCCTGCCGCATTTTCCAAAACCCATTAATTATGGGGTTTTCCGCATGGGATGGGGGTTCCTGGGATGGCCTCGGGGGAATCTGGTACTCCCCCGGGGGATCCTGGTTCGGCCAGGGTTCAGAGGACGATCTCAGAAGTCCTCTTCATGGGCCCTTTGTAGATTTCCCCTATCTCCTTGGCCATCTCGTCGTACCGGGTGCGGCCGGAGTTCGCCTTTCCCGCGGGGATCTTGACTTCGATGGCCTTCATGGAGTACATCGAGAGCTTTCTGACGAGCGTGGGCAGGTTGACGGACCTGTTCTGGGCGAGGAAGGCGCTCAGGGCCCTGAAGGCGGTGGCCCTGACGGCCTGCCTCCTGACCTTGGGCAGGGGGCTCCCGAGCCATGCCGAGCTGATGACTTTCAGCGTGGAGTCGAGGATCTTCCCCGTGCCGTCGAAGCGGTAGGCCTCCTTGACGGCACTGACGCAGTTGACGGGGGCGAACTTCCCCTTCTTCCTGACGCCCTTGATGGACATGCCGTGGGCGACGAGGATCCCGTCGATCGCCACCGCGGTGGGGTCGCCTCCCTTGAGGTCTCCCTTGAACTCCTGGCAGTCTGTCAGGTCCTTGCGGTGGTTCCTGTCGTTGAAGAGCCTGGCCTCGTCCTCGTCGCCCTCGGTCTCCACGATCTCGGTGTGGATGAAGAAGGTCTTGGCACCGTAGGTGTCCTTGATCCACTTGGCGAGGGCGAGACGCCTCTGGCCGTCGATCTTGGATATCCTGCCGTCGGCCCTCCGTGTGGAGAGGGTGAACCCGCACCCCCTCTTGAACATCTCGCAGGCCTCTTGGAAGCTGGCTCCCTTGTACATCTCGACGAGGTCGTCGATCCCGTTGGCGAGGAGTTCCCTCTGGAACTCGCTGTTGATCCAGACGTCGTCGACCTCGACCCTGCCGATCTCCGACGGGGGGATGTTGACCATTTCCTTGGTGACGACGAACTTGTGCATCGGCCGTTTGACGCCGTGGACGGGTTTGTCCTCGTGGAATCCCCTGCGGATGCGTTGGGCGGGCTGTTTCTGCTGGGACTTCTGTGCCTTCCCCCTGGAGGGCATGGGGATGGCGAGCGATGCTGTCTTCCGTCTTGACATGGTATTCTTCCTTGTCTTCGTGACTGTTCGGCGTGTTACGTCCCACGCCTTCGCTAGGGTTATAAGGAGATCGCGGCGGTTCGTCAATGCGGAAAAAATCCGCGGCGTCGTTTTTTTTGCCCGAACTTTTTCCGTGTCTGTCATTCCCTGTCGGGCCGGTAGGTCTTGGTCCTTCTGGTGGCCTCGCGGGGGCTCTCTCCCCCTATGATCCTGTCGGCGGTTCCGTGGTGCGAGTCCTTTCCCATGTCAATCCCAGTCGAGAGGATCGTGTGGTGCCTTCGGGCCAGGCACCTCGCCCATCCCACGGCGTCCTCGATGGGGCTTTTGAATCCGACGTGGGGCGGGCTTCGGAACTGCATGGCCGCCGCGTGGGGTTTTCTGGGTTCGGGGACCAGGTGGATGCCTTAGGTCCTTCCCCTGCAGGACGGTCCGCCCGATGCCTCGGCGGCTCCACTTTTGGCGGGGAGGTGTCCCGTCCTGATGGCGTGCAGGAGGGAGCGTACTCTTGTTCCGTGGTATCCGAGCGTGGCGGCGTCGTTGGGGTCGATTCCCCTTTGGAACGCCCTTGCGACGTGCGATCTGGCGGGTTCGGAGCCCTTCGGGAACGATCTGGAGTCCGTGCCCTCGCCGGGCATGTCTATACACTCGTGAGCTTTAGGAGGTGGAACATGATGGGCTTCAACGAGTGGCTGGAGGGGCGGAGGAGGACCGCGAGCGGGTCCGGAGGGAGCAGGAAAAAGTGAAGCAAACTAGAAGGGAGATGTATCGGGAAAAGCTCAGGAAGGAGGCGGAGGAGGAGAGGCGGCTCGCTTTCAGGCAGCAGGAGCTCGAGCAAAAAAGGCGTCGCCGCAAGGAATTGGGCCTGGACGGCCGTCCCGTGGACCCGACGCCGAACCTGAACCCGTGGTAGTCGGGCGGGTCCGTTCGTCCTTCAGCGGGGGTTGATGAGCTCAGCGATCTTGAGCCCAATGAGGCCGCACGCGGACACGAACGCGATGGACAAGATCATCCCCTCATCATGGCGCATTCCGGCGGGGCTGTCAAGGGGCTTCGGCGGATTGCGGAAGAATTCGCGCCGGGGGGTGGTTCTGTAGCCCAGTGACTTTTGGAATGCCTGATAGAATAATCGGATGGGTTTTTTCAGTCCCCCGTGTAGGCCATCATGCGGGTCTGGAGGTCGACCTTGGTCGGGGCGGGCTGGTTTCCGTACGCCCTTCTGATCTGGTCCTTGGCCGGCCCAGGTTCCATGGTGTGGAGTTTGGAGGGGTCCCAGTCCTTCGGAGCCTCGACCTTCCTGCCAGCCACGAACTCGTCGTAGTTCATGACGTTGCCCTGGACTTCGTAGAAGTACTCTCGTGGGTCGTTCAACGAGCCCTTGGGTCCGCCGGGGGTGTACTCGTCATCCATGTCAAGGTCTCTTATCATGGAGAACACCTCGTCCTTGAGTGACATCACCTCAGCCAGGGGGTTCCAGAAGCTGATCACCCTACGCCTCGAGCCCCTGTTATCTCCCTCGTCGGACCAGCAGTAGGCGGCCGTCCAGAGGCGACCGAGCACCATGTGCGGCATGAGAGCCTCCCGTAATGCGGGGAGTTTGAGGTTGGGCACGGCGGGCGGCGATCCCACCACCTTGATATTGGAATTCCTCTTGCTCTCCCCTTCGATCGCGTTTACATACAAAGCCACGTGCGTGTACGCGGTGTCGTGGCCAGGACGTATGTATCCGCCTCTGTAGACGATGAACGGCACCGCGTCCGCGTCCCTGTAGTCGCAGTAGTCGTAGTTTCCCTTGCCGAGTTCAAGCCCGTTGGGGTCCTCGTTCACGAGCCATTCCCTGAACCCTTTGGCGGTTGGTCCCATCATGTCCTCCATTTTGGCGGCCCTTTCCTCCGAGTCCCTCCGTCGTGGTCGGCGAGGGCCTTCTTCTCGTTGTCTCGGTAGAGGCCTTCGAGTTCGTCGCTCTCCACCCACTTCCCGAATTCTACTCCTTATCTATTGATTCTGGAGGAATTCGCGCCGGGCCTGCGAGCGAGGATAAATTAACCTTCTAAGACCTAGGAGCGAGGACAGGCGAGACTGCCCTGCCGGAGGCTCCATGTTCACGGCCTCGCCCGACGGGTGGACGACGGGCAGTCCGCTGTCCAGAGCGAGTCGGAGGATGCCTGGGTCGGCTTTGCCGGCGATGATTATCCTGACAGGCCGCCAGTTGTCCACGATGAACTCGTTGCCGAACCCCTCTCCGGCGTCCTTCATTGAGTCCGCGTCGACGACGTAGAAGCGGGCGTAGTCTGCCCCGAACCGCCTGGGCCTGCGCGGTATGCCCGAATTGGACCACGCGGACTTCTTCTCCTCGGGCGTGTCGCCCAGGTAGCCGCTGAGCAGGGCGTTCATGTCGTTCGCGGCGAGCGTCGTCCTGCCCACGATCTCCACCCCGACTTCGCCCCATTCAATGCCCGACCGCAGGCTCTTGCCCTCCGGCCTGTAGCCCAGTGCGGACACCTCGTGCCTGCGGTTCGAGGGGTCGAGCATCCAGCGGAGGCTCTTCTCCGCCGTCGAGCCCGCCCGTATCCAGTGGACTTTCCTGATCGAGTCCATGAACGCGTGGTCGGCGTGGGCCGCCCACGTTCTCTTGACGTGCCTCATGTTTCTTTCTGGCTCCGCGGCGAGGGCCGCGGATGAGAAGTCGTCGAGCCTTGCCTCCATCCATGTCCTGAATTCCATGCCGTATCTATGAATTCTGGAGGAATTCTCGCCGGTGGCCGGGCGGGGGGCGACTACCAGTGCCTCACGATGTTGGCCACCACCGCCACGCAGGTGACCAGGTTCACGGCGACGAGGAATATCCGTATCCAGAAGGAAACCATCGCCTCCTCCACGGTGAGCCGTGGGAGTTCTGGCGGGTCTTCGTCCTTGAGTCCGATTCGGTGGTCCAGCGCCCGCGCCAGCACCATGACCCATTTGCTCCTGATCCGTCTTTCCATGGCTTCATGCCTCCTTTGTATATCTATGGTCTAGGGGCGGAGCGTGGGTGACACTTTCGGAATGAATTTGAAATGTTTTGTACATGGCGCGTGTCAGATACTTTCTTGGGGGGAGAAGGCCTTCGCGGACGACAATGCCAAACTGAAAAGGTCTTTAGGGCCTTGTCATTTTCGGAACGTCGTGGACTGCGTGTCTCTGGACGGCGTGGAAAGGGCGGACTACATCTGCGAGTTCAGCACGCTGGGCGAGGACCGGAGGAGGTTGGGGGCGCGCTTGGGTTCGGGCCTTCCTTGGAACACGTGAACTCCTCCGCTCGAATCAAGGACTATAGGTCTTATTACGACGACGTTGCGGCGGAGATCGTGGGGCTCGTTTACAATCGGGATGTGTACCGCTTCGGATACTCGTTCGAAAGACCCGGCGCATTCGACTTCCGAAAAGACTTGCGTTCGGACGAAAAGAAGATCGAAATGCCGTCTTGGGGGCGGTTTGATTCATAGATATTGCGAGGTTCCGCGATGCATCAACTGATACACGTACCGAAGACCGGTGGCACTTCGCTGTATGTGTTCCTCGTGCAGATGTATCCGGAGCACTTCCAGGAGTTCATGTACGCCGGCCAGCCTCCGCACGAGCTGAAGGCGAAGTTCGTCCCGAAGCCGGTCGTGATCGTCAGGGAGCCTGTCGACCGTTTGTTTTCGATGTTTAGGTACTGGCGCTCCGGTTCGGAGATGTTCTCGGGGGAGAAGAGGCTGGACATGTCGTTCTCCTCGTTCCTAGACGAAGTGAACGTCTTCAACATCTGGAAGGCCTACATTGGGCCGGAGCACCTGCTCCCCCAGACATATTGGATATCGCCCGATTCGTACAAAAAAACGATACTGATCAGGTACAGGGAAGACTTGGACGGCCCGATGAGGGAGTTGGTTAGGCATGTGGGTCTGCCGGAGCCGGAGGAGCCCCTGCCGCGGTTGAACGTGACGCTGGACAGGGAGCCACCGGAGGTTTCCGACGCCGACATGGAGAAGGTGTTTCAGAGGTACAAAACGGACTTCATCCTGTGGGAGATGGCCAACAAGAGGCAGGATCTTTTCGAGAAGGTGATTTGACCACCCCGGCCGAACGATGCCGGAAACAGCATCGTTCGGCACAAGAACCGCAACAAAAACAATTACTTTGGAGAAGTGTACACGATATGTTCTCGACCAGAAACTTCTTTCGCCCATTCTCGACGACCACTACTCCGCCTCCCGAGGTGGCCAGTTTGACGGGCACGGGCTACTATCGGACGGTCGGCTTCAACGCCCCCTAGTCCGAATGGTCCCTTCACAGGGATTCACGCCTTCTGTCGTTCGTCGGCAGACGACTCTATCTCCCTCTGTACCTCGTTCGCCACCCTCTCGCACTCCGCCTCCTCTCTCGCTTCGACTTCAGTCCTGTTCCTTTTGAGCCCCCTTGCGAGCTCGGAGACGCCGAGCAGGCCGAGCAGGAGGGCGACCTGGAAGCCTGGGAGTGGAACGAACCCGCCGGCGAGCGTCCACGCGATGATGCGGTCCGCGGTCTTCTTCCCGTACCTGTCTGCAAGTCTCCTCTTCTGTCTTTCCAGACTCTCTGCGGCCTTGCGGACGATCGGGTTTCTGTCGACGGTCAGCCAGTCCGACATGGCCTCGGCCTGAACCCTTTCCTCCATCCAATCTCTGAACTTCCGGCGCATGCGAGTATTTATGCGGCGGAGGCCAGAACCGTTCAGGGCAGCAAGCCCTGCTTGACCATCGCCAGCGCGACGGCCTTCACCATGGGCGGAGGCACGGAGTTGCCGATCTGACGTATGGCCGTGGCGTCTCTCGCGGGTATTTTGTGGCTTGGAGGGAAGCCCTGCACCATCAGGCATTCGTCCGTCGTGAGTCTCCTTACGCCCTCGTCGTCGTAGACCCAGAACCTCCCCGCGGACTCCTGCGAAGGTATCGTCGGGTGCGTGCCGTCCGCGTGGTATATCCTGTTCGGCTGCTTGTGGAATCTGGAGAGGTGTTCCGTTCCCTCCCTCGTCCCCTTCTTGCGGGCAGGCTTGTTCCTGTACCCCACGAACAGGAGCCCCGACTTTTGTCGCTTCCATTTTTCTCGAGGGAGCAGGGTGTATTCGGATGGGCCCAAGACGGTCGTCGGCTCCGCGGACAGAATGCTCCTCACTGTCGGGACGGATGCGGTTCCTTCTATCAGCCCGAAGTCGAACTTCTCCCTGATTGACGCCACCATGATCGTCCTCTCCCTGTTCTGCGGCACGCCGAAGTCCTTGGCGTTGAGCAGATTCCACGAGAAGTGGTATCCGAGTTGTTCAAGCGATGTCTGCACGGTGCCCAGCGTGCGGCCCCCGTCGTGCTTCGAGAAGTGCTTCACGTTCTCCAGGAGCAGGGCCTTGGGCGTCTTAGCCCCTGCTATTCTGAGGATGTCGAAGAAGAGCGTTCCCCTCGGGTCGCGGAAACCGAGTTTCTTTCCCGCGATGCTGAAGCTCTGGCACGGGAATCCCCCGGCGATGAGGTCGTGGTCGGGCACCTTTCTCTCGTCGACCTCCTTTATGTCGCCGTCGGGCAGGTCGCCGAAGTTTAGCCTGTAGGTCTCTCGGCAGTCGGGGTTGATCTCCGACGAGTAGACGCAGGTCCCTCCGACAGAATCGAGGGCCGAGCGGAATCCGCCCATGCCTGCGAACAGGTCTATGTACCGGAAGCGCACTTTCATCTGGGGACTCCGGAGATGATGTGTGCGATGACGTCAACGGTCCACCCGTTGCCGAGCATCCTGTACCTCTGCGTGTCGGAAACGCACGAGGTGTATCCGTCTGGCGCCGTCTGGAGCCTCTCGCACTCGAGGGGCGTGACATAGCGGATCGCGAACTTCCCGCCTGGCAGGTCGCCCTCCCTAGTTATGCGGTGTTCCTTCCCGTCCTTCTCGGCGACGAGGCACCCGTCCTTTAGCATTATCCTGATCGGGCCCGACTGCGGGTCCTTGCCGCCGTAGACCGGGAACTTCGTCGGGTCGAGCCCGGGGTCGGCGTCGGCGACTCCGAAGAATCTCTGTGAACTGTACTTCTTGTGGTGGTTGGCCTCCAGCATCTGCATCTTCTCGCCGTCGCGGTGGATGGTGATCGGCCTGCCCTTCCTTATGCTCTCCGCTGCGAGCCACTGCATGGCCTTGTGCGTGTAGTAGTACTTGTGATTAGAGTTGCCGCGCTCCCTCACGGAGCCCCAGAAGACCCTCTTGTCTTCTGGCTGCGACAGTCCCGGTATGTTCGTCCAGTACAACCTCTTCCTGTTCTGGGCGGACATGAGATTGGAGTTGATGAGCACCGGCTCCGCTCCGAGGATTTTGCTGATTACGGCCTCGTACTCCTTCTTCATGACCACGTTCTCGAGCAGGAAGAAAGGCGGCCTGCACTCCTCGAGGATTCTGGCGTACTCGAAGAAGAGCTTGCTTTCCGGGTGATGGAAGTTCAGCTGGCTTCCTGCGAAGCTGAAGCCTTGGCACGGGCTGCCCCCGATCAGGAGGTCGGGCCTCGGGATGTCCCTGCCCGATACCTTGGTGACGTCGCCGATGTGCTTTGTGTTCGGGAAGTTCTTCTTGGCCACGGCGATGGCGTCGTCGTCCACCTCGCTGGCCATGTAGAGGTCGGGCTTGATGTTTAACTTTTCGAGCGCGAGCTGCCCGCAGCTCATCCCGTCGAAGAGGCTGAGTACGATCACTCACATAATATAGATTATTCTAGATCATCGCGCAATCCGTTCTGGTCTATGAATCTCCTGACGAACTCCTCGATGGCGTCTTCTTCGTACCCGAGGAGCCTTCCTATTGCCCTGTGCTGCTCCCCGTCCGCCAGCAGTTCGGGCTTCCTCCTCATGGTGAGTCTCATGGCATCCTTCACGTGCTGCGGCTTGCCTATGTAGGTGTAGCCGTTGGCCTCCGTGTCCATGACCAGACCGCCCTCGTTTTCCATCCTCTTCGCGACCTTTATGAGCTCGTCGTACAGTGCCGTGGTGTTGTGCGGAGGCTGGATGGTCAGCGACTTTCCCCCGTTGGGGAAGCCCATGCCCGCGTAGTGGAGCACTGCGGCGAGCTCCTCCTCGGGAGAGGCCTTGCCAAAGCCGCTACGCCACACTTCGCCGGGACTCTCTATGAGCCTCGCCGCTGCCGTTGCGGGGTCGGTTATGAAGTCACGGAAGTTCATCTCAGACCGCCTTGTTCCCCGATGCCTTCTTGGAGGCATTTCTTCTCTCCCCGGCCTCCACAGCCTGCCTGTAAAGGTACGGGGTGGCCAGTTGCATTCTCCGCCTGACCTCGTCCCTCTCCTCCTTGGTCTTCGCGGCTTTGTACATCTTTACGAGCTTGAGCCAGACCTCGGACTGGGGCTTCGGCTGGGCGGGGTCTATCCTCTTCATCTTGGCCTTTTCTCGGACGGAGAGGTCCCGCAGGAATTCCGCGGCTTCGTCCGGGGGCTTCGGCTTGCTAGTCGGCCGTGGCGGTTTCTGCGGCATGTCCGCCGCCTGGGGCTTCGGCTTGGGCAGGTCTGCCGCCGGGGGCTTCTTTTCTTCTCCCCTCTTCCATGAGCCGAGCCCTACAAGGTCCTGGAAGGCGGTTTTGTCCTTACCCCCCGGTGCGTAAACTCCGCTGATACTGAAAAGAGGCTCGCTGATGGCCTGCGATCCACGGAGTATCGGGGACACGCCTGTTGCTACCCCCACGCCCTGTGCTACGCCCCTGGCCACCTTGCCGAGACCGGACCCTATGTTCAAGGAAGCGCGCCTGAAGGTCTTGTCGGCCTCCTCGCCCCCCCCTCCCGCTCTCTGCGCCGCGGATATGGCTCCCTGTCCGAATCCGTAGGCGGCCTGTGCCGCACCGGAGCCGATGTTCCCGATCGACCTGCCGGCCTGTGATATGGCGTTCCCGGTCGCCCCGGCCGCGAACTTGAGGGCGGAGCCCAGCCACTCGTCCATGCAGGCCACACCCTCGTCGAAGAGGGCCGCCTCCTGTTCCTCGATGAACTCCCTGAATTCCATGCCCTATCTAGTGGGCATGGCGGGGTTTCTAAGCCCAGGGCAACGAAGCCATGAACTTGATGAAGAGATTCCAGATGGGGTTCTGACGCCTGTGGGCGTCCATGAACTCCATCATCTCCATCGGGTTTCTTTCGAGGAAGTCCAGTAGGTCGTTGCCGTCGTACTTGCTTTTCATGCCCCTATTCTAGACGCGAAAAGGCCGACCGCAAAGCTCCCGTCTACCCCCAGATCAACCGTGCCAGCCCGAGTGAGAAAATGAGCCTTCCGAGGAGGCTTTTCCTGCAGGACGCGGCTCTTTCGGCGTAGAAGGTCCTGAACTGTCCGTCGGGCATCTCGCAGGTGACCATGGTCTCCGTCCGCTGGAACTTCGAGTCGCCGAGCCTGTACCGGCTTTCGGCTTCGATGCGGGAGATGTCCTCCTGCGTCAGTTTCTTCACGGAGACGACGCGTGCTAGGTGCCTGGTGGTGTCGCCGGAGAATGGCTGCTGGTACTCGAAGTTGTAGACTTGGCCGACCTTGGCCTCGGACAGGTTGTCGACGATCATTTTTGATCCTTATCTCGGGAGTTCTTAACGAGCCAGTATCGTACTTGAGTCCGCAGTTCTCGTCAACGCCTTGTTCATGTTCTCCGCAATCCTCCTGACGAGGGGTACGACGACGGCGTTGCCGGCCTGCTTGTAGATGTGGACATCGGAGGTCTTGATGTCGAAGTCGTCTGGGAACCCCTGGAGTTTGAGGCACTCCTTCGGGGTAAGTTTCCTGATCCCGAACTCGTCCCTGATCACCGGGACGTTGTGGCCGCCGCCGCCCATGTTGGCAGTAAGCGTTGGGCACACGCCGCTCTTGTTCTCCCTCATGTAGACCCGCCTCATCTGGTACACGCTGGAGTTCGTGATCGCGCTGTCCATGGAGGCGAAGTGCTTGCTCCCGGGGGAGTAGTAGTACTTCTCCGCCTTCCTTTCGCTCCTGTCGATTGCTATTTCCAGGGTGTTGGTCAGCGGCGTCTCGCCGGGGAACTCGAACACGTCCAGTGCGGGCTCGTCCCGGAACCCGACGATGAACATCCTCTCCCTGCACTGAGGGACGTTCCCATGGGTGTGCCCTCCGAGTACGGCGTAGTCGAGGTGGTACCCGCAGTCGCGCAGGTGTTCGATGATCACCTCGAAGTCCTTGCCCTCGTTGGTCGATTTGATGTTCTTGACGTTCTCGAGGAGAATCGCGGCGGGGCGCTTGCGCTTCAGTATTCGGACTATTTCAAAGAATAGCGTGCCCCTGACGTCGGCGAGGCCGTTCCTCCGACCAGCCAGCGAGTAGGGCTGGCATGGGAAGCCGCCCGCGAACACGTCAAAGTGTGGCATGGACTCAAGGTCTATGTTTCTTATGTCGCCCTCGTGCAGAGGCACGCCGGGGTGGTTGGCTCTGTAGTTCTCGCAGGCCCTCCTGTCGAACTCGTTCGCGTAGACGACCTCGAACCCCGCCTGCTTGAATCCGTAGCATATGCCGCCGATGCCGGCGAAGAACGAGGCGACTTTGAGCATGTCTCATAAGAGATGCGGCGGCGGCGTTTTCAGAGCATAGGAAGCAGGCTTTTCGCGAGGTGGTACGCCATTTTGACCGGCACGGCGTTCCCTATCTGGCGGTACTTCTGCGACACCGTGCCGCAGAACTCGTACTCGTCCGGGAAGGTCTGCACCCTCGCATACTCCCTGACGGTCAGAGGTCGTGTTTCGGTGGGGTGACACCTGTCCGTCTGCTTCTGCGACGGGCTGGTGAGAAGGGTCAGGCACGGCTTGTCCATGCTGAGCCTCCTTGCGAACCCCCTCATGCCGCCACCCGACCTGATCGCGTTCCCCATGTACTCCTTTTTGATCACCTCTGGGAGGTCTACCCAGCAACCGCCCTCCGGCACGAGGTCAAGAACCTTCCTCTTCTTTTCGGAGTACTGTATTCCTTCGCTTGGAGGCGCGCCTTCCAGCGCATCGCGTAGCACAAACTTCCTGGACGCTGGCGGCGGGAACTCGTATCCGTAGTCGAGGTCGGACCTGACGCCAACGATTATCATCCGCTCGCGCCGTTGGGGAACCTCGTAGTCCGCGGCGTTTAAGACCTTGTGGAGCACTCTGTACCTGCCCTCGTTGGCCAGAAGGTCGAGGATGGAGTTCAGGGTGGCGCCCTTGTTGTGTGTCGCGAGGCCCCTGACGTTCTCGACCAAGAAGGCCTTCGGCATGGACTCGAGGAGTAGCCTGTTGAAGTCCAGGATCAGCCGGCCTCGGGGGTCTTCAAGGCCGCGGCGCTCTCCCGCCTGACTGAATGCCTGGCACGGCACCCCGCCCATGAGCAGGTCGGGGGACATGCCTGCGAGCGACAGCTCCTGCATGCCGCACTCCTTGACCCTGTCGGCGTGGCGGGGGTGGTTCTTGCGAAGAGTGGCGCAGCAGGACTTGTCGATCTCGTTGATGAGGAGGGGGTCGAAGCCCGCACGAATAAAGCCCGTCCCCATCCCGCCGCACCCGGCGCAAACCTCCACGAAATTCGGCATGCCACATATTCTAGGTTTGTTGGCCGTTTTGGCAATATCGAAATCTAGGGTCGCGAGATATATACGACATGCGGGTCGTCAGGCTGGACTCCAACTGCTATCTGGTCGAGTGGAAGCACAGGGACTTCCTTCGGATTGGGTACGAGTTCCAGGGGTCGACCATAGTCAGGCTGGAGAAATTCGACCATTACGGGTCGGACTACGTTCGGGTCTTCGTGGAGCCAGCCCACAACAAAATTTGAAAATCCACCCTATATAAGGGTCGAATCCAAAAGGAGACAAAAATGATCACTTTCGGCCAGTTCCTCGAGCACAAGCACAACGACTCAATAGTCAGCGAGTGTGCGCACCTCATGGTTGAGATGGAAGTCAACCCGTATGAGTACATCTACGAGTCGCTGAAGGAGATCGACCCGGTCCTCGCCGAGGGCTGGTGGGACGGGGTAAAGCAGTTTGCGGGCAACGCCTGGAACGCAGCCAAGCAGGTCGGCAAGAGCGTGTGGGACGGCGGCGGGCTGAAGCACGGTCTCAAGCAGGCCGCGGACACCATGTCTGGTCCTGTCGCCAAGTTCGACGCGGTGGAGCGGTCTCTACAAGATCTCGTGAACCTTCTGAAAACCGACAAGAGGTTTGAGAGGTTTCAGTCCTCGACGGGTCAGGGACACATCAGTGATTACCTCGGAAAAGTCCTCGCAGACCTCCAGAAGGACAAGGCGGCGGTCCCGCAGATGCTCAACACGCAGGTGGATCAGAACTATGGAACGAGGCAAGACCTCGCCAACCAGAACGCTCAGGCCGCGGCGGCGGCCGCTGCGGCTCCTCTAACACCCGGTGCGTCGGCGGCGCCTCCTCAGCAGAGCAACCAGCCTGCGCGACGAGCCAATCCGCGCCGTAGAGCGGGTCCGTGAAGAAAAATTGTCCAAGAAGCTTTTTGCCGCCTCTTGAATCGAACGGAGAACATTCGCTGACCTGAGGGGCTAGGCGTTGTTTTCGATGATCCTACAGAACTCGTAGAAATTGACTGATTCTGTTCTCGGGTTGGCGTGGGCGTGGTATTCCTCGTCGCTCATATACATGTCCGAATCCCTGTCGTAGTACTTGCCTTCCTTGGGGTCGTAGTACGCGACCTTGCCGCTCCTCAGCATGAACGGACCTTCCATCCCCTCGATGTCCGTGTACCTGTCTCGGTCTATTTCGGGGAGGGAGGGTGCGTATTTTTGTCTTACTGCCTTGACGAATTCGCGTTTGTCCATTTTGTCCTTTTCAGCTGTTGTAGGATCGCATGCAACTCTTGCAGCAAAATAGCCCTTTCACTGTGCTTTTCCTGCCTCCGTCGCTCTCCACCGTGTACTGGTAGAGTTTGCCGTTCCTCGGCTCGGCTCCGCATTCCGTGCAGGTCTGGCCGTGTGCGTCGACCGGCCTACCCACGACCTCCTGTCTTGCGAACGGGTCGCGCTCGCTGTGGGTGCGCAGGCTCTCGTTCTTGGCCTCCGCTCTTTCTTCCAGCCATTCGCCGAACTTTTTCATGTTTCCTCCGTCGGACTGTATGTATTGCGGATTGTTGCGATTTTGGCGCTAGATAGTGTCATGCGAACATTCAGCGAATTTGCCACGGACAAGTCGAAGAAGAAGGTGGTTCTCGTGGTCGGCTCGGCCCGCAACCCGGACTGTTGCCCCGATGACAAGAGCAAGACCCACAAGATCGCCGACCTCATAAGGAAGGAGTTCTCTGACAGGGCTCAGTTCGAAGTGATAGACCTGTCGGTAAAGTGCGACGGGGTAAATGTCCAGCCGTGCAAGGGGTGCACCAGCACCTCGGCTTTCCACTGCCACTGGCCTTGTGACTGCTATTCCAAAAAGAGCGACCCGAAGGACTTGATGCACCAGCAGGATGTCTACAGGAAGCTCGAGGAGTGCGACGGCTTCTTCGTGTTGACCCCCATAAACTGGAGCTCGTGCACGAGCGTGGTCAAGAGCTTCTTCGACAGGCTGGTGTGTGCCAGCCTCACCGTCACGGCGGAGGAGGCGGAGGAGATCATGGAGGGCGATATCAAGGACAACAAAAGGAGCAGGGAGCTGGAGCGTTCTGGCAAGTACAACGGGATGCTCAAGAACCACCTGGAGGGCAAGAGGGCCGGTTTCTTTGCGCACGGCAACGAGGGCGGCGCTGACTACATGGAGTTCGCCAAGAGCAAGAGAAAGATGCTCCCGGTGATACCCGACAGCCTCGCGGACTACGAGGAGAGGCACGGGCAGGAGGACGTTTCAAGGCTCCTGGACCCGCTCGTCAGGCAGTGCGTCTACTCGGGCATCCACGTGGACGACAGCTGCGTCAGGGTAGTGACCTACGGCTTCGGAGTCTCTTACGGCGAGGTCAACGACATGTTCGACAGGGAGAGCAAGCTCAAGAAGGAAGCGTCGGAGGTGTTCCTGAACTTCCTCGGCCTGCTCTAGAGGCTTTTCAGCACTTCTTCGATGAGGAGCCTGAAAAGCATTTCTCGCTCTGCCTCGGCCTCCTCCTCGCTTTTCACTTCGAATCTTTCCCTGACGGACCGGGCAAAATCAGGCACGGCCTCGGCCTTGATTTTTTGCGTGGCGGATTCCATGCCGATCATTACGATGGCTTCTACTATCATACTTCAATAGGAGTTACTGAATCGTGCAATTTAGAATAGTTCTTCCGGTGGTGGCCTGTTTGATCTTGGTCGGCATCCTCTCTTGCCTACGAGTACATAGGTCGGAGAGCTTGGAGTCGGCGGAGGTCGTGCTCCCACAGCCGTACCTGCAGGTGCTGGCCGCCCTCGGCAAGAAGTCCAGCTTCGAGTCGATCGTGTCCGCGGGCGGCGGGGCGCTGGTCGAGAGGTCGTGGGATGAGTTCAAGTTCGAACTCGGAAAAAGGCCCAGGCTGTCGAGCTGGGGGGTGCACGGCCGAGGGCATTTCAGGGTGCGTTCTCAGTCGGGCGAGTTCTCTGGGGAGATGGATCTTATTCAGGACGTCGAGGCGGACCGGCAGGGGATCAGGGTTTCAAGCCAGCTGTCGCGCCCCTGCGGGTTCGTGAAACAATACGAGACGAAGACTTCAGTCACAAACGGAAATTCCGTGGTGTTCAGCGTGGAGAACAGGATGGTCTACGAGCGTCGGATACCCTTCTGGATGGCGGGCGAGGTGGATCGCAAGGTGAAGGAGCACAACAGGCAGAAGGTCGAGGCCGTGGTCGAGGTGGTCAGGTCTATTGTGGAGTTGCACTCGCCTTCGCGCTAGGACGCAAAGACGGCGCACCAGTACTTTATGCCCTTTCTGTCCTCCTTGACCCCGAACCCCGCCCTTTTGAACCTGCCGGCGAGTATGTTCCGCCTGTGCGGCGGGCTGTTCATCCACGACGAAAAGGCCTGTTCCTCGGTCTCCTGTCCCCACGCTATGTTCTCGCCGACGCTGCCGTTGCCCGCCTCCTCAGAGAGGGCCGACATGGACGAGTGAAAGAGCCTCCCCGAAGAGGCCATGCGTTCGGCGTGCTTCTGCGCATAGGAGCAGAGCCCCCCATCCAGCGACAGTTCGGATAGGCCGTTCCTCCCCCTTTCCCTGTTGTGTTCGCCGAGGAGGCCAGAGGAGGCCTTGAACGCCCTTCGCGGCAGGCCGACGCACGCCGCAACGACGCCTACGGCGATGGCGGAAAGCAGCAGTCTTCTTCTCATTTGTTCCTCTCCAGCCACGAGTCGTAGTCCGGCCCGATGAAGCCCACTTTTCTGGCGGTCTCCTTGCCGTTTTCGACTATCACGGAGGTGGGGAGCGAGCGGACTTGGTGCTTCTTCTTGAGTTCTGGGCGTGCGTCGGTGTCGACGACGCAGACCAAGCGTCCCTTCAAGTCGGACTTCACGAGGTGCTCCTTGAGAAGCGTGCAGTAGTGACACCAGTCGGCGCCGAACACGACCAGCACCTTCGCGTCCCTGACCGCCATGGCCTCCTCGTAGGTCTTGACGAAGGCGGGGGCCGCCCTCGGAGGCTCCTGTATCGCCGGGGGAACTTGCGGTGCAGGGGGCGGCGTCTCCTCCCGCGTTTGCGACTTGAGGAACAGGACCAATATCAGTAGCGACGTGGTGACCACGAGTGCCGCCTTTTGCATTTTTGCCTCCTTGCAAGACTTCCGGGCATTATGCCCACAAGTTATTTATCTTGCGGAGGGGCGGTTATTTTCAGGTTTTGCGCCGATCGAGGTGCCTCGGTCTCATGCCGTGGGACACGCGTATCTTGTCGAGGGCGGAGTTAAGCGCACGCCACGCCGTCGGAAAAGAGGTGCCGATCTCCTCGGCGATTTTCCTGACGGGCTTGCCTTCCGAGCACAGCGAAATCACCTTCAGCTCTTGGCTCGTGAGAATCCTCGCGGCCTTCTTGATCAGGTCTGCCACGGTGCCCCCGGCGCCGACCGCGGCCTTGACCGCGCCGACGCACGACAGGCTCTTTCTGGCGGATTTCTTTCTGGCGTTCGTTTGGGAAAGAATTTTTTCCATTTTCCTGCGGATGGTCTTCTTTGCGGCGGCCTCGGAAGGCGGCTTGCTCTTCTTGGCCTCCTTCATGGCCTCGTCGAAGGCGTCCTCGACGTCCGCGTACTGGATTTTGGGGAACTTGCTGTAGAGCCTGTTGATGTATGATCCCTTGAGCTCCTTCTCGATCCTTCGCACCGCCTTCCTGATCTCCGCCGGCTCGGCGGCCTCGGATATGGTCTCGGGACTTTCCGACAGCGCTTTCATTATGAGGTATTCGCCGAATGTCATGAACTTATGTATTGTCCTTTTCTCAAATTGCCCGAGAGAAGGACGGACTCAAGCGGTCGCCCTGACCTCCATCGCGTCGATCCCGTACTTGATCATATCGTTTCTTCGGTTGGGCAGAACGACCGACCTGTGCACGAACATCCATCCCGACCTTATCTTGTCCAGTCCCGATTTTAGTAGCGAGGCGCTGCTGGTGGGCTTGGATTCGTTTCCCTTCGGAATGCCGCTGATCTTCCAGTCATCTTGGTCGAGGCTGTTGGAGAAGCACGCCGACAGTATCTTCGGCATCCCCTTGAAGTAGCCCCATCCCACGACGAGTACCGTGGTGGTCTGCTTGTGATGGGAGGAGGCCTTGATGCTCATGAACTTGCCGTCGGACATCTTCGAGGCCTTTGCGTCGAAACCCCCGCCCAAGTAGGCCTTGTCGGTGGGCTTCTCGATGTAGCTGACGGTGCCCTCGAACAGGGGTATGAAGTCGGGGCTGGCGGCCTCGTGCGGGTTCTTGACTATCCTCGTCTTCGAGAGAGTGCAGTAGGCCGCCGCGAGGCACTCGCCGAAGGCACCGCTCCTGTTCTTCTCTAGGACGCCGTCCCAGAGCACCGCCATACCCTCTTTCGCCCAGGCCCGGAACTGTTTGATCTGCTTCTCGAAGTCCTTGTTGGCCTTCGACGCGGCCTCGACCATTAGACGAGGATCGATACACTGCGGCTTGCCGTAGATGTCGGGGTGGTAGCGCAGGTCGTCGGGGGCGAGGTTCTTGTTGATTATGTAGTCTTTTGGCTCGAACATCCCTTGTGGAGCCTTGCCGGAGATCGCCACGAGCGGCTACGGCGAGACCTTTCGTTCTGGAACTTGCCGCATCGTACTAGATTTTTATTGAAAAGTCAATTGACGAAATCGGCACATTCCCATATGATCGACAGGCACAGATTTTTGGACATCAGGTTTTTTGCGGCACTGGCCTGTTTGGCCCTGGCTTTGGTTGCCCTAGTGGAGTTGTTAATATGAAGGTGATATTCCTCGACATAGACGGCGTCCTGAACAACTTCTCCCTGATCCAGGCGAACGGGTTCGACTACATCGACCAAGGCATGGTGTCGACACTAGGGCTGATAGTCGCGGAGACGGGAGCGGAGATAGTTCTCAGCTCCACGTGGCGGATTAACCCTAGGGACAAGGCCTTGGTCGAGGCGGCACTCGAAAGGCAGGGCATGTCGGTGATGGACAGCACCCCCGATCTAGGCGGTTGGCGCGCGGCGGAGATATCGAAGTGGCTGGAGGGCGCGCCGCAGGTGGAGTCCTTCGCGATACTGGATGACGTAGACGACGCCGGCTTCGGCATGGGTTCGTCGTTCTTCCAGACCGACCCCGAGGTCGGTCTTACGGTCGACATAGCGAGGAAGGCCTCCTCGCACCTTAAAGGGGGTGGGAAATGATTCGTTCGCTAGTTTTGTTTTTGGCCCTGTGTTCCGTCGCGTGCGGGCAGGAGAATGCGGGTCTTTCGGTCGACCCCGCCGCGGGGAATGTCGCCGCCCTGTTCACCATGACAGACGAGGGAGGGAGGCTTCGGAACCTGGAGCTGATGGAGAGCGTATTCCGTGGAGGGGAGTTGGGGTTCTCCGTGGAGCGGCACCACAACGTGCCCTCGTCGTTCATATACTCAAGGCTGGAGGCTCTGGCTGCGTCCATGCGGGAGGGCGCGACACTGCTGGTCTACCTCAACAGCCACGGCGGAGGTAGCGGCAACAGGTTCATCATGACCGCCAGGGACGGAAACTTCCGGTTCTCCAAGGCCCTTGACTCCATGAAGAAGGCGGGAAGGCCTGTGCGTCGGCTGATCCTCCTCGTCGACACCTGCCACGCGGAGGGAAGCATCCAGGACAGCACAGGGGGCGACGGGGAGCTTCTGAAGCAGCTCAAGACCGCGGCGCCTTCGTCCTTTCTCCCCGAGCTTCCCTCCTCGTACTCGCGGGACAAGATGCCTTTCCTGTCCCCGTTCGTGACGATGGTGCCGACCGACCAAAAGGTCAGGGGCCAGACGGTCATGAGGCCGGTGGTCGACTACGGAGAGGGTTCGGGGGTGTGGGACGAGCTTCTGATCGTCAGTTCGTCGAGCGTCGAAGACCTCTCCGTGCGTGGCGTGTTCGCCGGCAGGCTCGCCTCGACCTTCAACGCCGTCAAGAACGACCCGTACATCACTGTGGGTGCGTTCCTGAAGAGGTTCGCCGAGAGCCACGGGAAGAGCGGTCAGCAGCCCCACTACAAGGTTCTGCCCGACGCCGCGATGTTTCAGGAGCCTCTTTTCGGGCCGTGGTTCGCCCAGACCATACCGATACGGGACTTCGGGGATAGGGACTCCTCCGGGTCGTTCGTGCCGGTGCCCAGAAGATGATCAAATACAAGGTAAAAGAGGTAAGGTCGAACGTCATAGCCGTGGTCGTCCCGGACGACTACGAGCGGGCCATGCTCTTCTGGCGCGTCCAGGAGTTCTACGAGAGCCCCTGCGACCGCTTCCGGGGCTCCGCCTTCAGCGTCTGGGACTACGCGAGGTGGTACGCCAGGAAGTACGGGGGTTGCTTCTCCTACCCGCGGGACTTCGTGGGCTTCAACCTGCCCCTCATCGTCGCAAAGAAGTGCTACGAGATGAACCCCGTGGAGACGCCCTACGACGAGGAGATGAAGTCCCTCGTCGACTCGCTTTTCGTGAATGGCGAGCGGAAGTACCTGATCGGCGCCGAGTCGCTCAAGAGCTCGACCTTCGACCACGAGATGGCTCACGCCCTCTACTACACGGACGACTCGTACCGCAACGACATGGATGAGGTCACCGCGGGGCTCTCCAAGCCGGCCCTGTCGGCGTTCCGAAAGAACCTCGCGAAGATCGGATACTGCCGGCAGGTTTTCAAGGACGAGGTTCAGGCGTACATGTCGACGGAGATAAGCCCCAAGTTGTGCAGGGGCGTCAGGGGCAAGAAGTCGATACACAGGCGGTACCGGGCGATCTTCAAGTCGTACCGCTAGACCTGCGGGATTTGGCCGCCGCGTACCTGTCGTGCAGGCCCCTCCTCCATTCGTACGCGTCCTTGGCCATGTCTATGACCTGTTCGTCTGTCATGGACTTTATCCTCGCCACGATGGGCTCTGAAGTGGAAAGATTCGTGGAGTCCCATATGGCTCCCCTGAGCATGTTGGCGAGTGCTTTTTCCTTGGTGATCGGCGCATAGGAGTAGAAGTTCTGCACTGGCTTGCCGTCCTTGTCTCGCCCCTGGTGGACGATCCACCCCTTCTGTCTGGCCTCCGCGGGGTCGATCTCCACGGTTTCGCTGTCGTCGAGGTGAAGTTCTCCGGCGATGTATCTGGCGTATGTCCTGGCCATCTCCTCTTGGACGCTCCAGTCCTTGTCGATGTCCTTCTCCTCCTCGCCCCTGTCTTCCTCTTTGCTTCCGTCGTCCATGTCGTCGAGTCTGGAGTCCATCCTGTCTTCCAATTCCTCGAGCTCCGCATCCAGCCTCTCGGCAGCCTTGTGGTCTCCCCTCCTGTAGGCGTCGTAGACCATCTTCTCGAGGCGGGCGCGCCTGGCGAGGTCGGAGGGGTTGAGCATGGAGGAGTACAGCCCCTTGAGGTCTTCGGCCTCCTCAAGAAACTGGCGGAACGTCTTCATCGTCTCCTTCTTCGTCGGACTCCCCGAGTTTGCCCTTGATGCCGTTGATGATCTCCTTGGCCGCCTTCTGGATGTTCGTCTTGCGGGCCATGATGTCCTTTCCGGTGGCCCTCCACAGGGCGAGGTAGTTGCTCGTGTCTTGGGTCTCGAACCCGAAGTGCTTGAGGACGATGTAGGCCGTGGTCTCGGCGTCGATCTCTTTCTGCTGGCTGGTGCTTTTTGTTTTGAGTTCCTCGTCCTTCCAGTGGAGGATTTCGTGGGCCACCTCGTGCACGTAGGTGCTGAACATGTTTATTCCCTTGAAGGCGCTGTTGATGGCTATCCTCCCGCCGGCCGAGTAGCCTCCCTTCTCGGGATCCATTTCCTCGAAACCCTTCTCTATGCCGTTCTCCTTGGCCCAATTGTCGAGGGCGTCTATGTACCTCTTGATCTCCTCTATGTCTTCGTTGCTGTCCTTGCTCCAGTCCTTGCGCGTTATCGGCTGGAAGCTGTTCGGGTGGCCGGGGATGGGCCTTGTGGCCGTCACGTCGTAGACCTTGACGGTTGGGAACCACCGGAAGCTTGTCGTTTTCTTTTCTTCGCCGTCCGGCCCTTCCGAATCTTTCTTGATGTCCTTCGGATGGCCGAGTATTGATATGGCCTTGCTTCGGTCCGCCACTTCCCTGCCGAACTTGTTCGCCCAGTCCCTTTCTCCCGCGACGTGCCTCGCCTTGCCCGCCGTCTGCACCCAGATGAGCATCTGGTTGTTGAGGCTGTAGTTGTAGAACCTGGCTGAGAAGTCAAGGAAGTTCCTGATGAAGCTCTGCTTGGCCGCCTCGTCTGTGCTGTTGGCGACCTTCTCGATCATCTTTTCTATGCTGTTGATGAGCCTGCTTGCCTTTTCGTCCGAGGTTTTGGCCTTCTCGAGCTCGGCGTGCATCTGCTCGAGGGTCTCGTCGGACTTGCTGGGCTCCTCGGGGGCTTGGGCTATTGGGTCTTCGACTGGGGCCGGCGGGTTGTCGTAACCGCTCAAGTCGACGCCCATGTCCTCCAGCTTGGCTCTGACTTCGGGGGTCAGTTTGGGGCTGAAAAGGCTCCAGGTGCCGTTGCCTCTGTAGTAGCTGAACCCGAGCCTTTTCAGGTCTTCCTTTCTGGCGAATATTAGGTCTCGCTCGTCCTTGTCCGCTCCGTAGACCACGAGGAAGGTGTTTGCGGCGTTCTTGGGGCTGGTCTCCTTGCGGGATCTTATCCGGGCCAGCACGCTCTCGACGAACAGCCAAAGTGTGAAATTCATGTGTCTATATAGTTTTCGACCAAAATCATTTTTGGGGTTTTTCGCTCAAAAACGCCGGCAGGAAAAAAATCAGACCAATAGATATGTCCGTACAGATATGAAACTAGGAACCCTATCGACTCTGACGGATATCTTGTTCGCCCTCATCGACAAGGGGGGCGGGGGCGATAGCGGTACGTCTGGGGACGGCAGCTCGTCCAGCGGACCTTGCATGTGCCCTGCCGGGAGCAACGATTTTAATTCTTGGCCCGAGTATGTCGGAGTTTGTGACGAGCCGTGTCTTGCCTACACATGCGTAAATAGGGACACTATAGATGCAAAGTGCCTGCCATTCCCAAATGTTGGCCTTGGTTTTCTGACGATAGAGGCGTGCGAACAAGATTGCGGCCTGAGTAACAGTTCGCCCAGCGGCAGCAGTGACTCGACTGGGGACAGCAGTGACTCGACTGGGGACAGCAGTGACTCGACTGGGGACAGCTCCTCCGCCTGCTCGGGCGAAGGATGCAAGGCGTACACGTGCGAAAACTGCAACGAACTGGTAGATGCTGAAAGCGGCTATCCGACCACGGACGATTGTTTATGCGCATGCCTGCCGGAGGGTCAAAGCAAAGACGACGCATGCTGCCGGGCCAACTCAAGCAACTGCCCCAGCAGCAGCAGCAGCAGTTCTTGCAAAATAGTAAACTGGTGTGGCGATGGCGGTTGTGAGTCTGGATGTAAAGACGAGTACAACTTTTACATGCAATCTATAGGGTACTTGATAATACCCCCGCCCAGCGAAGGCGAGTGCATTCTTCCTTTCATGAACGAACTGGGAGTTTTGGCGTCCAAGTGTGAAGATTTTGATTGCGTAGACCAGCCCAGCGGCAAGAGATGTAGGCGAGTAGACGGCGGGCCTTACAAAAGCATGGAAGAATGCTGCTGTGCCTGCGGACCTGAAGCGTACGGTGGGGGGGTTCCTTGTACTGCCTGGTGTGGATCCAGCAGCCCGAGTGGCGACTCAAGCAGCACCGCCGGGAGCAGCAGCAGCAGTAGCAGTGGAAAAAAGTATAGATGTCTATCGTTAACTTACACTTGCCAAGAAGATCCAACTGGCAATTTTGATTCTTATGAAGAATGTGCCAATTCAGGGTGTGAGTATTTCAATTGCGTAGACGGTTCTTGTCAGTCTGTGGGCGAAAGCGGGTTTTACAAGTCTTTAGGTGCGTGCCGGTCTGCATGCAACTCGAGCCCTTCAGGGTCTAGCCCGACGTCGCCTAGCTCCAGCAGTCCAAGCGAGGAGCCGTCAAGCAGTCCAAGCGAAGAATCTAGTAGTACTTGCGCCGGCCAGCCTTGCAACGGCCCGAACGATTACTGCTGCCCGCCGGGCAACAGCGTCGACGGGACTCCCTACCCCGACGGCATTTGCATAGAGTGCTTGGGTTCACCCTCTGGGGTGCCAAGTGAACTTCGCGTACAGAATGGAACTTGCGAATGCAAGACTTGTGACTGTGATCTGAGGCCCGATCTGGGCGACGTTGTGTTTGGCGAGAAGTGCGTGAATTATTGCTGCACGACATATTCATTTTTGCCCTATTGCCGAGGCTCAAGCAGCGCGAGCGAGGAAGGCTCAAGTAGCACATGTCAATTGAATTGCTCGCAGGAAAAGTACAAAACGAAGCTCAACTCCGAGACCTGTGAGTGTGAGTGTCCGAGTTCTACTTCGTGCGGAACCAACGAAGAGTTCGAGGAAACAACATGCCAATGCGAATGTATCAAGGGATACGAGGACTGCAAGGGCACATGCTATAAGGCTTGCGACCCCCCTGGCCCCAGAAACCCGTTCGACTGTTCTTGCACAGCCTGCAGCTCCTCGGGATCAGAGACCGTTTCATACAACGGCACTGATTATTGTTGTCAAAACCAATGCGCTGGAGGCGCCCGAAGAGCACCATACAGAGCAAACCCGTGCAGATGCTGCAGCGCAGACTGCGAGGATTTGCCGCCGCCGAGCCTTGAGGAAAACACGATACCGGGGTGCGAACTGATAGTCGAGGGCGAGACTTGCATATCGTGCAGACCCTGCCGCCCGAACGCATCCCACATCGGCTCACCACAGGCCAATCTTTTGAGCGCGGCGGCCGGCTACGACTGCACCTGCGTCTGCGACGGCGGTTTCGAGCCCTGCGCGGGCGACAACGGCAGGTGTGTCAAGAGTTGTCCAAGGGATGGCGGAAACCAAGCGACAACCAAGTTGGATCCAGATACATGCCAGTGTGTGTGTCCCGATGAGGCAAATTGTCCGAACTTGCCGGGCTTTGGTTTCGACTGCGGCCGTGACCAAAACTGCCAGTGTATAGTGCCTTTTTACAATTCGCTGTGCCAGACGATCATAAAAGACCAGAACAACAAGTGCGTCGTCGTCGCAAAATCTTGCCCGAACGGCCAGAATTTAATTCCAGAAGGAGTGGATGGTTGCAAATGCGTTTGCAACGCAAACGGGTTGCCTCCAGACCCGACAAACGGATGTCCCGCCAACGGCCCGCAGGGTCCTGTCCCCAAGGGCGGCGGAGGAGGCAATCCCGGCGGCGGCGGCCCAGGCGGCGGAAGCGGAACTTCAAGTGGGGAATGCCCTGCGAATAGCACTATTCAGTCTGATGGTCAATGCTATTGCAATTATGGATACGTCATCAACTCGACCAACGACGGATGCGTTTCGACCAGTGGCAGTAGCGACAGCAGTGGCGGCGGCAGCAGCGACAGCAGTGGCGGCGGTGGCGGAGGTGGCAGTAGCGGCACGAGCGGTGGGGGAAGCAGCAGCAGCAACTCAAGTTCCGACCTTTGCCAAGGAACGTGCGGTCCCGGCGAGTGCTGCCAGCCTGAGCCCTTCGACTTGTTCCAGCCGTACAGGTGCGTTCCCTGCTCTTCCTCGAGCAGCAGCCCAGAAGAGAGCAGCAGCAGCAGCCCAGAAGAGAGCAGCAGCTCGGGGAGTTCAAGTTCTTCCAAGGCAGGCAGTAGCACGAGCGGAGGCGACAATGGCGGAGGCGCCGGCCCAAACACCGGCAGTTCCGGGAGCAGCGACCAACAAGACCCAAGATGTCTTGGCACATGCGGCGAAGATCAGTGTTGCGTCGTAATAGGCACCACGACTGAAGACCCCAGCTCTTGGGTCTGGCCCGAAGGAACCACAACGGTCAACCCCAATCCAGAAAATCCCTCAGAATATTTCGCGTACGGCTGTGGCCCTTGCATCACCTCCAGTTCCTCTTCAAGCAGCTCGTTCGAAATTCCGAACAACAGCTCGTCGACGACAATAGACGACTGCATTGGGTGCGGGATCAGTTCTAGTAGCGAATCGGCCCAATCGTCTTCCAGCAACGAACCGATTCAGATTTCTTCGTCAAGTAGCACCCAGACAGTGGCTTTGTCAAGCAGCTCGTCCAGCGCTGTCGATTCGTCGTCGTCCAGTTCCTCCAGCCTGTGTGATCCGGCGGTTTATCCATTAACTACTCCGCTGTGCGTGGAGACACCCGGATATGAATCATGTTCGTACCTATCGCAGATTTACCCGAACGGATGTCCCAAGACATACGCTTGCGGGTGCGTCGTGGGCGGACAGTGCGTGCAGTGTCCGGAAATCACGGAGTCGTCATCTTCTGGCGTTGCCTCATCGTCGTCCAGTGCGGTCGAACCTCAAGTGTCCAGTTCGTCTTCATCTCCCAGCCCAACCACATCATCATCTAGTTCTAGCCCGTCTCCGAACCTAGTCCTGGTCTACGACACCAGCAAGGAGCCGGCGAACAACACCATATCTCTTCCTCTTGCCGGAACGGTCAATGTTAATGTTCAGTGGGGCGACGGGACATTCAACAACTACACCACAACTGGATTCAAGACGCACACCTACGCGTCTCCGGGGGTTTACACGGTAAGTGTGTCTGGGACGATGACCAGTCTCGACCATGGCACCGGGACATCTATCCAGAACAACAAGTTGAAACTTATCAGGTGTCTTTCATTCGGCAACCTGGGGATAACCAACATGCTTCGGGCGTTCAGAGGGTGCATAAATCTGACCGAAGTTCCCGATCAACTACCTTCGGGGGTCACGAACTGCTCCGAGATGTTCCATTCGTGCACCTCATTCAACGACCACAGGGTCGCCATGTGGAATGTATCTTCCGTGACGAACATGCAGAACATGTTCAGGAGGTGCCAGCAGTTCGATGCCGACCTGTCCTCTTGGAACACGGCATCTGTGACGGGCATGGGGAACATGTTCTACGACTGCCAGTCCTTCAACTCGGACCTGTCTTCGTGGGACACAGGTTCTGTTCTAAACATGAGCGCGATGTTCTTGAATGCCGACGCCTACGACTGCAACATGGCCTCGTGGAACCTGTCCTCCTTGTCGACGAGCTCCGGCCTCAGCAACTTCATGAGCACCGCCACGGGCCTGTCCACCGCCAATTACGACGCCACGCTGGTCGGCTGGAACGCATCCAAGGCCGCCTACAGGTCCGACCTGAGTCCGAACTTCGGCGGCAGCAAGTACACCTGCGGCTCCGCCGCGGCCGACGCCCGCGCCGCGCTGGTAGCATACGGCTGGACGATCACTGACGGGGGGTGCTCGACCCCCGCCCTCGGAGACCTGCCGAAGGCTTCGGAGGAACAGCCGACGACCGAAGCCGCTGGCAAGGGAATATGCTCCGACGTCATATGTCCTCCTGGCCAGTGCTGCAAGGAGACCGTGTTCGGCTTCGATTGCAACCCGTGCTGATGCGCCAGACGTTTAGTATTGACTGAGGCCAGAGGCGTGGTATAGACTGACGCGATGGCTACAATTCTTACGGTTCTGGCATCGTTCGTCGGGGCGTGGGCGTTCCTGAAGTACATAATGCTCGTGGACATGAGGGTGGACTCCAACACCTACAAGACTTTATACGACCTCTGTCGGGACGACAGGCGAGTGATGATCTACGAGGAGTTCGTCACGGAGAAGAGGCATCCCGTCGCATATGTGGCCTTCTGCTTTTTCAAGGGGGCCCCTTGGTTTTACATGAACCATTCGGAGAGGCTGCTGCAGGCCGGCTGGCACGAGAAAGACCACATCACCGTTCTGACCTGCTTCAGGTGGCGGTACGGGGCGCTAAAGTCCTTCCTGAAGTCCAAGATCAAGGATATGCAGCTCTGCACGCTGGGGGTGCCCGTGCAGCTGATCCTGCCCTACGGCGTCGACAAGATAGGCTCGCTCAAGGAGACCTTCGACGCCCCGGTCGTGCGGGAGGACCTCTGGCAGGACTTCGAGGAGGAGGTCGCAGAGGTCTCCGAGGAAAGCAGGAGGAAGACCAGCGCTCTCCTCTACGGACCCCCGGGAAACGGCAAGAGCCACCTCGTAAAGTACCTCGCGACGAAGTACAGGATGCAGGTGATGATATTCACCCTGAACCCCGACTGGACGAACCACGACCTGCTCCTCATGTTCGCCCAGATCCCCGGAAAATCCATCGTCCTATTCGAGGACTTCGACAACTACTTCGACGGCAGGAAGTGCATACTGGGTGGCGACAACAAGAACATCAAGTTCACGTTCGACATTATCCTGAACGGCCTCGACGGGGCGTACACCACGCACGAGGGCGTCGTTTTCATAATGACGGTGAACGACATAGATAAGGTCGACGACGCTCTGAAGAACAGGCCTTCAAGGTTCAAGTTCGTACGGGAATTCGGAAACCCCGACGAGGGCGTCAGGCGCAGGATCCTCCCAGAGGGCCTCGTGGCGGAGTCGGACGGGATGAGCCTCGATCAGGTCTTCAAGCTTTCGGAGCAGAATGCACGACGCGATAGCGATCAGCGACATCCATCTGGGGAGCGGGGTCTGCAGGGCCAAGCCGCTCGCTGAGCTGCTGAAGTCCATAGAGTCCGGGACGCTGCCCACAAAGAGGCTGGTGATCAACGGCGACCTCTTCGACGACTGGGACTTCAGGAAGCTGAAGAAGTCCCACTGGAAAGTCCTCTCCCACATCCGCAAGATATCCGGCATGGCGGAGGTCGTCTGGATCCGAGGAAACCACGACGGCCCGGCGGAGGTCATATCGCACCTCATAGGCGTGGAGTTCTTGGAACAGTACTCGATGGAGAGCGGCGAGCTGAAGATTCTCTTCCTCCACGGCGACAGGTTCGACAATTTCATTGCGAGGAGGCCCGTCCTCACGAAGATGGCCGACAACTTCTACCGCATGGTGCAGCGGCTGGATCGGAGTTTTTACCTGGCGAAGCTGGTGAAGAGAGGGAGCAAGACCTTCCTCCGGTGCTCCGAAAAAATCAGGGACAGGGCCAGGCAGTACGCGGGTGCGCTCGGCTACGACGCCGTGGTGTGCTCCCATGTGCACATGGAGGAGGAGGACAGGACGGGTCGCGTGTGGTACTTCAATACGGGATGCTGGACGGATTCGCCGTGCTCCTACCTCACCGTTTCGGGCGGGGACATCAGACTGCACAGGCTGCAATAGGACGAAAAAGCCGACGCTTTCCCTCCGGCTGCAGATTATATACCCGTGCACACAAACCGGGGTAGGCACATGGGAATGGCTCCGTTCGTCCGCAGGGAACTTATAGAGAAGGCCGACGAGCTCGTGAAGTTCGCCCGGAGCATATTCAGCCACAAGAGGAGCGAGACCCTGCGTCGGGCGGCAAAGATGTACCGCGAGGCGACCCTTACCTTTCTCGCCGAAACGATAGAGAAGGAGGCGGAGGATTGGGACATTTGGACTGCCTAGCTACTTTATCGCATGAGCGAAGTCGTAGAATACAGGTTCGAAAGAAAGATAAAGGTGGGCAACTCCAAGGTTCAGGGAAGGGGCGTTTTCGCGACCGAGGACATCAAGCAGGGTGAGCTGGTGGAGCGCTGTCCCATGGTCATCATGGCCCACAGGATGAACTACCACAAAGACCCCACGATATGGTCGCACATGTTCACGAACACGTGCCCCTGCGAGGAGTGCAAGAAGCACGGGGGGCACTTCCTCATGGTGCTCGGGTACGGACAGATCTACAACCACCAGGACGACAACAACGCCCAGATCAAGTTCGCCCTCAAGGAGCAGTACGCGGACATCATCGCCCTGAAGGACATAGGCAAGGGCGAGGAGGTATTCGTGAGTTACGGCCCGAACTACTTCAAGAACAGGAAGTACGTGTCCGCCGACGAGTACCCCGCCATCGCGGACGCCTCGACAACGACTAACTGACTTCGTTTTTCTTGCGGAGCACGCAGAGGCAGGTGGGAGGCTGGGCGTTCTCCGAGTAGTTGGACCCGGCGGAGGGCATCCCTGTCTCTCTGATCGGCTCCCAGCCTTCCGCCACGAGTTTTTCTAGTTCCTTGATCGAGGAGTTTTTCTCGTCGGCGACGCAGATTAGATATTTGTAGTTGTATTCCATGGATTACGGGCTCGCTATGGATATATAAGCTACCATGATCGAATTCAAAGACTGGGTGAGATTGATTGAGGACGCCGCGGCAGGCGGGGGCTCCTCTGGTGGCGGGGGCGCGGCCGCCGGCGGGGGTTCAGCCGCGGGAGGGTCTTCGTTCGGCGATGGGCCTTCTGGCGGCACGGACCCGGGCTCTGGCGGTCCGGACTCCTCCGGGGGCGGTCAGACAGGAGACGGGGGCACGACGACCAACGACGTGGCGAGGGTTCCTTTCAGGCTGGGCGGGTGTGGGTTCTGCTATCCCTACTGCACTTGTGGCCGCAAGAAGAAGCGAAGAAAGAAAAAAAGGAAGAAGTCCTCATGAGCAAGGTCGGGTTCTGCTTCACGGGCGAAGGGGCGAGGGGGTCGGTTCAGGCCGGCATGGCCCTCGGCCTACACCAGAAAGGAATCGACGCGGAATTTACGATAGGAATATCCTCGGGTTCGATCTGTGCCGCTTCGTACGCCTATCTCGGCCCGCAGGGGCTCGCCGACATGTGGTCGGAGGTTTCCGGCATTTTCGACGTGTTCGGCGTGAACTGGGACTTCTTCTGGAGGACTGGCCTGCTTAACCAGAGGCCCATGGAGAAGACCGTGCGCAACGCGATGAAGAACAGCCCCATCTGCGAGAGCGTCGTCGTGCGCATGAACATAGAGGACGGAAGGATGGATTACGTCTCGAACATGAGGGCCACGCCCGACGAGTTCGCCGAGGCTGTCCTAGGAGCCGTGGCAATCACGGCCCTGGTCGAGGACAGGGGGGGCTGGGTCGACGCGGGCAGCAGGCAGCTCGCCCCGCTGGAGCAGTGCATCGAGGCGGGGTGCGACAAGATATACGTGATCATGGGACGCCCTTTCGCGATAGACTCGTGGGAGAGACCCAGAGGCTTCATGCGGGCCGTGAAGATGGCCTACAGGGCCCTGGACATAAGCCTGACGGAGATCATGATGCGGGACATCGCCAAGTGCCTGAGGAACGAGGGCGAGTTCGGCTATCGGGGCATCGACATACACCTCGTCGAGCCCAACGAGACGCTCTTCGAGTCCGTCGAGTTCGCCAGGTGTAGGGATGGCGTCTCGTACGGCGTAGAGAACCACACGGTGAACGACAGGCGGGGCCTGAGAGGGATGCTGAAGCTATGATATTTTCAATGTGGTTGGCGGAAAGAAACCAGCGCGACGTGACCAAGAAGCACAAGGCGAAGACCAACTTGGAGATTCATCAGAGGGTCGTCTCCGCGGCGGCGTACAAGATGAAACACGGAAAGGCCGGCCCGATGGCTTCCGACAACCTCAAGCCCGACAGGAAGGCGGGGCGGGGCGAGGGCAAAAGGGACGCGATTCGCAGATCGGAGAGCGGGGACTGATGAACTTCAGGGAATGGCTCGTGAGCGAGGGTTCGAACCCCGGGGCGAAGACGGGGCTATACCCGCTCGGATACGGCGGAATTGGGCTTTACCCGCCCTCTTGGTATCCCACGCGTAGCGCCGACGCGATCTACTATTCCTCTATCGACGAGAGGCTGTACAAGGGCAGGGACGGAGGAAAGTTCGACATAACGCACCTCAAGCCGACCTCCAAGGGGACGATGAACCGCGGGGAGCGGGGGCTGTGGAACATAGCCCACCTCAAAGGAAGGCCATCCCACAGGGCGGGATCCGACATGGCGGCCAATGCGGGTGACGGCGGGATGTGGGACATACGAGGCGTGCGGCGCTCCTGATTCCTGCAATTTGCCGGCTCTCCACGCTATGTGAACTACCCAACCCCTAAAGGGACTGGGTTTTCTGGCGGCGAGGATATATAAAGGCGATTCCAAACACAGGGGACTGCAAGATGGCTTTCTTTCAGAACGTTTTCGACCAGGAGTTCCAGGGCAATCTGATCCTGGCGGACAGGAAGCTCGCTCCGACCTTCAAGGTCGGTCCGAACAGGAACATGCAGACCAAGCAGGTTGCCTGGAACGCCGGCCCGTACGACCTGTCCTCTGGCTCCAGCCTCGAGTTCAACTTCGCGTGGGACCCAGAGTTCAAGCAGTGGGCGTCCGTGACGATAGACGTGGCTGGGGCCGTGGCCTCCTCAACGAAGGCGTCTGAAGTGGCGGCGGCCCTGAACGCCGAACCCACCTTCTCGTCCGTGTTCGAGGCCAGCGTGACTCAACTTCCAGAGGGCGACTCGGTCATCATCTCCAAGGTGGCCTCCAAGAGGCAGCAGGTGAAGTTCTACTTCGGCAACTCGGGGGC
>Ga0214923_10000634_pt1 | contig 51997 bp, 82 predicted proteins | sample LL1510_MetaG_FD_177993 | JGI IMG/M metagenome (GOLD analysis project Ga0214923, IMG submission 177993) | Freshwater microbial communities from Lake Lanier, Atlanta, Georgia, United States - LL-1510 | ecosystem: Environmental > Aquatic > Freshwater > Lake | place: USA: Georgia | collected...
ACTTGTGGATTTTCCACTTGTGGTTTTTCCACTTGTGGATTTTCCACTTGTGGATTTTCCACTTGTGGTTTTTCCACTTGTGGTTTACCTCGCCTGTTTTTAAGTGCATGGGGATTTTCAAGCGGCATTTCTCTGATGGTAGACTCGTATCCTACAATCTTTCCTTTTTCTCGTACTTGCTCACGAGTCAAATACCCAAGCTTTTCTAGCTCTTGAAGCCCTGATTTGACAGATGTTTCGCCATCCATTGCTGACTGGGCTGTCAGATGCTCTATGCTGACTTTCCACCCATCAGGGTAAGAAAGCAGTAAATGATGTAACCCACGCGCTTTGAAGCTTAAACGTGAATCTCTGATAGCCGCGTTGGCTATTACAGTGTAATCTTTTGAATGCTGTACTCGTATTGTTTCGCCCATCACACACCTCCATGGGCGTGCAACAGCACACTTGTCCCATTGACAAAAATTGAAAAATGATTCATAGTTAAATTGCTCCTAAGAGATTTAAGAAATGGTAGGGGCTGTCCCTCGGCTGCTGAACACAGTACGAGGGCTTTAATTTGCTTTCTGTTCTGCCAGTGCTTTGGCAAAGGCCAGCACTTGATTGGCGATTGAGGGATTTTGATCAAGGCATTGGGCGATCGCAATAACCTCTTGCTCAATGGCAACGGGAATACGTTTTTGGATGGTTTTCCCAGTCTGCCACTGGCACTTAAATAGGACTGCACTTGGTGGTCGTTTTGGGTTTTTATTTGCCATCGGTTTCTTGACTCAACATATTTAATATATCTTATTCTCGCGTACCATGTCAATGGCAATAAAAAAGATTTTTTCATACTCAGTAAGTTGGGTAAATGAATGACAATAAAATAGCCACTTGTTTAAGCGGCTATTAGTTGATTGTTTTATGTAGTTGGTATGTAAGCTTCACACTTAGTAGCTATTTGCTCAAAGATTAAATCTACTTCTTCCCTTAATTCGTCTCTGTCATCTTTTTGACATTGCCAGATATTAATCAAAGTTGCTACTGGAAAATGATCATTATTACAGTCACCTTCATAGCTATAAAATTCGTCATTTTTTTCAATTAAAAATCCTGAGTAAATACAATTTAAGCAACTTTTCATAATTCACTAATTTTAATCTGATTTAAAGAGTAAGCCTTGTGTAATTTGCCATTGACAGAAACTTCTATAAAGCTCCATCTACACCCTGCGGGGGCTAATCCTGGAGTGTGAAATCCTTCAAATATTGCATCTATCCATCCGTGGTTGGGATGCTTGTATTGGATTTTGTCTCCTATTTGATAATTAATCAATTGTTTTTGTGTTTTTGGCATATAATAAAAATGTGCTAATGTATTTGTCTCCTTGTTTAAGTCCGCCTTGTCAGCGGACTTTTTGTCTATTTGTGAGATTTAATTATCAGGTAACAGCAAGAAACTATGAACATTAAAATTGTCTCAATTCCAATGATATAAAGAATGAATAAGCCAGTATTAAAGTCGTTCATAGTTGAGTTCTTCCTGGTCAAATAATGATTGTTGTTTCCAATCTTTGCGTTCCCCATCCAAATATTTGAATGCTTCATTGACAACATTTTTGATAAGCCTGAACTCAACACTTTCCTGATCAGCAATTAATAAGTAAGGTGTGGTCGGACAAGCGTATCTTCCTTCTATTTCACACTTGCCTGTGATTGTGATGCCTATACTTTCCTCTTGATATTTGATGGAAAGTCCAATGATTTGCCCTTGTTCAAGCCAAATATTTGGATCTAATCCAATTGCATCCACTAACATTATTCGGAGTCCATCTAAGCCATCGTAAAACTCAATTCTAGCCTCCTCTTTTCCTGTTAAAGAGCAGTTTAAGTTTTCTTCTTCATTGTGTTCATTGACAACTATATAAGCGATACTTATGCTTTCAGTATCCCCTCTTTTGGTTTTTATCTTGGTAATTTTTCGCTCTACCATATTCCCCCCACATGATGTTTGATTATTTCTGTTTCAGCAAAGATTTGAGTCCGGGGAGGCTCGTCTAAATCTATATAATAAAGCCAGCCTCCTGTAATTTTCTTAATGCCACTGCATATTCCCCAGCCTTTATTTGTGAGTAAGCGATCGCCAAACCAATAAGTTGGATATGAAAGTTTTTCCCAAGATTGAGGTTTTGGTGGCCTAGGTAAATTCAATAATTCTTGGGGTGCTAATCTCAGTGGTGGTATCATGCTGTTATTGTATTGTTCTTTTCAAGTTCTTTTAGTCCAATAGCTAAAAGATTTTCTACCAAAAGCCCAATCTCTTCGTCGTTCGTTACAGCCAAAATTTTGATTTTTTTGTACAAATCTCGCTGAATTCTAATCATGGATTTTTCCCGTGCTGGGGACTGATTTGTGGTTAATTTTTTTGTCATAAACACTGTTTTACTTAGTATTATCTTGTGTGTAACACAATCTAATTGTAGCACATAAGCTATTGTAATTCACAAAAGAAATATATAACTTTACACTATCTTTATTATTTTTAAACTATCGTGTGATTATGTGATTGTGTTACACAAATATGAAAGCTATTAGGAAAATTTGGACTAAAAAAGGACTAGCTAAATTAGGTGGTATAGTCCGCAGATCCCGTGAGGCCAGGCAACTAACTTTAAGAGAACTTGCTGACTTGAGTTCTACTGAAGGTAATTCAGTTCATTTCAAAACCATTAGCTGTATCGAAAATTCTTCTGTGATGCCCAATTTTAATACCTTGGAGGCGATCGCGTCATCAGGTCTAATTTTTGATGATAAAGGTAAAACTTTAAACATTTACGACTTCATTGATATTGCATCTGAGACTGACAATATCGCAAATGACACTACAGGTATTTACGCAGATTTACCACTTTTGAACAATATTGAGAATTAAAGCATGAAAGCAGGAAGATTAATCAAATCTATATGTAGCCGAGCTTCTAGTATGAATCAGGCTGCTAAAAAATCTAAAGTCTCTCAAGGGACTCTAAGTGAATGGCAAGCTGATAAGGTTTCTCCTGGACTAGAGAAATACGTAGATTTGTGTTTGGCTATGGGTTGCCGTCCTGGTTTTGAGTTGGATCAATATTTGGGTTTAGGCGGGGCAAAACCAAAGACAGCAGAAGATGTTTTAGGCGTAGCATTGGGACTGCCACCTATAGAACAGCAACGCTTAATCTCTTTGATTACTGCTAAGTATGTTGAATATTTAAGCGGTGACTTGAAACATGACATGATAGAATCAATTGATATCAATAATTAAGGAAATCATGGGAAGACCATCAGACTATGGGAAAAACAAGGTAAAAGTTACGCTTACACTGACCCCAACAGCTAGGCGTGTATATCAGTGCTATGCTGACCATTTATGTATAGCCTTTGGTGAGCTAATTGAGAGAATTGTCCGAAACCCAGACGTAGCACGGGGTATGGCTGCTTTTCTGGAAAGCGAAAAAAAAGTTTTGGAAAAGACTTGACAAAATAATTCTATCCATATATGATGGAAATATAGAAAAACAAACGACAACGACGCGGGAGGGTGCTATGGACTTGGTGAACAGAAGACAGGTATTAATTAACTTGATCTCCCGCGTCGGGAGAGGACAACAAAACATCTACCGTTGGGTAGATGAGTTAATCGGTATTGACGCTCAATTAGAGCAACAGGAGGCATTAATGACCACAAACTATCAATACGTTGTCAGTTTTTCTCACTCAGAAGACTATATTTCTGACAGCAGCCTAGCCAAGCTTGCTGTTTTGTGGGAGGGCGTTGTCAAGGATGGCGACATCCTGACTAATTTATACCCTGAAGACTTTATGGACGACACCTTTTATTTCCCTATTAGGGCAGCCTGGTCTGAGTATATTCCCGAATACTCAGAGATTGAAGCCTGGGAGGTCCCCACGCCTTCAGAAGAAGAATGGCAAAAGGCTATTCAAGATCCCAGTTTTTTGAATGGAAAGCCATATACGAAATGGCTTGAATCTACACAACCCTGGACAATAGTTAAGTTTACTCCCGCTCACCATGAGTGGCGGACAGACTCACCAAGCTACTCAAGAGAGAGTAGTGACGGCTACCGCTCCGGTGGTAGCGGGGGTGGTCGTACAAAGCATTATCAAATCCAAGTACCTGATACTTACCTGTGGCAATCAGCCGCAGGTACACAAGCCGAAACTTGCGATCAAAACACACCCCCAAAGGTCTTTAATAAATATACCTATCAGTGGTACGTGGAGCGTATCCAATCTGAATATAAAGACGCATATTTTGAGCGTCAAAGGAAGTACAAGGAAGAATACAAGAAAAATAAACCCCAACCTCAGCAAGAATCTGAGGAAAGCAGACTTAAACATAGAATAAAGCTTGAAGAAAGCAAGGCTAGGCAACATCAAGCTGCTATGGCCTTGAGGGAAAAACGTGAAGCAGAAATGGCAGCTGATGCTATTAAACAATCTGCTTATGAAGCAGAATTAAATAAAAAGTATGAAGCAGTTAGGAATGCTTTATTAAATATTCCTGGCATGAAACCCGAATACTTGGAAGAGATGAGATTCGGAATTTACATCTTAGGTGGAGACAAAACACCAAAAACCCCCAGCACTTATGCAGATTTACGAACCAAAGATTGGTGTTTCAACCATCTGCAAATATGGCATCAAACCCGCGCCATTGATGCAGTGGATGTGACACCTCAGATGGTTCAAAATGCAGCCGACTACCAGTTGGCAAAAAACCAAAAAAAGCTAGAAGAAGCTTATGAAGTTTATAAAAAGGCTCAGGAAGCCTCTAAAAGGCCTATTAAGTCTTTTGAGAAGTGGCTACAAACAGCTTAACCCCATCTGATGAGTCCGGTTGGCTACCGGACGAAACTACCACCCCGGTAGTAGTGGGAAGCCTATTTACATTACACCCACGGGAGACAATCTATGACTACATATTCTTTTTTGGATTTGGATAAAAAATTCAACAAAAAACTTGGCATCACTCCTGACTTTGAGTATTCAAGAGAACTCAAAGGTAACACTCTGACGTTCAGTCTTGAAGACAACATCCTCGTAGTTGAGGAATATCAAAATAACTATGAAGATGAATATCTCATGGCGACCAAAAAGATCGCCTTAAACAAGGGTGATCACCTCATATGCTGCGAGGGAATCACTGGACTGACTTTAATTTCTTTAATTAAATTGGGAGTGAAAGTCTCCCTCCTGGATTCCAGGCTGGAGATGCTACCTCCAGAAAAGCAAACGGAAGACAAGAAGGCTGAAATAGTATACTTTTTAGTTTCGCTAAACTAAAAAGCTGCAAACGACCTAAGCACGTCATTAAACTGCTGTTTTGACATACTCACCGACCTGAAGGTGCAATGATTCTTGACATTTCAAAGGAGCAAAATATGGAAACGATGACAATAGATAATTATACCTATATTTTAGTTGAGTACGCTTACTCAACTAACCAAGGAGACTTGGTTGGTTATTCTAAGTCCCCTGACATTAAACTTGCTGGGGAAATTAAAGAAATACCTAATGATTGTGAGTGGCTAACGCCACTAACACCTGTAGAACGCGCTCCTCTGGGCGACACATTCGTAATGGAAGATGGGGATGGGGATACTTATTCCAGGTATTTCTTAAAGCAACAATTAAAAGAAGAAGAAGAAAATCTAAAAATCCGTAAGGTAAAGCCAGGCTGGCAGCCTTTTACTTTTTAGTTTCACCCACCTGACGATGGGCGGTTGGCTACCGCCCGAAACTACCACCCCGGTAGTAGTGGGAAGCCTGCATTACACCCACAACAAAAACAGTTGTCAAAAATAAAATTATTTTATTTCAGTATCGACAATTGTTTCTTTATCCTATATTATAGAAATATCAAAGAACAACTACCCCACTTAAAGCAACCATGAAAGCATTAGAAAGACCTAAATACATAAAAAATACTTTAAAACCCAGAGTCAGAGTTAATGCTAAACCTATTGACAAGACTGTCTACACTGAAACAGTGTGGAGGGTAGACTTCCATTTCTGGCTTGACCATGAATACGGGGAGGTGGATATGGAATACCACGCATTCCATTTTCTTTCCCAGAAAAATGCTGAACTATTCCATGAGCGATTAGCCGCACTGGCTAACAAAGGCAAAATTGAAAGCTTGAAGATTGAGGCAGTTTTCAACTGCTCAAAACAGGTCAAAATAGAAAGCCTGATTCCTGCAATAAGTAGCAGGTGGGCTAATCCTATCCATTTATGGATTAATTAGTTTCTTAATTTTGCGGATCATGAGATATCCGCGATTACCTAAGTATAAGCATTTACTTACTTGTAGTTAAGATAGCTTTCACAATCCCCTTCTTGGGGATATTTTTATATTTGGAGTGACAGCGCATGAAAGTTGGCGACAGTTTAATTCTTTTAGACAAATCCTGTAACAAGACAAGAGGTAAGATTTCCCGTGGAATTATTGAAAAGATAGGACGGACATACTTTTATGTCCGTATTAACCACGGTTTATCAAGAGTAACAATACAGGATTTCCCTATTGTTACCGAAGATTGCAACTTTATTATTTTTGACTCAGAAGACTCATACGATGCTTATATTCAGCGTCAAAGCAATCTCAGAAAACTTGAGATTGCAACTAAAAATTTAAACTTACTTACGCCGCATCAAGTGGAGCGTATTCTGGAAATAATAGAAGAGTAATAAACAAAACTCAGCACAACATTAATTCACCAACCATAAATGGACACCTTATTAATTAGCTTACACCCTCGCCACTGCCAGAATATTCTGGCAGGTAAAAAAACAATAGAGCTTAGGAAAAGAGCGCCTAAACACAGAAAAAATAAGCCCAATTTTAGTAAGCCCAATTTCAGTAAAATACTAATATATGAAACCAAGCCCACAGCAGCAATTGTGGGATTAACCACACCCACTGAGATACTTGAACACACTTGCAGCGAGTGGCATGAATTTACAAGCGAATTATGTTTGTCTGTAAGTGAAATAGAGGAATATTTAGGCGGATATTGTGGATGGGGAATCAAGGTAGAAAACCTTCAGCTAATTACACCAATTCCACTTTCAAAAATGCGTGATTTAAACATCACGCCCCCACAAGGGTACAGATATTTAAGTGACGAATTAGTTGAGCAACTACTCGCATAATGCTATACTATGGTATAGTACTTACGAAACACTCATATAAGCGATCGCCTTTTCCGTTAGGCGATCGCTATTTTTTTGATTGTGGAAACCCCAAAACCCTTGAAAATCAGGACTTTAATTTCCCGGTTTCAATCGTGCCAATTGCCTGTCCCTGGCTAAAAACCTTGTACAGCAATACATTTCGGCTATCTTATCTAAAATCCCCAAGAACGGTTGGCACGATTGACTAATGAAATAATCAGCATTTGGCACGATTGAGCCTGGTTAAATTGGATTATTTTAAGGACAAAAACGGTATTTTTGTCATTTGGCACGATTGCTTGGGGACAAAAACTTGAAAAAGAAAAAACCCTGTACATCAACTACAGGGTTTTGTTTTGGTATCATTTAATTAAGAAGGTTTCTAATTCCTTGGGAATACCCTTTCCCTTCCCCAAGGGTTTTAAGGGCTTCCCATTCTTCTTCCGATAGTTTAACCTGACGGCACTTCCCGTCAATTTTTGGTTTATTGTTATGGGACTTGGGGTTTTTCCCTCTCCCGTCAGGTATGGGGATTTTGACTGTTAGGGTTGTTTCACTAGTGCCGTTACCGAATGGTTTGTCGTAATGACAAGACTTTTTCACTTCTTTTTTGATCTTTACTCCCGTTGGTATATGAGTATACCAATCCGATTTTTTACAATGACTCCAAAGCTTACCGGGATTTTCGTAAGCTTCTATCATATAGATATCGTCAGCGATATCTATGTCTCCTAAGCCTGTCTCAATGACATCTGGGATATCATTGTAATTTCCAGAAGCTATGCTTTTAGCATAGCTTTCTGAAAGTTTGTTGTAGCTTGTGTAAGCGTGATAAGCCGTGTACACAAGAGTGTCATATTTCGTCATTTTTTTATCCTTAAATACTTACAATCCATCCACAAATAGCCGAACTGTAATTGAAGCCTTCAACATCAACGGATGTAACTTCACCAACTGTGAAAGAAAATTCAATTGGTTTTTGAGAGTTTGCTTTAGCAACAAACTCTATTTTTGCCCCTATAGGCAATTCGTACTCAGCAATACACCACTTTCCGTGGTTGCCTTTATTACCAACCATCTCCCATTGCTTAGAAAGTGGCTTTAAAACTTCATAAATCGGCTTTCCGTTGATGCGAACCATGGCAGAGCGCCAGTTCGTTGTGTGATGTTCGCTGCCGGTCTTTATCTGAACTTTCATTGGTTGTTGTACCATGATTTTTTCTTCCAATAGTGTTTCTAGCTTGGCTTCTAAAACAACCAAGCGATCTATAAACGACCGCAAGCCATTTCCAATAGCCCGCAGACAGGCTTGAATTTGATGCTTGATTGTACGGATCTTAAAGGAAATTGTGGACATTTGTTTACTCCCTGTTTGTTTATATTTCTATAATATAAGATAAAGAAAAACTGTCAATACTGAAATTAAAATAATTTTAAGATACAAAATACAGCAATCCCCAGTTCCTTTATCCAGAATTGGGGATTGCTTGTTAATGTTTTAATTTAAATCGTTACACTTTAGCTAAAGTAATCCTTTCCGGCTGATCTTGATATTTTCCTTGACGAGTTTCATAGTTAACAGCACAGGGTTCACCTTCCAAAAACAGTAATTGTACTACACCTTCATTGGCATAAATACGACAATCGGCACTGGAAGAATTAGAAAACTCTAAGGTAAGATGTCCGCGCCAACCTGCTTCGGCAGGTGTTAAATTAGCTATTATACCGCATCTTGCATAAGATGATTTGCCTATGCAGATGACTGTGATATTTTCTGGGACTTGTAGCTTTTCTGATGCAACGCCCAGCCCGTAAGAGTGAGCGGGTAAAATAAAATATTTGCCATTTGTATCCTTATGCAACTGGGTAAATTCTAAATTTTGGGGATTAAAGTTTTTAGGATCAATGACAGTACCAGGTATGTGGCGAAAAATCCGAAATTCAGATGGGGAAAGACGGATATCGTAGCCATAAGAAGAAAGTCCGTAACTAATTACAGGCTGGGGAATTTGCGATAAATCAGGCTGTATTTGACGAATTAAGCTGGGTTGAAAAGGTGAAATCATGCCTTTTTGAGACATTTCAGTAATCCAGGTGTCGTTTTTAATCATGAAAAATCCTTAAATGAAATATTTTCTCAAAATATTTTGTATGTTTTTTTGCACAACTAGTTGTTGTTGATTTCCGTCTACTTGAACAATTAAAGATGCTTGGTTTAAATACATTGCTGAGTATCCAAGTCTAACTTGATTATGAAAGTCTATTGTTTCTTCCTCGATCCTGTCTAAGCGTTTTTGGTTGACTTTTCTTAACAGGCCTGTTTCCACATCTACATCTATCCAGATAGTTATGTCGGGTTTTAAACCGCCAGTGGCTATTTGATTAAGCTTGTGGATTAAATCCATATCTATTTTCCTGCCATATCCCTGGTATGCAATTGTAGAATTGGTAAAGCGATCGCATAGAATGTGTTTTCCCATTGCTAAAGCAGGTTTTAATACCTCCTGTGTATGTTGCGCTCTATCTGCAGCATACAATAAAAGTTCTGTAATCTTATCCGGTGATTTGTTAAGCAATAGTTCTCTTATATCTTTCCCTAATTCCGTGCCTCCTGGTTCATGGGTTAAGATTACGGGTATATTTAAGCTTTGCAGCCATTGATAGCAAAGCTGAATTTGAGTGGTCTTTCCACAGCCTTCTATCCCTTCAAAAACAATTAACTTGCTCTTCATCTGATATATATTTATCATTGTAGCTTTGAATTACTTGACAATATTTAAGCGCACTTTGAGGACTGTATTCATAGATATTTTTCATTTGCTGAATTTGCCCAGGAAGTAGATTTGGGAATTGGATTAAAATACTCAAAACAGGAAGTTTAATTTTTTCTATTTTTAATATAAAATTAAATCTTTTTTCAATTTCTGCTTTGGGTATTTGTAGCACGTTAACGGCTTGCTGAATTGAATTGTTGCTGATTTCTTTTATCAGTATTGAATCTTCATTGGGTGTCCATTTGTGGGGTTTACGCTTTTCTTTTTTAGGCGTTTTTATGTCAATATGACCTTCTCTGATTCTTCTTTTGTAATACCGGACTTTTTGTAATTCAATTCCCAGTATTTTTGCTGCTTTAGGGCATTTTTCACGAGCAATAATTTCTAGTTGTTCTATGCTGATCATGGTGTTTGATTTAGTTCAAAGTCTGTTTCATCGTAATAATTATCAAGAATTTTAAACAATTCTAATAGCGCATCACCTGATAATTGCTCTCGTCTAATTAAATGCAATATTGTTTTGAACGGATTTGTTTTTAAGTCATTCAAGTTAAGTACAATTGGGTATTTGGTTTTCAAAATCAATGTATTATTTTTAGCGTCAAACTTCCAAAATGTTGAAAGACTAACTACTATTTCATCTTGCTTAAATTTGAGGATGTCATTGTTGAAAACAGTTGCTTCTTTGATGCCATGACAAGCATTAAAAGTGTCATCTAATTCTGCTCCCATTACTGAATCCAAGACAGCAACTAAGTTGAGCCGGTTAACCTTGACTTTGTGTTTTTGTCCTACCAATCCATACAATTCTCTGGCTATATGCCCAACGTAACCGTCGTCATACCTTACTTTTTCTGCTATTTGTAAGTAAGTTTTTCCTTCGCAAATACAAGCAATAATTTCTGCTTCTATTGTGTTTAAAGGCTTGCGTCTTATGCTTTGTGAAATTGTGTTAATGTAATTGATGTACTTCATGGTGTCAATCAAATTCTCTAATTATATTATAATAATAAATAATAAAATATTAAGTGAAACCAAGAAAGTATGAGTGAATTATCAATTGATCAACAATTTCAGATAGCTGCTTTTGAATCTCAAGTAAAGCAGATGTCACGGGAACAAGCACAAGAACAGTTAATTAATTTATTTAAACAATATCAAGTCCAAAAAGCAACTTACATTGAACTTTTAGGACATCAGTGGGGAATTAGTTATATTCCATAGTTTTGTGTTTATTAAGAAATAAGGAACTACCTGCCTGTTAGTTCCTTACCAAAAGATTCATCTTGGATGTACATTCAAATTATATCATATTTTTAATATTTATTATGATATAATATTATTAGCTTTTTATATACAAGGGGATCATGAGCGCAATTCTTGAAAGACTGAAAACAAGACTATCAACTCATCTTGAGTGGGTAAACGAAATGATAGAAGATGAGCATGGCGTTAATGCTGCAGACGATGATGATTGGGAAACCACTGTTGAGTTGTACAAGAATCAACAGCATGAGTTTGAACAGCTTATTGATTCAGTGGATTTATTAATAAAAGATTCAAGTAATCTTGAAGCTTTACGCTTAATTCCAGATTTTGTAAAATTCTTGAATGAAATGGCTGAAATAGAAGATACAGAAGCTGGTTTTCAAAAAATAAATGAAGAGAAAGATTTGCTGAACCAGTTGAATAACGTAAGACATTAATAATAAAAATACCCCATTAATGGGGTATAATGTTTAAGCAATCTTTAAAAATACATCTAATGTTTTGGACGGCACGGGCAAATGAGTGTGGAACTCTAGCCCGTGTTTTTTTGCCCACCTCCTCAATGTTTTAATGTGAGGGGAACGGCCAACTTGTTTATTCAACCACAAGGGTACATCTGACCCTTTAAGACCCTCAAGAATTATCTCATCCCCCATTGCTTGATCCAATGCTAATTTAACTCTAGATTCATTTAAACGGGTGATTATTTGTTTCAAAGTTACTCCTGACTTCCAACCCACTGGAGGTTTGTCACCACGTTTTTGCTCGCACCTAATATAAGCCAACATCATTAACCACTGACAATGAGTTTTGCTAATCATGATCTCATCTGTACTAGCAAGCTTGCGACCGTCTGGAACTTTGCAGATATGCTTGTATTTCCGCCAAGTGCGATTAGCGATGGGACTGCCATATAATTTAGTACAAATAGCACGTACCCATCGCTCAGGATACATATTGGTCATAATTAGCAATCCTCCTTATTAATTCTTCTAATGCTGTATAGGAATAGCTACCGCTGCGGTAATCTTTTGCCGCTTGCTCAAGTTCATCAGCTAATATTTCACTAGCACAAATAAGTGCTAAAGCTTCTAAGACTTTTGCTACATCATATAAGTCAAAGTCGTTGCATTCAGACTCTAAATACTGTAAAACACATAACAAAGGAATTTTCCACATACTTACCTCCAATCATTAGCCCAAATAAAGTTAATCCCAGCATTTTTAGCACATTGCTCATCTTCTACCCTGTCTCCCACCATTAAAGCATCTTCCAATGGCAATGAACAGCAATCTTCAATAAACTGTACAAGCATACCTGGGGAAGGCTTACGATAGTTGCGCCCTGTCCGCAAAGTAACTACATTTCCGTGTGGATAACATCTATACCCATTGCTACCGTCAAAAGTAGTACAGAAATTAATACATTGTAGTTGTGGGAGCAGTCGCATTGTGTACATTTGTTCTTTGATGCAACTTTCTAGCGTCCTTTTGTGCGCTTCTACACCTGCTTGGTTGGTTACTCCTACAATAGTCCAGCTTAAATACCGAGTAACTGCTTCTCCTACCCCAGGTATTAATTCTTGATCATAAGGATCATTAATGAATGTTGCTCCTGATTTGGTTTGTCTTACTGTACCGTCTAAATCTAAGAATAAAATTTTACTCATCTTCACCCTCGCCAGTTAAATTCAATCGTTTTTGCCGGCCTACTGCTTTGTAATGTCCAAATTCTTTAATTTGAATTTCTTTTTCAGTCACTCCAAACTCTTGGGCTTTCTCTTGTTCATGCAACTTTACTACTTGCTGTTCTTGTCTCCATAAAGCAGCGATCGCCATTTCCAGTCCTTCACTCATGCCCACGCCGTAGCAAGAAACTATTCTTAAAAACTTTCGCTTGAGTTCAGCGGGAACTTTAGCGCGTATTTCTCGTTTACCATCGTCTACAACTTTGCGACCATTAATCATGCCTCGATCAGGATGTGCTGCAATATCAGCTTGCAATTGTTCTCTTGTTTCTGGTTTTTTTCGATTAATCATTAACTTACCTAAATGTTCTTTTTCCACTAATAGCACACTAATAGTGGAATATGCTATTTTTATTTTAAATCCTCCTAGAAGCTGAAACTAACTAGGAGGACATTGACCCCGCACAAAGGAGCTAATTGATTATGGCACGAGTTAAGGCGATTGAGGATATTTTACCCAAACAAGAAGCGAGAAAAGCCGGTTTTTCGCCAGAATGCCACGGATACCAGAATTTTTGCATTAATTACATTGATAGGAAAATCAACGAATACTATCAAGGGACTGGGATTCAACCACCGACGTTATCCACAATTAAAACCTGGTTCTATAAAGACAACATCCCAGACTGGGCGGTAGTTATGTTTAAAAAAACCTTGCTAGTCTAACACCTCTTTAAATAGAAGTCAATGATTTGTGGGATTTACCAGATATCTATTGACGCTCTATTAGAGGGGTTTTATATTGAAGACATACCAGACATGACCCGGACATGAGACGGGGAAACAATATGAGATGAATCTACCCAAGATAAGTCGTAAAGAGGCGGGACACCGTTTAGGAGTAGGGGAAAGACAAATACAGCGTTATTTGAAAATTGCAACTCAGTATTTAAGTTCATTTAGTGGATTTATTGACCCAGTAACAACTCAGTTAAATGGTAGCCCACTTACTGACAAAGAAGTCAACTACTTAAAAGAAGTACAAACGTTATTACGTAAGTACAAGAACTTTAAAGGCAAAGAAAAAATGATTGAGTCAGGACTGAAACAAATTAACCAAGGAGATAGCAGTGTTTAAGTCAAAATTAGAAGCCATAATTGTTGTTTTTTTATTAATAACAATTCCCCCGTGTTCATGGCTATTAGCTAATAATATTAATGTTCCACAATCTGAGGTGGTTGATGCAAAACATTGAGGTATTAGTTGTAGTCCGCAAGTTAGAACCCGACGGTAGTTACACTGAATGGCAAGCACGACCCGGTTTTAACGCATTCAATGCTAAAGCAAAGAAAGAAATTCAACAAATGATAGGAGTCACAGGAGCTAATTATGAACGTATTTGATTTGATTAAACAATACCTAAAGAACCCCATTTCTGATGAACAGTTAGCAGTAAAAGCTCAATCCATTGCTAATGAGGTCGGAGTTGATTTAGCTGCTATTTATAATGCAGAAGCTAATACATTTGATGAGGCTACTGCTAGATTTATTGCCGAAGAAGTGGATAAAGCCAATAACTTACCTGCTGTCATTAATAATGACACTCAGTTAGCCACAACAGAACCCAAAAAGAAGGGTAAAAAAAGCGAGATTAGTAACACCAATACGCCCAATGCAAATGGTGTTGAGGCGTTAAGACCTGCTGTTCAGAATTTGAAAACAGCAGTTGAATCCGAAACTAAAGAAATCATCCAAGTATTTGATAGCAACTGTGGAAGAGTTGAGAGTGCGGTAACAGCTAAAATTATGGAACGCTGCCAACAAATCAACCCAAATATTATTGCTAAAGTGTCCAGTGAGTTAGAGGGGTACACGAATCAGTCTGCATCCTTTCGCCAACAGATTGAATCAATCTTCGATGAGGCTTTTGAAGATATCATCGATTTTGAAGCCGTCTAATTGGATGATTGTAGCGGTATTTATTCAGTTCTTTATTCTATCAGGAATAGTAATTTATGCAATTTCCCAGCCACCTAGAAATACAGGAGGAAGTCACCGTTCCACAGCCAGTGGAACTTACATTCAAGCCCGGCGGTGAGTTCATTCTAAAAGGTTCTCCCGGATCTAATGTAATTGAACAATTGATAATTTCATCAGACTATCACAAGGATCAAGATCGTCGTTTTAAATCAGAATTGGAACAACGCATAAGCGACGAAGCCAAGATGACAAATGCCATGACTATTACTTTTTTAGGACTGGCAACATTAACTTTAATTCTCTGTGCATTTTTAAGCATTAACAAACCAATTAACCAGGAGCATAATCAATGTTTGACAACATTTTCGCCGGACTCGCAACTCAAGAAAAGACCCAATTAACTGGACTCGGTACTGATATCACAAAAATTGGTGATATGGGTGCGTCGCTAACCAGAATCAAAGAAACCATGAAGCTACCAGCAAGGGTATCCGCCCAACAAGTTCTTCAGGAAGCTAAAAGCACTGGGGAAATAGAAGCCCAGTTGGCACTAGCTAAAGATATTGCAACTAGCAGAAGTCAGCAGATGGACCAGTTGGTGAGGCTTCATGAAATAAATGTTCAACACACACAGAAAGTGATGCAAGTTGATGAACGTTTAAGAGCTATTGAAGCTAATCACGGTAAAGCTGTATCCAGATATCAATTAGGTGCAGCAGAAACTCAAGTTAATTTAGATGGTTTTCAAACAGTTTACGAAGTTCAAGCTAAGGAGATATTTTCATGATTTTTAAGAGGAATAGTGAAGCGGACGCTACTCTATTCCAATTCTTTAATAAAGTTGGCTGGGCTGTATTGTTGTACAATGCTTACACTTTGTATCCATACTTCTATAGCTTATTAAAGGGTGCGGAATATTGGCAAAGAATATTTGCAAGTGCTGTAGCAATAGCTTTGATTTTGGGAATTGAAGCATCGGTAATGACGATTTTATTTGACCCTAGGGTGCTAGTTAAAGTGCTAGATAAACCCAAAGCTGACAAAGAAGCAAAGAAAGTATTTGACTTGGTTTCTTTTGTGGGAATAACAGCTTTTTTGCTAATAGCATCTTACACATTTTGGACTGATTATCAAATTAATTTGAAGCAATTAGGTAATCCTTCTCTTATGTTTTTAAAGGTGCTTTGTGCAGTGTTTGTAATGGGTAGTGAGTTGGCTTTTGGATGCGCAAATGTATTTGATGTAGCAAGCAAGGAGAATGATTAAAATGCCAGTAACAGATATCAAGAGTGTAATCACAATATTACTAATTGCATTGTTCTTAGGCATGATTTTGTGTTTGCAATATGACATGAGGAGGTAAGTAATGAATGAACTAAAAGAAGCTTATAGATGTGCTTTTGAAATCAGAGGCTTGTCCAGACAAATGGCTGAAGATTGCGCTCAAATAATAATCAATGATAAGGTACGCGATCGCACTCAGGAGGAACAAATACTTATAGATAAAGCATTCCAAATTTCTCGGTTGTTGATTTTTAAGGACTCAAAAAGATGAATAGACTATCGTACGGTGGGTTATTATTTTGTGGGTACGCAACTTTCCAGCTTTTAGGTTTTTTAATAAAAGCCTATCCTTTTACCAGTGGCGGTGCGATCGCGCTGATTCTTTTAGGATTGTTACTCATATTAATTGCTGGTTTTAATAATTGGCTAGGGTTGTATCACCGATATCACGGAATAATGAGTAAAAACTTAACTTTAGTGGGATTTGCCCCTATTTATATCTTTGGTGGTTTAGTTCTATTTGCAGTCATGGTAGGTCTTTATGCAGCATCTTAATCCAATTTTAAAACACTTAAAAGCCTTGTCTTTTAAATACCCTGAGCATATCATCCTTGATGATTATTGGTTAGACGATCTATGCAATAGTTTGGTGACACAAAAACAAAACTCAAATCAAAACCAGCGTTTTCAACTAATAGTAACTGGGGAATTTTGTATTGGTAAATCAGCATTGATTGAGGAAATTATTAAAAAGACTGGGTTGAATAGAGACGATATTCTGGAAAGACAAAAGCCGTTTGATGACGGACTTACTAAAAAACAGAGAGAAAATATTTGTTTAATTGCAATGGGAACTAGAGTAATGACTTACTATTTATCCCAACCTAATTACTGGAGAATTAATCCAGAATTAGCAAATCTTTTTAAACAAGTACAGGATTTGCTTGGCAACAAAAATATTCCTTCTGCATTGGTAATTCCCACAGATAAAGACCCTTACATAACATTAGCACCCAACCTACCAAAACCTTATGCAGTATCATAGCAACCCATTCTCCAAAGATAAAGACATCTATTCCAAGCTGATAAATGTTGAACGAGTTTTAATGGGAACTCTTGCCGCCACAGCCATAGCAGGTACGTTTACTCCGGTGGTATTTGCCCCAAACTTAAATAGTGAAGTTAAGTTAATTCAACAGTTACTTGGGCTTTTTTCAGGTGCGTGTTTTACCGCTGAAGCTTACCGACGCAAGCATAAAGAGAAGTTTTACAAGTCCATTGAGGATGCTAATTACGCTATTATCAAAGAAGAACTCAAAGGCACATTTACTTTTGAACAATGTAAGAATGCTATTCAATCTAAGCGTGAGTTAGCAGGGTACGTCAACGAACTTCCAGAAATGGAACGACCCCGATGGATGCAATCCTATGGATTACAAGGCTTAGTTGATTTGCCACAGGTACAGCAAGCAGTTCTTGATGAGCCTAGACAGCTACCAGGTTCTCGTACAGTTGCTAATCCTGAAATAGCCACAGTGGATGAAAAGATGGTCCAATCAATCATCAATCCCAGTACCCGGCAACTACTGGAAGAATTAGCATCTCAATATCCTGATTACGTCAGGATAGACGATGAATGGGTTGATGAATTGTGCGAGAGTTCATCTAGGCAGAAAATGAGTGAACGTGCCAACCATCACTTTAGCTTTTGGGGTGAAACCCAGTCAGGAAAGTCTACTTTAGCAGGTGTTTTTATCAATAAGATTGCTGCTAAGTCACAAGGACCAGCTTATGTGTTTGGCTCAGACCCCAAGAATTATTTAACAGCTTGGTTGTGTAAATTTAGCCGCAAGTTTGATGGTTTCAAAACCAATTTAGATCAGTGGGTTACGTTTGCCACCAAAGTTATAGATGCACGTCAGGATGAATTCAAAAACAACCGCAAGGGTGAAGGATTAGGTGAAATATTCCTGATTCAAGATGAAGTTAATGTGGTATTTGGTGAAGGTAAAGGGCTGGTAGGTCAAGTGCCAAAAGACACGGCAACGAACCTTTGCGCTATGTGGAATTATATTATTAACTTCACCGCTGCTATGAAGATTCACGGTATTTTTATGGGACAAAACCCATTGAGTACCTTCACAGGCTTTAGTCGTCCTGCGCTTAAAAATATCTGCTTTTTGGCACTAGGTAAAGTGTCCAATTACGTTTTGACAAAGATGCCGGAATTGTTAAATGTCAAAGCAGAAATATCTGATTTATTTAGTCAAGTGTGCGAACTCTTAGACAAAGAACAGGTGAGATACGCTTTAGTAGTCCCTACTCGCGGTAGTCCTTTCATTGCTTTGATTCCTGTATTTGATATTGATGCAATGGAACAAACTAGTGGTAATCAAAGTGAAGATGACCATGAAGCCCAACCACAGGAAAATACAGCGGACTATTATCAAATACTGACTAAATGGTGCAAAGAAGTCTTGAAAAGGCAACCTACAGCAGACGAGTTAAAAGCAGCATGGAAACACTTAACTCAACAAGAATTAAATGATAAAGGTGTTGAGTTATTAATGACAAAATTAAAAGATGGATTGGAGCATGAGTAATCAACTAAAAGGTTTTGTATTAGAGTCAGAACAAGGATTAATTCATAAAGATACTGGACTTTATGATATTATTTTCACTGCTAAAATAAGTGAAGCTTATCTATTTGATTCAGTACGAGAAATTGATGTTTTCAAGGCACTAAAGGGACTACGATCAATGCCATTAATTTGTTATCAAATTCATCAGCAAACCTAATGAATAATTGCTAATAAAAGAGTATAAAATATCTATATACTCTTTTTAAATGCAGTTTAAGGCTTGCTATGTCAGCTTATCAACAAGTATTGGACTTCCTGAAAGCCCGTGGCGGGGTTGCTAATCTAAGAGAATTAAAGCAATTTCCTAATAGTATTTTAGATACATTGCAATTGCACCAATACATAAAAGTAACGGGTCGAGTTGGTTCTTATGAAGTATGTTTAATTTGCAGTGAATTTCAGGCTAGAGACGAGAAAAAACCGCAACCAACACAAATTATCATTAAGCCTAAAGAACCTTTTCAAATCCCCAAAAAACCTAAAGCAAAGCCTCAATTAAAGATTACTGATACCAGAGTTGATCGCTGCAAACAAATAAGAAATTTCATCTTAGATGAAATTAAAAAAGTAGATAAACCAATATCTGCTTTAGAATTAAAAGATAAGCTTCTAATTAGAGCTAGAGTTATTTCTTATCATTTAAATATACTGGAAAACGAACATTTAGTGTGTTCTATTGATTGGAATAGAAGGTTATGGATTGATGCAGACAGAAAAAATTTACTTAATAAAATGACAGGTAATTATGTTGGTAGATGCAAAAACAAGAACGCTGTTTTAGATGTTTTGAAAAGCACTAATCAAGCAATGTCAGTGACAGCTATTTTACGTGAATTACCACAAAATCAATGCAGTGGAACTACTTTAAGAAAGATATTAGAATTTTTTATTACAACAGGCATGGTTAAAGGAGGACACTTAGCTAAAAGTAACGTTATGTATTTTGCTCTTATTGAAAATTCAATAGCTTTATCGCATTTACATCAACTAACCAAATATAAAAAGAGAAAGTTAAATTCTCAGTTACCATTACCCCCAAAAAACAGCCATGAAGACCACAACTAAAGCCACTGTCAGTGAATTAATCAAAAGTGCTGTCAAGTCCTTAGACGCGCTCTCTCAGCATCCAGAAATAGCAGACAATTCCACTGTTGAAAATGCAATTAATTTGATTCTTGCATTAAGAACTCAAGTTAATTATGAATAAATTAATTGATACTAAATAGTAAAATATGATTATTATTTACTATCAAAAAACCAGAAATGTCTACCAAATACGAAAAGAAAAATAAGTATTGGCAACGGAAAATGGCAGAGAAGAAAAAGATACAGGAGCAAAAAGTGGACTACGATCGCCGTTATGGAAGCTCTAGTAAATACCGAAAACAATGCGCGATCGCCCATAAGTCAACCCATGGCTTATGCTGTGTATGTATGGTTAAAAAATCAGATGAGATACATCATGCTTATTATGGGAAAGATGCAATTGGGGAGTCTACATTTCCGGTTTGCTTATCTTGTCACCAATCTATCTGCCATAACCCCAAGAATTGGATTAGAGACGGTAGCAATCCATTGTGGAAAAACAGGAATACTTCAGAATTTTTGCAGCGATTAAAGTTGGGATATCAACTGCTTTATGAAGGCATAAATCTGATATAATTATTTCAATAGGAATTGATACATAAGGTCAAGATAGGTTTCCACAGCCTATCTTTTTTTGTGCTACAATAAAGGAGGTAGATACTCATAAATGATGCAAGATCAAGATAGGTTTCCACAGCCTATCTTTTTATTAATTATTGTTATTTTAAAAAAATATTTTGATATGATAATATAATGATGGGTTTTTTGAGGTTTACCTGTGATTTGATGGGGTCGTCCCCATCTTTTTTTATTAATTATTCAAAAAATAAAGAGTGTGTCGTCCTTTAATGCAGGAATATAAAACGCCTGTGGCTTTCATTTGTCGCAACACCCTGTGAATATGTGGAAGGGAGTAATCATTAATTAAGTCGCTTAAAATGCTTTGAGCGTGATGGTTGTTGTTTTTAATGGATTCAATAATCTGGTCTCTTAACGTGTATCCAGAAACTTTGTCTAGGCTTTCCATGGCGGAAGAATTGGACTTGAGAGCAATATGTAAAGAGTATCCAGTACGCTTTAACTCAATCAATCCTTTGTTCTTTAGCTTATTTATAACAATCCAAGCTGATTTACGTGGTATCTGGGATTGTGCTGATATACCACGAATCCCCAAAGCAATGCTAGTATTTTCTAGTACACTTAAAATTCTTTCGGCAACCTTCTGAGAACCAGGTCGGGGGGTCCAGTCCCCAAACAAGTAAGAGCGATCTGGGGTGGTGTAGTATTTGATATTATTCTTGATAACACGACTACAGCACAAGACCCCTTTGCGGGCAAATAGTGATAAGTATGCAGATATGGTTTTGATGTTGGTGGATTCCGGTAAGAGCGATCGCACTTGTTGTAATGTCATTGGTGACTCAGAATCAACGACAATTTCTAGTACCTTGTGTTTTAGATTTATGTCTTCAGCTACAGCTAATTTCTCTTTTAAAGCAGATGCGGTGACAGGAACGGGAATTGGTTCGGGTTTAGGTTTTTTGGGCTTTCTGTTTAATCCTGTTAGTAAATCTTTTCGGTCGGGCGTGGTGTAGTGCCTAAACATTTTTCTATTTTCACTGCAAACTATAATATTAGCTTTAACCAGTGCTGACAAATAAGCGCAGATACTATCAGGATTACACTGGATTAGTTGCTCTTTAATCTCACTGGCTGTCACTGGATAATCAGCGTTTTTAATAACACTAAATATCTTGTTTTTCAGAGAGAAATCATTAGCGTCCCTCTTGCTTTTTTCCTTTTCTACTAGCTTATTTTCAATGACTTGATGGTGTTTTCGTACTTCTTCTTTTGCTGCTATTCCATCATATTTCTTGGTGAATTTATCTAATAAAGTGACTTCAATACCGCTACTTCCTCGACTAACTTTGATGTATCCTTCTAACTGTAAAGCTTCAATATCTTTGCGGTTAAAGTGAGAAAGTTCGCGCAGGTTAATTATTCCTCCGTTGACTTTGATAAAATTTAAAATTGTATCTTGATTTAATGACATTTACTTACACCCTTCTTGTTTTTTATCTTTGATAGCTACACTAATCATATCAGCTAAAACCTTTAATTTGGACTTATAGTAATCAGTATTTTGGTTGAATTTAAAGATAAAATCAATCAATATCAATCGTTTCCATTCGGCTAATACAAAACCCGCAAAATCATCTTTATAGAAGAATAAATGAATAGCATAACGTCCAGTTCCCCTACTTGCTAACCATGTTGCACAGATGTCACCGTGATCACCACAGTAAGAGTACTCTTCATGATTATTAATCATTGGTAAGATAGCAGAATCAAAAAATTGACGGGCTATTGGTGGGCTATTGGAAAGAGAATATTTGCCATTAGAGCAAGCTTCTAAAAATACTGTATGGCTCTCTTTATACAATCTAAACATAGACAATCGAGTTGCGTTTATATCTTTCCTGGTCTGTTTCATTTCTTGAGTAATTTTTAATATTTCTTCAGCAGAAATATTCTCAAAGTATTTCTGGTTGTTCATAATTTCTAGCATGATATCTTTCAACTGATTAATGATTGTCTTGAGCAGGGTTTCCCCCATTAAAGATACAATGGCTGTAAAAACGCATCCTGAAATAATGATCAAGGCTTTGATAACATTCAATGATGCAAGGGCTTCATTAAACTCTTGGTAATCCTCTTTTTTCTGTGGGACGTTGTAGTTGGGAGAGGGCTGTTTCACGCTCCCTTCTTTGTAGATTTGAGTATTAGCTACTAGCGATTTTTTATTGCTTAGTGCATTAGCTTGAATGGAATTAATACTAAAGTGTATTGTGGTTTCAATGGCGAACAAACAGAATATTAATCCATGTAGTAGTTTTTTGCTTTTCATATTGTTCTTTTACTTATAATCTTTATTCAATTATAAGTAAAAAAATACCCATAGAATCATCTTGAAATCCTACGAGTATAAAGGAAACATGACAATTATTGTACCATAAATATTTACAATTATTTAAGGTTTTATTCCAAAGTTTTTTGAGAGAAATATTTATCTCCTGGTGGTGCTTTTATTATCATTAAAAACAACAAAACCGCTACGTGAGCGGTAATGTTGCGGCAGTCCTACGACGACCCCTAGACTGTGTCTATTTAGATTTTAGCACATACTTGATTGGGTTTCATTGCTTTAAAAGTACCCACTAAAGCGTGTTAATAGGTAGCCTTAATTAAATCACATCAACCACAGATGGATACCACTGTAGCGACTGGACGGTTTTATTATGTCCTTTGGCTGTATCCAAAACTATTTGAGAATATTCCTTACCCTCTTCTGTTGGCAACCACAACGGGCTAGAACCGCTGGTATTTTTAGTTTGCATCCCTTTTTCCATCAAGAGTAAATTCATCCTTCTAGCGGAAATTTCTAGCCCTGTTTTTTGAGCATAAAGTTCTGCTAGTTGAGTAGGGCGCACCAGTTCCTTTTCCACAGGAATGCCTAAGAGGGTTTTTGATTCTTCCATGGCAGATGCTAACGCAGGATAGCTTTTGGCAATCTGATTAGCTTTGACCCCTGCTATTAAACGTGAGTCTATGGCTGTACAAGCGAATACCACATCTATAGCTGATCCTATCTCTTGTACTTGGGGTATTGAGGTCAAGGTTGAATAAGTGCCTGACTTCCTGATCGCTGGTAATACTTGTGATGTTACCCACCGTTTAAATTCTTTAGCTTGTGGTTTATGACTTCCAAAGATACAAGCGTACAATCCAGACTCATTAATGATTGAAACCTTGAAAGTATTGCTGCTAAAGGATTCCGCCAAAATGGCGGAATCTAATTTTTTGGGATTAATCACATCCTTGTCTTCAGTATCTACGAGGTTCAGCATTTTTGATAAATCGGCATAATCAAAAATTTCTGCAACATCTTTAGCTACAAACCAAGGTTCGCCGTCAATCATCAAAACGCGGACTTGATTGTTATTAAAATTAAAAGCTGTTAAACTAGTCATGTTGACCTGTTAGTTAGGTTGACCCCAGCGATAAGACTTCATGGGTGGCTGTATCCACCTTTTGAAGTGCTGGTATTTTAATTATAACACTTAATCGCAAATATAACTACACTTATTGATATAATTATTATGTACTTTTATTGATAGCCAGGGCATGATTAATCAGATAATTCATGGTGATTGTTTTGAAGTTTTGAAAGATATTCCTGACAATTATTTTGAAAGCTTAATAACAGATCCGCCCGCAGGAATTAGCTTTATGGGTAGAGATTGGGATGACCATAAAGGCGGAATGTTGAATTGGATAAACTGGTTTTCTGAAGTTATGAATGAATGTTTAAGAACTATGAAACCAGGTGCTTGTGGTTTAGTTTGGAGTATTCCTAGAACGTCTCACTGGACGGGTATGGCTTTGGAGTTAGCAGGGTTTAGGTTGATCGATATAATTCACCACTGCCAAGGTTCTGGTTTTCCGAAAGGTCAAGATATTGGGAAAATGTTGGACAAATTAGCGGGAAAAGAGAGGGAAGTCATAAGTATTGGTTCACACTGTGGACTACATTCCAAAGGTGGTAGCAATAACTTCACTGATGACAACTGGAACGCTATTAACAGATTCGGTGATTATTCGTTAATAACAGCACCCGCAACACCCGAAGCCAAACAGTGGGACGGATGGAAGACCCCAGCACTAAAACCAGCGGTTGAGGGTTGGTGGTTGGTTCAAAAACCCATCAGTGAGTCAAGTATTGCAAGAAATATATTAAAACATGGTGTCGGTGGCTTGAATATTGAAGTGTGTAGGATTGGGTACGAGAATGAATTTATAGATTTTGATAGAGTACAAGATGGTAATATCTATGACAGTAATTCTTCTTATGGAAAATGTGAGCAGAAAGAAGTTACACCGCTATATAAACCCGATGGTCGTTACCCTGCCAACTTAATCTTATCCTGTGGTGCTGACTGCAAAGGTGATAATCATAGCCCTGATTGCCCAGTATCAGTCATTGGAGAACAAAGTGGGATTTGTCCGAGTGGTAGTGGATATAAAACTACAGGGGATATTTCATATTTTGTGGGATTAAACAAAAGAGAGGATATTCCTTATTGTCATGGCAGTACAGGAACAGCAGCGCGATATTTTAAACAACTGCCATTTGACCCGGAAACAGTCAGCAGCGTCTACTACTCAGCCAAAGCATCAACTAATGACAGATCATGCGGTGGTACGGTAGAAAACGTCCATCCCACAGTCAAGAGTAGGTATTTGATGAAATATTTAATCCAGTTAATTACCCCTGAAGGTGGTACAGTCCTTGACCCATTTGCCGGTAGTGGTACAACAGCACTAGCCTGTAAAGAACTCGGTAGAAACTATATCTGCATTGAAAAAGAACGGGAATATGTTGACATTATTCATCAACGCTTAAATACTCCCATCACTGAGAGAGGATTAACTGTAGAGGAACAAGTAGAGATTGAGGAAAAGACTAAGCCACCTTATCAGCAGTTGTCATTGTTTTAAGAGTACCCACTAAAGCGTTTTAGTGGATATGGGAATTATTCACCAATTAATCTTTGCCTAGTATCTCCAAATATTAAATCAATGACTTCATCCAATGAATCAGGTGCAACATACTCACTAGTAGAGTGCCTAGTAACGGGTATTAATAAATCATCACGGTTCATGTTCCGTAATTTATCAGCTACCCATTTAAGCGAGGGTATCTTTTGTCCAGTACGCTTTTTAATTTCTGTTTTGAGTTGATCAGCGGTCAGGACTTTGGATACTTTACCCGTTTCCGGTTGCACAATCTCAGTAACTAAAACCTCAGACCTGACAATCTGATCTGACATCCCTCTTAATGCTAAAACTGTTTCTTTGCCGTGCATAGTGAGCATAGAGGAGTCTAATTCTTTGCCTTTGTTGATTTCCTTGGCAACTGCTAACTGAAGTTCTAGCTCACGAATACGCTCTGATTGTTGGGGAATAACGGTTTTTATGACGGCTTTAGCATCTTTAAATGCCTTGACCAGCGATCGCTTACATTGTCTAACTTTATCGGTGTTTTTGGATAAAGTCATTACGTAAGTAGCTTGGTCTTCATTCAAATAGTAGAAAACGGTTGTATTCTTTGCACCGGCTGAGTTTGTTGCAGTTCCGTTTTCAAATCGGAGGTGTCCGAACTCTTGAATCTCTGTCCAGTATTTCTTGATTGTCCTAACAAATGATTCATGCTCAATACCTAGCTCCCTGGCAATGAGTCGGGAATCAACAACCAGTTCACCATTTCTGTCAATTACGTCAATTTGTGTTAGACTGTTCATAGTCACTTCTTATTTTTAAGTTGATTACCAGTGATATCGCCGTTGGGAATGTTGATACCATTCTTAACGGTGCTGGTATTTTAATTATAACACTTAATCGCAAATATGACTATACTTATTGATATAATAATCATGTACTTTTATTGGGACAGCAAGACCACTTGTGGCGTGTTTTAGTGAAGCGTCAAGAATCACCTCACCTGTCTGAAAACAGGTGAGTATATCAAAGTAGCTAATCAGCCATAAGCAGCTTCACTCATGTCTTCTCCAATGCAGTAGCCATAAAAGTACTGCTCACTGTCTCTTGTTCCATCTGGGTAGGGATTATTGTAAGGTTTGTTGTTGAACCCATCATCATAGCCTTCGCCATATGCACACATGGTTTTTCTCTCATTAATTGATAAAAATAATATAGTCTATAAATTATTAAAAATAAATTTTAATTAGTCATGCTATTATTCATAAGTACCAAAAAATGTGGTCAATGCAGCAACCACATTTTTATTACCAGGTACTTAGCCGCTAGTTTGGGATAGCAGCAATCAACAATATAGCACAAAACGCCATGAGTACCGAAGAAATTAAGGATTATGTGGTTGTGGAATTTAGCTTTGTTTAATCAGCTAAATAATCATTATAAATTTAAATTTATTTAGCCATTAATGTGTTATACTAAGTTAGTATTAAATTACTTTAGTTTGGGAAAGTAAGGTGACAATAAATCATCATGGAATGCCACAAACACGGGACAAGTGTTATGGTGTGGCTGCTTGTTTAAGCTACTGGGTTTTCAAGTGTCGTGACAGGAAGCGTAGTCCAGCCATGGGAACTAAAACCTGGACGTACCTAGAATCTTCTATCAAGAATTGTGCAGAAATATCCACAAATCTAGAAGACTATTTACAAAATCTTTGTGACAAGCTAATGTCGCAATTAAGACCTGTAGAGCTAACCAAAATCATTCAACCAACTCAGAGAATACTGAGAATCAATGAAGACGCAACTGAAATTAAGGAACTACCAATAGATCAAAGCTTGATTTTTATGGGTTGGCTTGACTTGCTTGCTGACATTGAACCCCACGGATTTAGTGAGTGGGATGTACTGGAATTATTAAGAACAAAAACAGGAATTATCCAAGTAATTTGTCGGCTACGTTTTGAAGAAGACAGAAGCTTGGGACTTGATGAACCAGAGGAATTTATTGAGGTAGAAGTGACAAATGTTTGATAATTATAATATTTTTGACAGGGAAAGATTGACTTTACATTGCTTAATTACACTACAGACACCATTGAGCCACATAGGCGAAGTATCTGGCAATGTTAGTAATCTGAAAACTACTAAGCTATTGGATTTTGAAGGTAATCCCAGAAGTGTTTTTGTCTATTCTGGTAATGCAATTAGAAATGGTATTTTGCGCCGGGTAGGAGTGTCAGCAGCACTCACGGAATTAGGAATTAAGGTAAATCCAGATACTCACCACACAATGTTTGCTGGCGGGCGAATTGATGGGGGGACGGCTTCAGATATGGAACTGGATAAAAAGATCCGGGTCTTTATGCCTTGGTTATCGGTACTAGGAACAGCTAAACCTACAGGAGTTTTTGGGACTAAAGAATCTCAAATGGTGGCTGGTAGAATTAATATTGGCAGTGGTTATTTAGTCTGCTATGAGTCAGCAGAATACGTTTACAATCAAGTCCCAGCGATTTTACCACCGGAAATACAACCGACTATTTCAACATTAATTAAAGCTAAAAACAGACTTTCTTCCGACCCTTTTGTGGCCACAAAATCGGAAGACTTAACCAATTGGAATCAAGTAAAATCAGAATGTTTGCCATTAGTTAAAAAAGTAATGAAGACATGGACTGAATACTTAACAATTGATCAGACAACCCGCAGAGATAGTACTTTAGATCCTAACTTACTCAAATTTCTACCATCAGAAGTACAAGCACAATTAACAGGTGATGGTAAAACTAAAGAGAAAACTAAATCAGACCAGATGATTGCTGCTGATAGATTAATTATGCCCGGTGCTAAACTTTATTCCCGATGGGATTTGAATTGTACTCAAGTAGAGGAGGGATGGATATTTGATACTTTGCTCAAGTTTTCAGAATCACCTTATATTGGTGGTAAAGGCAATCGCGGTAATGGCAGGGTTCATCTTGATTTCTGGTTTCAATCTGACCATGAACGGGGTTTATTGTGTTCTTTGAAAGATGGAGTCATGGGGGACAGATTTCTTAATTCCCATCAAAAATATCGGGAATATATCAATCAGTATCAGCAGTTTTTAAGTGAAGCAAAAACATCCAAAGAATTAAGGAAGTTACTAGGTGAATAATTTAAAAGTCACTGCATATTTGTCTACACCGATTGGTGTCTATGACAATTGGAGTCCTTCCTTGGAGGGGCTTCTTACCTATAGATTATTAGAAGAAAATAATCTATTATCATCCAATCCTACAATTCAACAACTTGCAGAAGTTCAGGATTTTTTGGTAGATGAATTACCGCTTAAACAGAATACAATAATGAATGATAAATATTTCTGTGTAAGTTCACCTTGTTACGTGGTCAAAAGTGAAAATACTGATAGATACCGGAAAAGATGGGATAATCATGAAAATAGTTTGAATTGGGGGAAAAGAAAAGCTAAATTCTTGACAGGTGAAGGCGTGGAAAAGTCTTATGATTTGCCTTTATACACTCGTTTAACGAATAGTATTAGTTGGTTTGCAGTAGGAGACAAAGACGGGATTAACGCTTTATTATCATCCGTCACCCATATTCAGAAAAAACGCAGTTATGGCAATGGTGAGATTAAGCAATGGCAAATAGAAATAGCTTATGACGATTATCATTTATGGCGAGATGATAAGTTAATGCGTCCCATGCCTGTGAGGTTAATATCACAAAAAATAGATAATCCTCAATTGATCTGGGGATGGAAAAGCCCGGCTTGGCTGGCAGCTAATAAAGAACTTTGCTATATGCCAAAGGATAATGTGATTTATGGAACTTGATGAGAAATTAATGCTTGAAGGCTGGGCAGCTTTACCAAAATTCAAGAAAAAAGTAGAACAAGCCGAAGCAGTCATTAAAGAAGCGTTAAAAATTGCTCCTGCTTATGTAGCTATTAGCTGGGGTAAAGACAGTTTGGTGATGTTACATTTATGTCAAAAAATACAACCAAATATCATAGCAGTAAATTACGGATCACCGGAACAAGATGTTGTAGATAATTACACTGAAGTGATTAATAATTATTTGCAAAAATTCCCAACAAATTACAAAGAATTGACAGGGTTGCCGGAATGGGCGGACACACCAGATACGGTTCAAGATAGATGCAATCAAATACTTGAAGGTGAGTATACTTTAGCATTTGTAGGATTACGAGCAGAAGAAAGTAGAAACCGTAAGCGATCGCTAATGAATAATGGGTTAATTCATCAGTATCGAACTGGAAAATATGCTGGACATTATAGAGTATGCCCTTTAGGGTGGTGGAATTGGCGTGATGTTTGGGCATATATAGTTATTAATGATTTACCCTATCTTAATAGCTATGACTATAAAGATAGAGAGCATGGTAGAACAAATGCACACGCTAAATATTGGTTTTCAGCTAACAAAAATAAACAGTTGTCTGATGGTAAAATGGAATTGATTAAAAGATATAATTTTCCATTGTTTACACTACTACAATCCGAAGGTATTTATGATTGAACAATTCTTAACAAATAAAGCAGCTTTTACTCAGTTAGCATCCGGTAATATCAATATTGATTTATCAACTGATGAAGTATTTTCGCCTTTAAAGCGATGGGAAATATTTAGTAGAATCAGATTTGAATATGTGCGTCCCACTTGTACTTTACGCTCTCAATCTGCGCCTTCAGTATTACCATGTATGCCAGAAAATGAAAAAGAATATGGTATTAAATCATATTTGCGATCAGGGTTAAATCCCAATAAAGAGGCAATTGATTTATTGTACAAAAATTTAAAAAGTCCTGTACTGGGTAGCTTGAGTGCTGCACTAAAAAAATACTATTTAACACAGCAAGTGGAAACACCAAGCACAGACGCTTCTTTGTTCCCTGCAAATTACATCATAGTTCACGATTTGCACCATATTTTATTAGATGTTGATATATCTCAAAAGGGTGAATTAGCTGTAATAGCCTACGAAAGCGGCATGATCCAAAAAACAGAGTTTCCTATACTTTTAATTGAACAGTTAGAGATATTTGTATCCGACTTATTTAAGGATATAAAATCTCATGAACTTATGAAGTATTGGAATATAGGTGTAAATTCTGCTGTTTTGGTTGATGATTGGGAATGGTGGCATGATTTAGATTTACCTCTTTCAGTTGTCAGAGAAAAATACAATATTTTAGGAGTTTAATATATGCAGCGATCGCTTTGCTATCTTTGTGCTAAACCAGCATCAAATCCATTGGAATTATCTAATACTTTCACTATGCATTCATCAGCTAAGTGTCCAGATTCTAAGCTGCTGTGCGATCGCTGCTATTCCACAATTTCTGGTAATCAAAAACAGTTATGGTATTGGAATGAAAGTAAAAATAAGTGGTCAAAACTGTGGGGACGGTCTTTGTCTAGGGTGTACCAAGGTGACACTTTAATAGCACCAATAATTGAAGGTACTTATACTGAGGGTAAAGATACTTTCGGTGTGGTCAAAAACTTATTAACACGGGTAGAAATCAGGGAATACTTATTAAATCCTCCTGAACCACCGTTTACTATTGCCATAGCAGAATCAGGACAAAAACACATTATCCCATGGGCATTAGAAGCGCGTAGTCGTACGCTTTTTCCAGTTCAATTTGAGTTGGACACAGTTTATGTTGATAGCAGATTTAAAAAGTATTTGCAGATATATGAAGAATTAATGGGATTGGGATTTAGTAAAACTGAGATTGATTCAGGTAATTACAGAAGTGACAAACTAATGAAAGTTTTTGACGATAGATTTTGGGAACTTGAAGGAGGAATAAAAGCCATTAGAGGCACTAGATTAATAGAGTTGATAAATTACATCGCTCAAATACAATCAAGTGTCTTCGTGGCGGAAATAACACCAATTCCTGTAATTCCTGCTTCTCCCATGATTCTACCTGCAATCAGCCCAGTTCAGTTGTCCTTATTTTAGCAAAGAAAGTACAAGAAAGACTTTCTTGTACTTTAAATTAACTCCAATAAGATTGTTAGCGCCGATTGGATGCTATTAATAGCATCTTTGATTAATGCCCGCTTTTGGGTTGCGGGCTTATTTGGCCTAGAAACTAATAATTCATCATTAGCTATTAGTTTCATGAATTTAGAAATGTTGGGGTCTTCGCCCCACAGGCAGCCAAACTCTAAAGCTTTATTCTCTAGCTTGGCTTTGTCTTCCATTGAGATGGAGAGCGTGATGCTCTCCTGTTTTCTGGTCACTTTTTGTAAATTCCTCTTGCGACCTTTTGAATATGTCCTGCGTGATAATTCCGTGCACCCCATTGGGCTGCTTTTGTTTTATCGCCTTCATACAAAATGGAAGCAATTACTTCCACAGAAAATTCGTTTGGCAAAAGTTCAAGCTTTACTTGAACTTTTGCAAGATTCATTTCCCTTCTTTTCGGGCTACTTATTCCGGTAGTTCCTTTCCCCATGCACCCACATGAGCGCTGCTTCTTTAAAGCAGTTTTCCAAATAATTATTGTTTCCCCGCAATCACAGATGCACTCGCATTTTTTAGTACCTTTCATTAGCTTTTGTACCGTTAGCGAGTTATACTTATTGCCAATTAATATTTTTCGCTGCATTTTGGTTTTTTGATTGCTGCATTTTGGTTTTACGATTTAACAAGGGGTGGGCAACACCCCTTGCATCCATCAAGCAAATGAATAAGGAGATTCTTGATCTGCATCCTCTAATGCTTGCTCAATAATCTCGGGAATTTTATTATTAACAAATTCTTCAGCCTCATATTCAGCCCATGTTTGCATGATATCCTGAGACTTTTTTTCTAAGAATGAAGAAAATTCTGGATCTAAATTTCCATCACTCCAAGCTTGGAGAATTTCTTTTTGATTTACTTTCACCTTCTTACCTTCATAAGCAAGAAGCTGATTTTCTTTTAGATACTGCTTGATAGCATCATGTTGGGATTGAAAACCAAAGCTTAGTTGATCTAAAGAGCCTATGCAAATCTTTCCATCCAAAATGCCACCATTTTCAAATTGAAACTGACCAATTCTATAATCATTGATATTATCTGGATTAATCCAGATTCCGTATTGAGAATCAGCAGAGTTCAGATTAGACAAATAGTTTTGAAGAGACATGATATAATACTCCTATTTACTTGGTTAATAGAGGCTTGGGCTGTCTCCCTTGCCTCTATATTTATATGATTACACAATATTTTATCCTTGTCAATAGCAAAGTGTCCGTATTTTGTACTGAACTTTTGAAGTTGTAAATTGTACCATATGAAAAGAAGTAAACGACGCAACCGACATCAACTAAAGCAACAACTAAGGGAATTGGATGCGATCGCGCTTAAACAAATCCATAGCAGCTACAACCTCTTTTCAGCTTCCTGGGGTGGTAGTCGTTGCCCTGGGTGTGGAATAAGCATTAGACCGTGCCAACTGCTTAACGCTGATTTTAGCCGGACTTTAGTAGATGAGCATGGTAAATGGGTTGGGCATATTTCAGGGCATTTTCTACCTTGCAAGAAAGTTAAAAGCTGTCCCGGTGAAAGGGATTGGGTGTAAAGTTTCAGGAATTGATATTATTTTTGCCATTAAAGGGATTGATTGTAGTTGTGTGTGGAATCCATCGTTTTTATTAATCCAATATCTTTAATGGCTATTTTTATCCAGAGTCAGGTTTTCCAGCTATGGAAAATCCACAAGTGGAAAAACCACAAGTGGAAAATCTGCTATATAATAAATATCTATTCCAATAAGTATTTAATTAAATAAGTATTTAAGAAAAAAGAAGTATTTACGCTTTCTCTCATTAAAGAGGATTTAAGAAAAGAACTAACACAACAGATATCTGTTATTCTTGACTTAAAGACAAATATTTCTCTCAAGCAGATAAATCTCTCATAGGATCAGGTTATGCCCGCCCGTTGCGCTTAAACACTATTACACAAAAAGCGAATAGATTTTGTTTGAGAATTTATAAAGCAATTTTAAAGCGTACTTATTGCATAAATAAAAAATACCCACTAACACGCTTTAGTGGGTATCAGGTTGAAACCTACAATGCAATTGTAATAACTATGTTTCCTGGTTTATAAATATAGTCCATCTTATTTTTTGTTTACTGTCAAGTGGTTTTAAAAAATATTTGTTTTGTTTGTTTGCCTGTATTAATTAAATTATTAATAAATCACTTAATATTTATCTACTTATGCTATCATTAATAAGTACCCAAAAACGTGATTATTCAAAGTAATCACGTTTTTATTACCAGGTACTTAGTCGCTAGTTTGGATAACGACCTTGACATAATAGCATGAAAACAATCAAAATCAAAATCAAACTCACCACTGATCAGGTGCAACTGTGCGATCGCTATTTGGAAGAATTGACATGGCTGTGGAATTTAACACTTTCTAATCAACTACATAATCACTGTGTGACGTGGTACGATTGGGCGGCTAAACTCAGTGCTAATTTGGATAAAGCTACTGAGAAATTAGATAAACTTAAACCAGAACAACAGCAGTTAATAAAGGATTATTACAGGACTAAGGATAAGCCTAAGCTATCTAAAAAAGAACAGGAATTAGTGGCTAAATTTGACATATTTGCTAGATGGAATTCATTTAGTCTAGACGGGATTATTCCCGTTCCTTTACGGCTGGGGAATAGCGGTTATGAAGGTTTATCCTGTCAGATAGCTACGGGTGGTAACTACTGGAAGAGAGATGAAAATATCAATATCCCAATTAATACCAAGAAAGGTATTGTTCACGTTAAAGGATACAAATTAGTTAAAGGTGATAAACCTTGGCAACGAATAGAAATAGTACCCCATAAGTACCGTACATTCCCCGGTGGAAAGTTTGAAGGTAGGGAACTGACTACTTTAGAGAAACTTGATAACGTGAATGGACTGAACACTTTAAGGGCATTCCAAAATTTACCAGACCTACAAGTTTCCTCCCACTATATAGGCGGACTACTGGCATTTTTTAAAGAATCATGGTCGGCATTTTTAGACCCTAAAAGGATGAACAGTAGAAAGCCTAAATTCAAAAAAGACAGTGACAAGATTACAACTTTATCTAACAATCAGTGTGCGCCTAACAGAATTGACGTTAATAAAAACATAGTTACTGTCACTGGGTTTAGTCCTATCGCCATTATTGATAAAAATTGGGTAAAAAGATTGAACTTGTCTGAAGTTCTACCACGCACATATATGTTAACCCAAAATCCATCAGGGTACTACATTAATATTGTCATTGCTCATCCATTACATGAAGAGAAAACCGCGCTGGTAAAGAAATTACCCAAAGTTAAAAAAGAGTTTGGAGAAGATAGTCAAGAGTATGAAGATATCAAGTCAAAAATCAAATTTCTTGAACAACAAATCAAGGAAGCATCAATAGTTAAAGGCAAAGATTTAAGTGTGGGCATTGACCCCGGAGTACAGGCTGTTGTGTCCACAGATCATGGTGCTTTATTCCTTCCTAACCTTACCAGAGAGCGGGTTTCAATTCATATTGAGGAATTACAATCACGCTTAGACAATATTGAATTAATTAACGATAAAAAGTGGAAAAGCTTGGGCAACAAGACCCCTAGAATCAAGACAAAGAATGAAACTAAGTTACAGGAAAAAATAAGCCGTCTACACGAACGTGGGGCTAATTCATCCAATGCTTTTAATCATAAGCTATCCACAAGATTATCTCGTACTTATGAACATATTGCCTGGGAAGACACGCAGATTAATAATCTACTAAAACAAGTAGAGCCAAAAGCATTACCAGAAGGTATAGGATATGCTCACAATGGTGCATCTGCTAAACGCGGTTTGAATTGGATTATGAGACAAAGATGTTTGAGTGATTTGAAAGCTAAAACCAAACAGAAAACAGAAAATAGAGGTGGCAACTTCCATGAACCACCTGCTAACTATAGTTCTCAAACTTGTCATTGCTGTAAACAAAAGGGAGAACGGCGATCGCAACATGAATTTATCTGCAAAAACTCTGACTGTAAATTATTTGATATTCCCCAGCAAGCTGATACTAACGCTGCTAGAAATCATAAGCAGAATGGTGGTTTTGAACTGGGAGAGGTCAAGTATCATAATGTTAAGCTAGTTTATCAAAAGCCTAAAAGATTTAAGAAAAAACGCTTGACAAACCAATAGGATTAGGTTAATATTAAATTACCGCAGTTTGGGCGGGTTGCTAATAATATTAGCTTATGACTTCTAAGGCTTTTGCCTAAAAAGTAAGGGGGAAGGCGACAACCCCCAAAGACCAGCCGGAACTATGGCTGGCAACTATCTCATCTTTTTGGCATATCAAAGCTAGGGCAAAAACCCCAGACATTCGCCAAAAGCCCAGAACCATGACATTGCAAGAGTTTCGCCCAGTTTCTTTTAAAGACCCAAGCTGATTTAAGCGGCTGAAATGAGATTTTTTAACAGGTCCGCCAAAATCGCTTCTGAAACCCTTGATTTATAAAGCTTTTAAACCCCGGGCTTGCAACTGGGCTTGGGGACTGAGGATAGTTGAAACGCGGTTCTAATGTTTTGATTTGCGGATCTTCCATACTTGCAACTGGGCTTGGGGACTGAGGATAGTTGAAACTAAAAATATTAGTCCTCATAACTGTTTAAGCGTTTTACTTGCAACTGGGCTTGGGGACTGAGGATAGTTGAAACTCTTTTATTCTATTTTATTGCTATCAACAATTCCCATAACTTGCAACTGGGCTTGGGGACTGAGGATAGTTGAAACACATATATGTGTATTTTGGGCATCTTATACTGATAGCTTGCAACTGGGCTTGGGGACTGAGGATAGTTGAAACCAGATCGCAATCATCTTGAGATTCAAAGCACTTTGAATCTTGCAACTGGGCTTGGGGACTGAGGATAGTTGAAACGTCCGCCCTTCGCGTTCGGCAATAGATTCTAACTTGCAACTGGGCTTGGGGACTGAGGATAGTTGAAACAGGTTAACATGAAATTCCGATAACTTAATGTCGGCTTCTTGCAACTGGGCTTGGGGACTGAGGATAGTTGAAACGCACTGCTTTATTGATAGCCAATGTTGATTTTGATCAGCCTTGCAACTGGGCTTGGGGACTGAGGATAGTTGAAACCGATCGCCACGTTCCCTGTTCCCTGTTCCCTGTTCCCTTGCAACTGGGCTTGGGGACTGAGGATAGTTGAAACATTCTGACTTATATCTATCGATCATGCCTTTAAGCTTGCAACTGGGCTTGGGGACTGAGGATAGTTGAAACGAAACGAAGCGAAATGAAACTTTGAACTAAGGACGGAACATCTGAATCAAACTCAGTTCCAATTTAAACACTTTCTCACTTGATGGTGTCCACTTAAACGTTTCGCAACAATACAAAGTGGAATTAAAGTAGAAAGGCTTACCTAAATTATTGGTTAAAAAAGTATCAATCTCTGAATAAGTAAATAAACTATCAACGGTCAGGGTCAAAGTCTGCGTGCCGACTACTTGGTTAAGTTGGTTTCTATTTCCTTTCTCATTCACGCCACCCTGGTAGTTTTGAGACAAGAAAGTGGCCTCAAAACTTATGGCATTATCCCAACTGATTTTGAGAGAACTAGGCGCGTTTGGGAACATATGATAAAGCTGTCAGTAATGCTGACAGCACCCTTAATATACCGAGCTTGACATTATTATTATAGCATAAAATCTTTGTTTTAATTGCTTTTAATAATTGATACTTGTCTTTTTTATGATTACTACGCTTAAACGCTTTACTGTTTTGATAAAATTTATCAAAATATTTCTACTGATATTGCACATAACAATCAATTATATGTAATCATTAAAAATAAAAATAATGAACTTTTAATATTATGAAATGGGATAAACTACCAAAACCATGGACTAAAGAACAGTGTCGCCGTCGCTACGTTGAAAGTGAGGAGGATATAGGTATTAGACCATTGGCTGTCGAGTCTGGCTTAGGGAAGGGAACTATTGAGGGATGGGTAAGACGAGAATTATGGGTAGACCAAAGGCGACAGTACCAAGACACCCTCAAGACAACTATTCAAGTTAAAACTATACAAAAAGCATCTGAGAAAATATCAGATGAACTCTCTCAAATTGTCATTGAAAACTACAAAGTACACAAACTCGCTAGGGATTATGTAGCTAAAATAATTGAGGTTAAAGCTAGGCAATTGGCAGAGGATTTAGAACTAACAGGAGAAGAAAGAAAGAAAGCAATTTCTCTGCATAGCGCACCTGAAACAAATCAATGGTCGCAAGCCTTACAGCGGTCAACAAGTGCTATTAATGAAACTAGAGGAATTAAATACTTTGTTGATGTTAACGCAGCTGCTGATAAGCTATCTAGAGAAGGCTACCAAATTATTGATCCAAGTAGAGGTGAAGATGAAGATATTTAAGATTTTTGATTTTACTGGATATAGCGCGATCGCTATTGAACATGGAGAAAATTTGTACAAGGCAATTCATTACCACTTACTACGTAATGAGTTGGTGCAATTAGATTTTACAGGAATTGAAATTTTAGGTACTGCATTTATAGGAGTTGCCTTGGGGCAACTACTGAAGGATATTCCCAAGCAAACAGTGGATGAATTAATTGAGTTTAGCGGACTCAGTGACGATAAACGTGATATGATACAGCGTGTAATGAATAAAGCGTATAAGTGGTACTTTAATGAGCAAAATCAAGCGTAGTCAGATAGAAGAATGGGACATTGAGCGTCTAAGTCCTTATGAGAACAATGCTAAGTTGCACCCTGATTCCCACATTGAACAGATAGCTAACTCCATTGAGGAATTTACTTTTCTCGACCCGGTGGCAGTAGATGAGAATGGTGAAATATTAGAAGGTCACGGTCGGCTTTTAGCAGCCAAGAAACGGGGTGATAGTACAATTCCCGTAATTCAAGTTACTGGGCTGTCAGATGCTCAAAAAGTGGCATATCGGTTAGCACATAACAAACTGACCATGAACACTGGATTTGATCCGGAAATGTTAAAGATTGATTTTGAGTTTCTACAAGATAGTGATTTTGAGTTAAGTTTGACGGGTTTTGGGGAATTGGAGTTGTCTGATCTAAAGGATGATGACATCATAAATTCTTATGACTGGGATTCCTTGGAAGATGCTGATAAACCTATAGATAACTCAGTTGAGGGTTTGGTGAAGATAACTTTTTCTGTATCAAAGGAAGATAAAGAATCTTTATTCTCTAGGTTAGGGTTACAAAAGAAGTCTACTCCAGAATTAATAGGTGAGGCATTGATGCGGCTATGTTAAAAATCCAAGAAATAATACCTTTAACCATTCAAGGTGAGGGCTTTCATTCTGGGATGCCTTGCAGCTTTATTAGATTATTCGGATGTCCCGTTGGTTGCTATTTTTGCGACACTGGCTATTCGCTAGGGTCTGAACCTCCGAAATATACCAAATTAAATATTGAAGGTATCCTGGAGCAACTACAAAGCAAGAACGTAGTAATTACGGGAGGTGAACCATGTGTCAATCCTGAATTTACGAATCTTGTAAATAATTTGATGGCACAAGGGTATAAGGTAAATGTCGAGACTTCTGGCATTAAATATCTTGAATGTTTAGACAGTGTGTGGGTGACGTTATCGCCAAAAGAACATTTAACGGACAATGGGAAAATTGACTCAGATATTTTAAGAAGAGTAAATGAGTTAAAAATAGTGGTATCTTCTCTAGATAATTTTAACTACTACCAAAACATAATTTATTGGTGTAAATTAAAAGATATTCCTGTTTATTTACAGCCTGAATGGTCAAAGAAAGATGAGGTTTTGCAGCTAATTATAGAACTAGCGAACAAACACAATCTCAAGATATCTAGTCAAGTCCACAAACTCATAGGGGTAAGGTAATGGTTTATGCGTCCACTAAAACCTATGGACATGAAGTAGGTTTAAGCTGCTGTTTTAGACAATGGAAAGCCAAACACTCACATTGCCAAAAATTACACGGTTATGCTTTAGCTATCAGGCTAGAATTTGAATCTGACAAGTTAGATGATAGAGGATGGGTTGTAGATTTTGGTGGACTAAAAGAGTTAAAAACCACACTACAAAACTACTTTGATCACAAAACTTTGATAGCGCAAGATGACCCCGAACTAGCATGGTTTAGGGACGCAGCGAAATCTGGTATTTTAGATTTAGTAGAAGTACCTGCCGTTGGTTGTGAAAAGTTCGCCGAACTCATTTATGATTTAACAGCTAACTGGATGAGTACCAATCAATTGTCATGCAAACTAGCATCTGTAGAAGTAAAAGAACATGGTGCAAATTCAGCAATTTATAAACCATAAAAACCGATGCAACAATTATCAAAAAATCAAGCGAACATCAATTTAATCTCGCAAACGCTTTATCAAATTTGGGGTGAAGAAATTCCCAAAGATACCGCCGATAGGGTTTTAAGGTATTGGCAGGAATTTGTACCAACTGGTAAAGACATCAACGAGTTATTTAAAACTTTTGATTGTGGACACGATCAAATGGTAGTAGTTTCTCATATTCCTTATCAAAGTATTTGTGAGCATCACTTACTGCCTTTCTTTGGTGTAGCTCATATTGTGTACATTCCAAAAGAAAAAGTTTTAGGATTAAGCAAGTTTGGACGTATAGTAGATTATTACGCTAAACGTCCACAAATACAAGAAAAATTAACCTCTCAAATTGGGGAAATTATTCAGGAGAAGTTAAGTACATTAGGGGTCATAGTCGTACTAGAAGGAACTCACACTTGCATGGCTGCTAGGGGTGTTTTAAAGCAAGGGTCGGTAACCAAAACAAGTTATTTATCTGGAGTGTTTAAAACTGAGTTTAAAGCTAGACAAGAGGCTTTAAAGTTGATATATGGCTAAAACTTTTTTAATCTCCAGTTTGCTAGGCTTCGGGTTCAAGTTGCTAGGTTTAGATATTCCTTGTCCACCGACAATACAGGGGATACTGGGAGTAGTTGGTTTATTTATCGGTTATAAACTAGGGAGTTTATTATGAAAGATGCTTTGGTTATTCTATCAGGTGGTCAGGATTCTACAACTTGTGCTGTTATTGCCAGAAATAAACACGATAAAGTTTATGGTGTTACTTTTAATTATGGACAAAAACACTTAACAGAAATTCAGTCAGCAATTAAGATAGCTGATAAGTTAGATATTGAATTAGAAATAATTGATCTTGGCTCAGGGATTTTAAAAGGTAGTTCTCCGCTAATCAGTAATACTAAGTTAGGACAATATAATTCTGAATCAGAATTACCATCAGGAGTTGAACCTACTTTTGTTTATGGTAGGAATATCTTGTTTTTGACAATAGCTGCTAACCGTGCTGCTGTATTAGGTGTTAAAGATATTTATACAGGCGTTTGCCAAGCTGATTTCGCTGGTTACTGGGATTGTCGTCAAATCTTTATTGATAAGATGCAATCAGCAATTAATGAAGGTATTTATGGTGAGGATATCTTAAATATTCAAACACCATTGATGGATTTGAGTAAATCAGAATCGGTTAGGTTAGCTTACGATATTTTAGGCGGCGAGAAGTTTGATGAAGTATTTGAACTGACTCATACTTGCTACGCTGGAATCAATGGCGGCTGTGGTAAATGCCATGCTTGTATTTTGAGAGATAAAGGTTTTAAAGAATCAGGAATCGTTGATCCTATTTGGAAATTCAGAAAATAATGCTGATTTATTTTGCAGGGTCAGCATCTAAAAATAAATACATTCAGCATACTGTTTATGGGGGGGGGATTTATTGAAAACCACCTGACAACGTATGCTGACTTACCAGAAATAAAAGCAAAACTAGATTCAATGTTTTTACATTTGACAGATACAACAGCAAGGATACAAGGTAATTTATCTTGTAAGTCCCTTATGGCAGATCAAGGCTATATAAATTCTTTATACAGTTTTGCTTATCCTAATCAACGTGAGCAATGGGAGGAATATTACAATACGCTGATTCATTTGGCGGATAGCAGCGACGAAAGAGGACAGTATCAATCAATGATTGATACTGAATTTCCGTCACATTTATTAAGTTACGCTTATAGAAATTCAGTTTTAAAAGGTTTTACAAAAGTTTGGACTATGTTAGTTTATTTAGCGGGAAACAAGTCAACGGAGAACCGAGATATTATCTCGGTTCAGTCTGATTCAGATAGTTTGATGTCCTACGAGGATAAATTGAAAATAGAGAAGAAAATGGATATTTATTTAGCGGGACATTCAGCAACAAAGGAAACAGAAAAAATAAGACAAAACCACGAATCACATTTAACAACATTTGCTGACAAGCAAGAGGTTTCAAACTTGTTTGAAACCTGCGTAAATGACAAATTACTCCCAAGAATATTAATAGATTCTGGAGCATTTACGGCATTTACTACAGGTAAAATAATTACACCGGAAGAGTATGGAACTTGGGCTTTAAATTTCAAGAAGCAATGGAATCACAAAGTTAAATCACTCCGCTTTTTTAATTTAGATGTCATTGGTGATCAGAAAGGCAGTAATATAAATCTTAAAAAATTGGAGAATATGGGTTTAGATCCTGTCCCTATCTTTACTTATCGTGGAGATATTAAAGATTTTGAATACTATTTAAACAACTACGAATACATCGGATTAGGTGGTTTAGTTGGCTTAAAAACTAACCAACAAATTGAATGGTTAAAGTATTGCTATAAGTTCGTTATTAGAAAGTATAAAGAGACGGGAATACTGCCAAAAACTCATTTATTAGGTGTTACAAAAGAAGCTATTTTAAGCGAGTTTCCTTGTTATAGTGCAGATTCTAGTTCTTGGGTTTCTTGCCTTAGATTTGGTGGAGGTAAAGCCATAGGGAAGAAAAAGATACCCAAATATACAGAATCAGAAGAAGCTCTTAAAATTGCTATAATCACACTAAAAACCGAGATTAGGAAATATAAAAAGATGCAGGACGATGTAACGAAGTTATGGGAAAAAAGAGGTGTAGTATGGAGTGACTAGATTGCCTATTAGGCTAAATTCTAAATTCTCACATCTATTTTGCCAGTTACTGCGTCGGAAATTAACGTGGTACGGTATTCTTTGATTAGTTCGATTTCTTTTTCAATTTTGGTAATTGCAAGATCAATTTTTTCGGATTTTTCATCAATAAAAGATACTATTGCTTTTTGTTCTTCTATAGGAGGAAAAAAGACTATCAATTCTCTAACGATTTCCTGACTTATTGCAAAAGGACACAACAAAACCGTCCAGTCGTTACAGTGGTATCCATCTGTGGTTGAAGTGATTTAATTGTTCAAAAACAAAACCCCTGGATTAGCACTAGTCCAGGGGTTTTAAATATTCACTATATCTGTTCCCAGTTATTGCAGGAATCTTTGTCAGGATTCCTGATTCGGTAATCCCCACGGTAAAAAGGGGGAAATTTAGCCAAACAAACTGTACCACCATCATCATGCACTTTAAAGTGCTTACATCTAACGCAAGGCGTTTGTGACTCAAACATCACTTCACTATACTTCATTAAAAACCCTTTAAATAGATACAAAAAACTTGCGGGGTGGTCGTTTGAGTGTGAGCCATTCTTGTCTATAAGCGACTTTCAAGGGTCGCCAGTCTATATTAGCAATCTTTCTATCTTTGAGTTTCCTGATGACCTTCCAGTCAACGTAATCTACTCCTAATTGGTCAGATGCGTATCTAACCAAAGAGTCTTTGTCCCAGGATTTGACTTCTGTAACGTCAATAACAATAAATTCAGATTTGTCGGTTTCAAATTCAATGAACATTTGTGTCTCCCTTGTTTTCTGTTTATATATATAGACTATCTTACTATTTATTTAATGTCAACAAGTTCATGTACTGAACTTTTAAAGATATCTTTGTGTAGCTATTTTACGGTTGGGTATTTGAGCAAAAATACCAAGTCCGCAGGGGAAGTAACCTAAATGAGATTCAAGTACCATTTTTAATCTCTTAAATATTCGGCACGTAAGTAACCATTGCTATTTTCTGTAACTGTTAAGCAATTATTTTTATATTCATAAGGTAAAGTACATGGCGTGTGAAACCCAAACTTGTTTATAGTGACAACTTTGTTGTCATCTATGGGCGTGATTGGACAAATTCCTAGGATTATTTTATCTTTGGTATTGGAACTGATTGTGATTAACCCACTAGTTAAATGCTCCCAAGAAATACTTATGTCATAATTAGTCTTGGCTTTTTTTGTCTTTTTGGGTGTCGGTATACTTTTTAGTGCATTCACTAAATACTTAATATTAACTGTAGTGCTAACATCTTCAGTGTTTCCTATATTGCATGCAGTTACAAAATTTTCAGTATTTTCAGTCTCAATTAATATTTGACCATTCTTGGTAGTCAAAAAGCAAAATTCTTGAAATTTGCTTAGTATTTCTAATTCTTTTAATAGTGGTTGTTTGTCCACTAACATAATGTTATTTGATACTTTCCAGTCAAAAGAATCGAGATTATTAATATTACTGAGATTATTAATATTATTGATTAAGTTTTGAACCACTGTAGTACCGTCAGGCAAACAAAATTTAATCAGATTGTTTTCCTGATCAATGTGTAAAGTTAAAAGCCCTGATTCAGGTAAATATTTAACAATATCAGGAGACACGATAAACTCAGTTTTGTCTCCTAACATCACTGTTGAAAATTTGCCAATAAAATGACCGTTAGATCCGACTACTACTGAATTTAATTTGTCGGCACGAACGTGAATACCCGTCAAAGAAATTTGACTTGTATCTTTGCTGACGAATTTACTAGCTTGTTTTAGAACAGTAATAAAATCAGGACTATTAACTATTGCTTGTTGAGTATATTTTGACTCTGTATTTATTAGTTCCTTGTCTTCTAAAAGGCCAAAACTAAATTTACCTTTGTATCCATACTCAATTATTAGTTTTTCGTTAAAGGTAATTGATACTTCTTCATCTGGTAGCAACTTGACAAATTTATTTAATAAATTCAGCCATACAGTTACTTGTGCTTGTACTCGCGTAGGGTTGTTAATTTGGATTTTTTTAGACAAAGATATTTGACTGTCTTTACATGTTAAGTTTAATTGGTTGTCAGCTACTACTAGATTTACTTCTTTAGCCCCTGTCTTAGCTAAAGATGCAAGAGCATTACTAAAAGCCATAGAATTAAGTTTGATTTTCAATGTAGGCTGTACTGGACTCGGAATATTTGCTTTTTCCAATAATTCTAGTTGGTTTTCTAACTGGATTAACTGGTCAACGTAACTTTTTATTTTAAATTCTGTAATTAGTCTTAGTGTGGCATTGATCTGGTTTTTCAAAACATTAATTTGATGCATAATTGTTGTCCTCTTGTTTTTTGTTTATATAACTACTATAGTCTATCCACTATTTATTGTCAACAGGTTTATGTACTGAACTTTTAAAAGATTTTCTTGTGTAGTCAAGTTTACAGTTGGGTATTTGAGCAAAAATAACCCCTGGATTAGTGCTAATCCAGGAGTTTTTGTAGTACGTAAATTGTTTATTGTATCTTACTTAATTTTTTTTTGTTAATTTTATATCTCAAGACTAACCTTGAGTTGCTATATTCTTTTTTAAACTCAATATTAAGTTTTTCCAGTATAGCATCAACTTTGTTTTGATTGCTATTAAAATCTGGGTGCATAGTACACAAACTTAGTCCGTAGCTTGTGTGTTCTGTTTCCTGGCATAAAGAAGATAGTTTTTTAAATACATTTGCATCTGTTTTATTTTTTGTTTTTGGTGCTGTTGTTGCAATAACATCTTCAAAAGCTACCTCTTTTTTGCTGGTTGTCTTGAAGCTTATCCCTACATAGTCACCGTCTTTACTGTACAGGATTGATAATTCTGTAGCATCTTCTTTTTTAACAACATTGCTACCTTTAAAAAATGTTACTAGTCCGATTTGGCCTTCTAATTTTTTGATTGTTGTATTGTTAATGTTCATTGTCTTGTCCTCTTGTTTTTTGTTTATATAACTACTATAGTCTATCTATTATTTATTGTCAAGTAGTTTATTGAATATTTTGTACTGAACTTTTAAAAATATTTTTGTGTAACTATTTTACGGTTGGGTATTTGAGCGATCGCTGTAGTGCCTGTTAACATCAACTTCAAATACCATTTTAAATTTACGTATTTGAACATAAAAGAACCGCTTAGACAGAAGTTTAAGCGGTTACAAGTTATTTAAAGTAGTTTATATATTAATTAAATTTCTTTCAAAACTATTGTATATTCTTCCCATCCGTCTTTCTCAACAGAAAGAACTTCAAACCCAGTTAAGGGTAAGAACAATACCTCTCGTTCTTCAGGGTATTGGGAGAACTTAGATACATCCTTTCCGGTTTTAGACTCAATCACAAGAATGATTGATCTATTTTCTGTTCTGGACAAGGGTACACCCAAGCAGTTGAATTTTTGGGCTATGACCTCACTTTTGGATGTGGACATAAATCCCATATCCCGATAAACTTTGCCGACTTTAAAGGTCGTCAATATTTCTGACTTACGAAGGGTTAAGCCACGGTAGACTGTTCCTTTAAAGCATTTAACATTTTGTAAATCTTCAATTATTTGTTCTACTGACTCATGATTTTTCCCGTATCTTAAAACCCGGTTAATTGCACCGTAGTCTTGTTGAGTATACTGGTTTAATGTTGTAGTCATTGTCTGTCTCCCGTGTTTTGCTTATGTAACTACTATAGTCTATTCCACTATTTATTGTCAATAGATTTTTAAGATAATTTGTACTGAACTTTTAAAAATATCTTTGTGTAGCTATTTTACGGTTGGGTATTTGAGCGATCGCTGTCCGGTTGCACCCCAATAATCCCCGATCTCTTGTAAATCAAGGGCTTTAAGAATTTATAAAATATTTTCTAAAACCTATTGACAATAAATAAAAGATAGACTATAATAGTTACATAAGCAAAAACACAGGAGACACAGACAATGGCTACCAAAAAAAACAACGAATTAAGACTAGCAACAGAGATTGAAAGACAGACAGCAATGAATGACATTGCAGTTATGTTTTGTGAAAAAAACAAATTATCTCACAGGGAAATACAAGCTAAGTTTGGTTTTATAATTTCAGATATATTATTAGAATTTGAACTAGCTGGGCTAATAGTTCAAATGCCAGGACAACAATTTATTTTAGTGGAAGCAACAGAAACAGAAGTAGCAACAGAGACAGAGGCGGTAACAGAAGTACACACAGAAGTAGAGTGCAAAGAAACTATTACGATTGACGTAGCACTCCAAAGTGCCTACAATGACTACAAAAACAAACTGGCGAAAGCCAGAAAATGGTTCAAGTTTGAACCATCAGAATATATAGGCAAATCCATACACGACAAAATTATTGTGTGGAACAAAAAAGTTTACTATAGCTGTCACCCGGCATTTAAGCCTGGGGACAAGTTCAGTTCACATACAATGAACTGCATAGCATACAGAAAAAAAAGAACGCCCAACCAAGGTAAAAAGAACGCCCAACCAAGGTAAAAGGAAAAAGTTTAATTAAACCATCATAACCCGCTACACCAATAGCGGGTTTTATCGTCAATAACTAGTTAACCGTTTAGGCAAAACACCTAAACGGTTTTTTGTGTTTATTGGTGGTAGTTGTATAAATAAAAATTACTAAAAATCAGTACAAAATATTTTCTAAAATCTATTGACAATCAATAGTAGATAGACTATAGTAGTTACATAAGCAAAAAACAGGAGACAAGACAATGACTTACAAAGAACTACAAGCCAAGCTAAAAGAGTACAAATTACAAGGCTTGACCGAAATTAAATTAAACTCAAAACATGAACTGTTACAGCAAGAATACGATAAAATCAATAAAAAACCAGATTTGCATTACGCTAGAACAAAAGTAGCAACTTATTCCTCAGAAGAGTTACAGCAGTATGTTTATGAAGCAAGTCTTCCTGGCTTCACCACGGATGAGTTTGGAATGACCATCATTGAAATGATGAAAGATGAATTGCAAATGAGATCAATCGGTAAAAGCTTCATTAAAATTGAGATATTTTCCGTTAGTTCCGATAACCAAGAAAATACAAACATGAATAAGCAAATAAGTCAAGAAAATACAAACATCAGCCAAGAACAAGCCAAGTACCGAGTTTCTATTAAACGGGAATTGAGAAAACTAAATTACAGAGATTTTGACAATGAAGATCCCACAGAAATTTTAGAAGCTAAACTATTAGAAGCTAAAAAGAAAACAAAAGGAACAGAAACAAAAGCAACTGAATACGTAAGAAAGATGTCCGCAATTTACAATCCAATCAAAGCAGAAATGCAGAAAGTGGTTAATAACATGACATTACAGGAATACATGAAAATATGTAAAGATAACAACATACACCATAAAGATTTAGTAGATTTTCTGGCTAAACGTAAAGCTATTCCTTTATGGAAACAAGCCGGACTTGCTTAAAAACAATTGGATTTAGGTTTTAGAAAATATTTTCTAAAACCTATTGACAATAAATAGTAGATAGACTATAGTAGTTACATAAGCAAAAACAAAGGAGACAAGAATTATGAAGTATAGATGGAAAGACGGCAAGGCACAAGCGATCGCTTACGTTCCTTCGTTAGGCAGATGTGTAGTTGTTAAAGAAGCCAACAGCATTCATGACTTATATGGCGGTGATGAAGACGGTGATGAAGACGGTGATGAAGACGGTGATGAAGATGACGATACAGATGAAGGCGGTGATGAAGAATAAACCATAAAGCAATCAAAACCCTCTTGACTATCAAGAGGGTTTTTTAATGAGTTCCTGATAAATTATATTAGCTGTAACTTTAAAGTTCTCAACGGCACTTTTTAGCTTACTTAATTCGGTTTTAAGCTTATCTGAATCTTTTATAAAATTCATATTTTTTGTGAGTTCATGCAGATATTGTGTAGATATTGTAGCATTATATTTTTAATTTTCGCAACCGTTGATAATTTCGCTTTAAGCGGGCTGTAAACTCAGCGGTATTATGATTCTTCCATTCTGGATTTATAGGGTCAATAATCCAATTTTTAAGGCTATGGCAGACAGTTTGATGGCAGTGCTTACAGACCGGGAAAATATTAATCCCATATCTGTCTCCTGACTTCCTGTAGCTAGAGTGATGGACTTGTTCAGACTTATTAATCAAGCAGACACAGCAAATACCATGAGTTCTTATATGTGCGTTGCGGCACTTTTTTCTATGCTTTTTGGCGTTGCTTCCATATCGAACTTGGTAGTTAGTCATTGTGACAAATAGATAACTACTACCAATGATAATAAAAAACCCGCTTAGATTGAAGTTTAAGCAGGTGTAGTTTATTTAATTAATTTGTCCCTGAGCAATCGTGCCAAAGGACAAAAAGTCATAAAAATTGCCTGTTTAAACTGAATTTAAACAGGCTCAATCATGCCAAATATTGATTACTTCGTTAGTCAATCGTGCCAACCGCTCCTGGGGATTTTGAACAGTATTCAGTGAAATTATTGCCCTGTAAAGGTTTTAGCCAGGGACAAGTAATTGGCACGATTAAAATGGGATGTCGTCAGGGTCGCCTGACTCTTCGTATGCACCCCAATAGTAGTCATGAACTTCTTGGGTGTTTTTGATATACTTAGAATAGAGAACTGGGACTGAGATGTCTACCTGGGAAATATCCCATGTAAACTCTAATTTTCCATATTCAAGGGTAGACCCTTGAATAATTTCAATTTTAAATTGAGGTAGCTTGATAAATTTGATAGTACCCAAACGTTTCCAATGCAATTGAAAGTTGAGTTCGCATAAATTAAATAAGTCTGTCATTTGTCTCCTGGCTGGTTTAATTTTGCAAAATCCTTGTTTTCTCATCAACTTTTAAAGTTAACGAAAAATCTTTGTGTAATAGACTCAGAGTATTTGAGTCTATTAATGTTGGTGTAGCAGCATTTAGCATTTTATACAGATGTATTATCTCAAGTCCTGACAAAGGACTAATTGAGATTTTGGGAACAATAAATACATAAGTATTTATTGTCAATACTGCAGAAAAGGAATTGTCTTTATTCCGCTGTACTTTAATTAACATTGTAATAAAATATTGGAGTTTAAAAACTCTTGGGCATAAGGATCGTTAATGCCCAAATCGTGACCATAATCGTATCCTTCAAACATCCCCTCGCCATATGTTTCTTCATAATACTCAGAGATGTTTAAGTTGTAGTAATCTTTCTTTATTTCTGCTCTCCGTTCAAAAGTGCAGTGATTTAAGTAAGGGCGGGTTATTGCTGTTGCATAGTATCCTTCAGATACTAAAACGAAATTACCCGACTTAGTTATGTCTACTTTCATTGTCTTGTCTCCTGTTTTTTTGTTTATATATATAGTCTATCTTACTATTTATTCAATGTCAATAGGTTTATGTACTGAACTTTAGTAATTTTTATTTATACTTAAATTACATAATTCTTAGGCACGTTGACAAGGTCTAATAGATAGACTATGTTAGTGGTACAAATTGAAAGGAAGACAATATGACGTACCATCCAGAAACCCAAGCCCGTTACAACGCTACTGAGAAAGGTAAGGCGCGTAAACGCAAGTGGGCTGCTAACATGACTGAGGAACAGAAGGAAAAGCAACGACAAGCTAAACGTGAGTGGGCAGAAAACATGACTGAGGAACAAAGAGAGAAACAGCGTCAAGCTAATCGTGAGTGGGCTGCTAACATGACAGAAGACCAGCTAATAAAACAGCGTGAGTCTAGGCAAAGATGGTTAGACAATATGACTGAAGAACAGAAACAAAAGCAGCGGGAGTATATGCGTGAGTACAGTAGAAAAAGACGGCAGCTACAAAAGCTACAAAACAAAAAAGAAGATACTAAGCAAACGGATTGTTGATTTTTCCCCCCACAAATGTACTACGCGGTGCTGCGTTACCTAGCTCACTAAAAGCCCCATCAGCACTGTCTACAATGTCATTGGTGAGGGGTTTTTTACTTCCATCAAACTCATGTATTGCAGCAAGAAACTGATCGTTCCAAGCACCCCTAAGTAGTTTGACTTTACCTTGTTTGGCTGCGATCGCCATGGGTAAGGCACGGGTAACTTTATCCCCCAATGGCTTAATTCCTTTAGCGTCAAATTCTGTTAATTGACGCTTTAGCGAAACTTCATAACGTTTACCAGCACTACCACCTTCTAGTTCCCATCTGATTTTACAATCGTGGCCATCTTGGTAAGCAATCTTAACTACTGATAAGTCACCCTCTTCTGCTGATACCTGTTCCCAGTGACAATCAAGAATATAGTACGTACCTTGATGTAATTTAATCTTGGTACGTACGCTATAAAAACTAGACTTGGTGGCGACATCAGCGGCGGTGGCTGCAAAGTCCCAAAATGCCACTGTTGTACCACCACTGGGTACTGCGTTAACAATCTCAAACCATTGACGATTAAAGATAGTCCCTGATTCATATTTAATTTTCCAGTTACCCTTAAGTAGTCGCTCCATCTCTACAGGGTGCAACGATAATAGATTTTGTAAGTATTGAGGGTTGGTTTCTATTAGTGCCGGGTTGTCATAAACCGTACCTTTAATAAAACTAAAACTTTTAGGCGGTGCTATTTCTGCTAAGTCGGGAAACTTGTGCATGAGTTCATCTTCTGTATCACCCCAGTGCAATTCCCCATTGATCCGATAGAAATAACGGATAATTCCTGACCGTTCCTCTATGGGATATCCAGTATTTTGATCAATATACCAATTAATCATCTTGGCTACCCATGAATCAGCATCAGGGTTACAAGTTGCATCTATGCGAGGCTTGACCCCACAGGCGGAACGATTACGGGAAAAAAGAAACCAGAATTGACGCTCAGTAAACTTAGTCAGTTCATCAAAACCGATATGGCATATCTGCGAACCAGGGTACTTGTCTTCTACATCTTTCTCATACTGAGCATGACCAAAACTAATTGCGCTACCATTGGGAAATGTCCAGTCAAGCTGGTATTCACGGGCTATTGAGTTTTTTATTTGTTTATATAAACTCCTAGACTCATCCCATAAACCACCTTCATTGGTTATTTCCGGTCGGGTTCTTCTGAAGATTACTGAACCATAACCAGGTACGTTTAAATATTTAGCTGCTTTTAGTAACATAGCATAACTCTTACCACTGCCGGCCGCGCCACCATATATGCAGACATCAGCGTAGTTATCATAAAATAGTTCCTGCGCTCCGGGTTGGGGGGCTGGTAAGTCAATGTGGACTATTTGGCTTCTAAATGACCTGGTTTTAGTGGCCTCTCTGACTTTAATGA
>Ga0214923_10000635_pt1 | contig 51989 bp, 27 predicted proteins | sample LL1510_MetaG_FD_177993 | JGI IMG/M metagenome (GOLD analysis project Ga0214923, IMG submission 177993) | Freshwater microbial communities from Lake Lanier, Atlanta, Georgia, United States - LL-1510 | ecosystem: Environmental > Aquatic > Freshwater > Lake | place: USA: Georgia | collected...
TAAAATATAAAAAAAAAAATAAAATTGAAAAAAAAAAGACCCTTAACAGTAATAATTACTTATATATGTAACAATAATAATAAGAATAAGAATAATAAGAATAAATAACTTTCTAATAATTTTAAAAATTATATGATATTAAAACTATATAAAAAATAAAAAGTGTAAATAATTATATAACTCCTAAATAGCAAACTTATGATATATTTGGTTTTGATTATCTTAGACCTGGTTAAAATGGAAAAACGATATTTGGAAATATTGCATTTCTCAATAAAGATTAAAATGATAAAATATAAAATTATGTAAATGATATAAATATTTTATAAAATTTAGCTTTATAAATGATTGGTTCGGTTCCAGATATAAAAGATCCTAAAAAGAAAAAAGAAAAAGAAGCAAATGATCAAATTATATAAACAATTAAAAAAGCTTTTAATTTATAAACTGGAATTGATTTAGTTTCTGAATAATTAGAAAATGATTAAGTGCAAAATAAAATAATGTTAAATAACTACAAATAAGATGCTGGAAAACATGGATAAATATATATGTAATATAGAATTGATCCAAAAGCAACTCATATGTAATATAAAATAGCTATTCCAATATAATTTTCCAAATAACCATTAAATGAAAGCAATTGTTAAAAGTTTTTAGATAAACATGAGGAATTATTAGAAGTTATGGATGATACGTATGAATTTGAAGATTATTTATTTGGAAAAGTACATGAATGTTATGTTTTAAAAGTTTAATGTGTAATTGCCGATTTTGCAACTTTGCCAAAAAGAAGATTTTACTTTCATTAAAGAACAAAATATAGTTTATATTTAGGTGAAAATGGAAATGGATTAAAATTGAAATATTCGGCCGATTTAATAACTGGAAATGAAAGTATCGTTAGAATACATGTTAATTTAGAAGAATAAAAAATGTAATCATATGGATTTAAAAAAATTATTAGATAATAAACTTAATAAGATCAATAATAAGAATAGTAATAATAATAACCAAAATAATTAATTCAAAACTAAGACTAATAATAAGATGATGAAAATTACGGGGAATGATGATAAATAATGATATTTTATATTTTTTTATATTTTTTTATATTTTTTTATATATTTTATTTTCTTTATTTATATATGAAGACAATATTTTTAGTTTTAATTTTAATAATAATTTTATCTATGATAATCCTTTTTTAAAAATAAATAAATACAAAAATAAAAAAAAATTAATATTTATAAAAAAAATAACAAATATTAGAAGATATTATTGATTTTCAATAATAAAATCTAGATGAAGAAGTATAAATTTAAGAAGATGTTAAAAGTAATAAAAAATTAGAAAATATAGAAAAATTAAATATGTAACTGGCCACAAAATAAAAATAATTAATAAGATAATAAATTTACAAAAGAATTTTATTATATTAAGAAATATCTAATTTATCATAAAAATATATTCCAATAAAAGGACAAACTAAAACAGAATTTAATGATTAATAGCCCTTTGAATAATATCCAAGTGGAATAATTAAATATGATTAAAAAAAATTTAATAAAATATATATTGGAAAAGATGGAAAACAAACTAAATATAATAAAATAAAAAAATTTAGGGTTTTTTATTATTTTTTATATTATATCATTAATAATTTTACAAAAACTAAATAAAATTTAAATTTCATTTATATTAATTCTTAAATGTACGTAAATTATTATTTATAAACATGGAATGATTTAGAAAATAAAACTTTAGAAGAAAATATTAATTTTTCAAAGGAAATGTAAAATGATTATTCTGGTATTTTTTGGTTATATGTTAGAAATAGATAATAAGCCAAAAATTATATGGAAGAAGAAAAATTAATAAAATTATTATAAGATAGATAAGGCGATCCAGATTTTTTTATTAAATTAACTTAATTTTTAGGATTTCCATATTTACCTAATAAATATTATGATGGTTTTACATATGATTCAATTTAAATAGGTACTAGATTGGATACTACTATAAATAATAATAAAAAATATGATAAATTTAACGTGCATATAGTATAAACGGACAAAACTAAAAATTATTTATTTGCAAGCTAAAACTTTTTTGATATTACATAATAATAAATAAAAGATTAAAAAAAAATAGAAAGAGTGAAATAAAAAGATGGAACAGAAAAAGAATATAAATTAACAGCAGTTTTAACAGAAAATGAAGTAGGTATATATGATAATTTTGAGCCCATTCCTGGTGATAATAAAATTAATTAATTTTATGATGGAAATGCTTGGAACAATATTGATCCATTATTTGAAAATAAAGATAGTAATATATTATTTTATTAATGAAATATATATATGAACGAGAAAAAAATATTATTTATATTAATTTTTTTGTTAATAATAGTGTTAATTATTTAATAAAGTATATCTATTTAATATGATAAAAAGAAAAAATAACTAAAAGATATAGATATAACAATAGAAAAAAAATAAGAGGAGGAATAACCGCAAAATTTATTATATGATAATGGAATAATGTTATAAAAAAATTAACTTTAATATGAATTAGTAAAATAATAAAAATAATTGGATTAATAATAATTTTAAAAATTAATTTAATTAGCAGAAAAAAATTATTCTAACAAAGTGTAATTTCGGACAAAGATGAACGCAGATTAAAAAAATGCAGAATATGTTAATAATTTTATTTATTAAAGTTTATTTGTTTTAAATAAAAAAAAATATAAAAATATGTTAAATAAAACGTTCGGAAAATTAATATAATAATATAAAAATATGTTTAGATATTAATAATTAGAAAAAGGTTAAAATAAGTAGATAACAAGTGATTTAAGTATGCATAATTTTGGAAATAATTTAAATGATATGAATAATAATATATAATTTGGCTACTTAAATTTTTTACATATGAATGAAATAGATGTTAATGAAAAATTATAAAATTATTAAAATAATGACAAAAGTAAATTTTAAGAGATTGAAAATTCATTAGAACCATAAGAATTTAGTTATTATAAAGATATTTTAAAATTTTATTCTTTATATGATAAGATGGAAAAAAAAAATTCTAAAAATACATTGTAAATAAAAAATTATGGAAATTATAATAATTCTGGTGAATAATAATAAGTTTTAAATTATTTGTATAAAATATAAGGCAAAACATTTTTGTAACCAAATCATTAAAATCCTTTATTAGATCCTGGAATTGCCCAATAAATAAATTTTATTACAAAATATATAAAAATAGCCGTATAAAATTTAGTTATAAAAGAATATTACACTTAAATCTAAGAAAAATAATATAAAATAATATTTGAATCGAATTTATAAGATAGATATAAAAATGGGGGACCAGACCATGGTGATTATTTATCAGATAAACCGAATATACATAATTTAGATAGTATAATGTAAGGTAATAATTTTTATATAATGTAAACATTTACATATGATATAGATGAATAATATGAATAATATGATTAAGATTTTATGTTTTACGATAATATTAATAAGCTAATAGATTTAATAGAATCAGCATATTAATTTAATTTTTTACAATTAAATGTAAATTAATTTTAATACGATGCTTTAAATAATCCGGATGGTCCTTTATTTGTATATATAAAATCTAAAAATATTATAACTAATATGGATATTAAAGATCCTGTTTTGGGATTAAATTTTAAATCTGTTTATTTTGATAAAAAACTTTAATAAAACAATAATGAATTAACTAATTTTTAATAATGTGTTTTAATTTATGGTTGAAAAATAACCCTTATTATATATGAAATATATTATTTTAATCTGTGTATTTATAATATTAATAACCATTATATTTTTATTATTTGATTAAAAAAAAGGTAATTTTTAATAAAAAATATAAATAAAAAAATAATAAACACAATAATAAACACAATAACAATAATAAATACAATAACAATAATAATAATAACAATAATAATAACAATAATAATAATAACAATATTAATAATAAAATGTTAATAAATACGTAAAAAATTAAGAAATAGATTCTGATGATGATTTCTATGATAAAAATATATATAATTAAAAAAAAAGTTAATAAAAATAATAGTCTTAAAATTATCCGTTCAACATATAATAAATAGAATAACTTTTATAATAATAACGCGAATATTTTAATAAAATAGATTTAACAAAAATTGAAAATGGAAAAACTAATTATTTTATGAAAAGATCTGGTAATTAATGTTATATGGCGTCTATTTCTAATATGATTTTATATAATGCAAAAGATAATGCAGAAAAATATTATGAAGAATTTAAAAATAAATTAGAAAAATATGAAAATGATATAAAAGATAAAAAAAATCATATTAAATTGGAATAAGATTATAATAATGATATAAAACATAATTTTTTATATTTTTCAGATTTATTTTAAGTATAAAAAAATAAATATGGCGGTAATATTGATTAAATACAATATTTATTTGATTATAAATAAAAACAAGGTTTTGGTATATAATAAGATACTAATGAATTATTAGACTAGTTAAATCCAGACAAAATTACAAATGAATTTTATATTTTTATAAATATTGATAATTTTTAAAGTTTAAAAGATTAAAAAATAACTAATAGTAATTTAAAATAATAATATAATATTGGAGAAGGTTCTTATTTTAACTATATAAATTAAGAATATAATATTAGAAATATTGATAATAATTAAGATGTTTATAATCAAAACAAGAGAAAAAATGAATAAACTAAATATTTATATTTCGATAATACTCTAAATTAATAATAAAAGGATAATTTTAAAAAAATATTAAGAGTATTTAAAGATGATATATAATATAATGATATAATAAGCAATAATTAATAAAATTAATTGTAAGAATATTATAGATTAACAGAAAATTATATAAAAAAAACTTATGAAAATATATGTTTTAGTAATATAGCTTTTATAGATGATAATTTGTATATATTTTAATAATAAGATAGAACTTTTAAAGATTTAGTTGAAAAATGTGTTAATATTTTATAATTTAATTCATAATAAGGAAAAGTTTAAAAAAGTCCCCATGTTATAAATAATAAATTCGGAATAACTGTGACTTTTCAATAATAACTTTTGTATTTGAATAATAAAAATTTTTTATTTAATTTGAATTTATAAGAAGTTTACAGTTTTTTTGGATAAAATTATATATTAAATAGTTTTATTAATTATAATGGAGGTTTATCATTTAGTGGAAAAAATTAAACTTTTTAAACAAATTCTGGTGGTCATTATGAAGTTTGTATAAATAAATAAAACGGATATTTTTAATATGATGGAAATGGATAACCTAGTTAACATAAAGGATAATATCATAGATTGGATATGAAAAACAATTTTATATTTTATTTTAGAAAATAATGAAAAAATATCATTCAAAAATATTGAAATTAAAATTATTTAAATTAAATATGTTCTCAAATGCTTCTCCTAAAACTCTTTTGAATATTTTTATAGCTACTAATATAGTTTGATAAAAGGCTCCAAATAATTTTTATGGAAATCCTAAAATAATGTCTTCCACTGATAAATTTCTAGTCCATTGGTATACCGAAATAAATATATTGAATATAGAAAATATGATGGCAAAAATAAAAAATAATATAAATAAATTATTTAATAATTATAAATATTCTTTTAGTTTACAACTCTTCATATATATATGTAGGTATTTTACGGATCAAAATTTAACTAGGGTATTTTCGATAAATCTAAAAAAACCGTTATTTATTATGATAATGATTTTGTGATATAATAAGCTTTACAAGGAAATTTTTAATATTTGGAAATATTGAAAAAAAAAGCTGATACTTATACTATATCTAAATATTAAATTGATAATTTTGAAGTTCAAAAGAAAATAGATTAAATTATATTATAAAATGATCATAAAATATCATTTTTAAAGTATTTATAACATTAAAATGAAGAAAATGAAATATAAATATTAAATATGTTCAACAAATATAAAAATAATGTAAATATTTAGTTAGATATGCTTGAATTATTTTCTGATTTCGATTTATAAATATATTAAAAATATTAAAAATTAATGAAAGAGAATAACATAGTTCAACCTTTAATATAATTAGGAAATATAGAATAATTATTAACAATTTATATTTAAAATCAATAAAAAAATATTGATATAATTGATTATTTTTAATTTGAGTTAATTGATTAAGATAAAGAAAAAAAACATATTATAATGGAAATTTTTAGTTTATTGCCTTTTTATTATTAACATGACCATATAATGATATATTTTAATAAACATATTAAATAAATTAAAAAAACAATGTATTTACATTCTTTTATATTAAATTCATTATGTTTTGATTATAAAGATTTAAAAAAAACATTATTTTAAATTTTAAATAGAAGTTTAGATATAAGTGAAATATAATCGATATAAATAGCGGCCAAAAAAACAAAAATGGAAATTTTAGCTTATGATTTTCCCATTTTTACACAAGATTATTTATTATGTGCGGATTATGTATTGAAAAGAGAATTATGTTAAAATGTTTAATAAAAAAATGCATTTATTGCAAATTGTATAAAATATTACAATGAAAAAAATTCCATTAAAGAACTAGAATAATTAGCAAGTATGATGTAAATATAAGAAGAGTAATTTAATTTATTGTGTTATTATTTTTTACCATAGGAGGAAATAAATAAAAAAATAAATTTTTTGAATGTAAAACCATGGAATTTATCAGTATAAAAATTTATTTAATACAATTTAACGGTTGACGAAATATCTGAATATAATTTTAATAAAAATAATGAATTAGAAGAAACTAAAGAATAAATACAATACAATAAATAAGAAATAGATTATTATCAAATATTTAAATAATGTTTTTAAGTTGGTAATAATGAGCTATTTTAACATTTGCATAAAATAAATGATTAATTTAAAATAATTTTATAATAAAAAGACATTTAAATAATAAATAGTTTACCATACAAGGAAAAAGTAACGAAATTAATAATTTAGAATATAAATACTGATGTTTTTAATGGATCAGTTAGATATTAATGGGTTTTATCGTTATTAATATAATAATAATAAAGACATGACTTAGAATAATTTTTATTATAGAATTATTAGATTTTAATTAAAGAAGATCCATTATAAATGTTATTATTCTTTATAATATTAGAAGATGTGTCTTTTGTAAATATTCCAAATTAATTTTTAAATGAAATGATAAAATAAAATATTGATTCAATTGAATATGATTAATAAAGTGTTGAAATATTATTATATTAATCTTAAAAATAAGGAAAATTCAATACTATTACAAGTGTTTTTGAAAAAATAGAAAGAGGAAATTATAAATGTTGTGAAAATTTAATATAAGCATGTATTGAAGGAAAATAAATTGATAATGATAATAAAATATGTTAAATAGGGCCTAAATTGTTTTATTTATTCTATTAAAAACACAATGATAAAAAATTTTGGGATTAATTGTTTTAAATTATAGTTAAAAAATACAATAGTATAATTTTAATGAAAATATTATTAATATAAGACGATTACTAAAATACTTTATTATAATACCCAGAAAAAGTATTTAGTTATAAATATATATATGAATAAAATATTTGATAGATTGAAAACAATTGAATAAAAAACAGATAATGGAAATTATTGTACTATGTTAGATTACACATAAATATTTGTTGAAATAATTAAATTTTTTTCTAGATTTTTATTTATTGCTATTATAGCCGGAATATTTATATTAATTAGTTCATTAGGTGATATTTTAAAAGATACTGAAAAAATAGAAAGATATAGTGGATAAATAGCTAAACATATAACTAAATAATTGGCAACTTTACCATTTGTATTAATAAAATATTTATATAAATTAGTAAAAGAATTATTCTTTAAATTCTTTGGACCATTTAGGCCAGTTATTGAATTTTGTGAAAAATTTGTAAGATGGTTTGTTAATGCTTGTGGAAAAGTTTTAAGTTTTTTTGGAATTAAATTAAATTTTTGATATTTTTTATATATTTTTTTTATTTATATATGTTCATGAATAAAGAAGCTAGATTATTATTAAAATAATAATAAAGATATTAAATGATATAAGAATAATAAGAATAACATGAATAACCATAAAAAAATTAAATAAATAATGACGTTTATGTAAATGGATTGCCAAATTTCGGCCAAACTTGTTATATAAATTCTTTTTTATAGTTATTTTCTGCTATTGATTTAAAAGATTTTTATTCTTTATTTAAAGATGATAAATCTAGATAAATATATTAATATATTAATAAAATTGATGAAAATATAAATATATCTAATTATTTATAAGGTATTTTTAAATAATTTAAATTAATTAACGAAGCAGAAGATATAATTCATATTATTAATAATATTGATATAGAAAAATAACATAATAATAAATATTTATTTACAGGGTTTACTTTAAAAGATTCCACACAAATAAATCCTATTTTTTATTTAAAAAAAGAAAATATTTATAATGAAATTAAAGATGGAGATGTTTTGGTAGAAAATCAAATGGTTTAATAAAAAATACATTTTCATAAATACCTATTGGTTTTTAGTTAAAATATTCTAGATGAATTTTTATTTTTTAATGAAATATCATATTAATGTATTTCCGTTTCAATTTATGTTCCTGGTCATTGGTTTAATATAGTAAAAAATAATAAAAAATGGCATTTAGTAAATGATAATTAAGTTAATACAATATAAGAATCGTTTTAATAAATCCTTAGCAAATATAATAATTTTTGGTTCATGTATATTTAATAAAAATGAAAAAAAATACATATACTAGTAATTTATATTATATATGTAATAAGAATAAGAATAAGAATAAGAATAACAAGAAATATAATAATAATAAACATTGTAATATTAAGAAGAAATTTAAGAGGAAAATAAGGAAGAATAACATTCATTAAAAGAATATAATATTTAATAATGTTAATAATATTTAAATGTAAATACTATTAATAAAATAAAAAATATTTTCAATAATTGTGATATTAAGTAAAGAAGTAAAGAATGGTATTTATTAAGAAAAATTACAGCTAGTAAAATATTAAATGTTGCCCAAAAATAGACATTCGCCTAATTTATATTAGATGAATCAAATTAAAACAAACCATTTATATCAAATATGCACGTTATGCACGGAAAAGGAATGGAATTTTTATCATAATAATTTTATTCATTATTTTTCAATAAAAAAGTTTTAGAAATGTCAATAGTACCCCATAAAGATATAAATTTTATAGGTGCTACACCTGATGGATTTTCAATTGATATTTAAAATAAAACAATTTAACTTCTGGAAATAAAATGTCCTACTAAGAGAGTAATAAATCCTTTTGGTAAAAATATATTTGAAATTTGCCCATATGTTTATTTGGCCTAATGTTGGACTTAATTAGAATGTTGTTAAATGGATATAAATGATTTTTGGCAAACGAGAATTACTGTTCATGATACAATAGAATAATTATAATATAATTTTTAACCAAATTAAAGATATAGTAAAGAAGAATTTAAAAATAATTATAAAGGTTATTATAAAAATTTAACAATAAGGCCAAATGTTTCATATAATATAAACGATAAAAATTATGGAGATTTTGAATAATTGGAAATTCCAAATTTAGACTATTGTGGGGTTATTATAGTTTTAAAACCAATAAATTAAGTTGATGAATTTGATTTACATTATATTTATGATAATGATTTAACACATACTTTATAATAATCATAAGAATATGCAAATAATATAAAATAATAAATAGAAAAAGAAGGATTTTATTTATATGAAAAAATTAAATGTGTTTTTCATTAATTTAAATATTGGAGATTTGAATATGGTCATATGATACCAATATAGAAAAATACTGGATGGTTTAACAATAATAGAAAAAATTTTTTCTTAGCGTGGTAATTAATAACTTTTTTAAAAGAAAATTAAGATGCTTGGAAAATATTAAATGACGAATATTAATAAAAATATGAAATAAAATTCATGGAAAAAAATTAAACACTCATTGAAAATAGATATAATTAATTTTTAAAGGATATATAACATTTATAATAAAACATATAAATCATTAGAGGTTAATAAAGAGTATGATGTAAACAATAACTATTTTTTTATTTTTATTTTTTTTTATTTTTTTTTTTAATATACATATTATATATGTAATCAGAATAGTTAGCTTTATTAATTTTACACGGTATTATATCAGGATATTCGTTGAAAATAAAAGAAGAAGAAAAAGATGTCAAATAAATCTATATTTTGATAATAAATTCCATTTCTTTAATAGTTTTCTAAGGATATATTTATGGATATTATTATAAAGGTGCCTATTTGATATCTTTATATGTTTAATATTAGGCAATGATTTAAAACGAAGTTTATTAAAAAGAATAATATAAAAAATGGTCATATATTGCAATATTAACAATATTATTTGCTTTATTAGGAGGATTTAAAGATTTGATGCCTAATAAAGATAATTTATATTAAGAATTAGATTATAGTGATAATAATAATAATAAAAATGTAATTTGGAATGATTTATTAGTAGATAATGTTTTCTAAGTTCCATAATATGAAGAACCAGATTAATTAGATCCTTATAGTGAACATATTAGAAGAAATGATGATTAATATAGATAATTATTTTTGAAAGATTATGATGACTATTAAAGAGATGATAATGGCAAATTTGTAGCAAATGTTACCCCAGAAGAAAGATAATAAATAACTAGATTAATATAAGTATATAGAAATTTCGTTTATATTTATGGTATGATATAAACAAATAAATATTAATATTCTTATACTGGATTCTTTAAATTTATTAATAGAGCTGTTTAAGGAGAAATATCACCATAAGAAATGAAAACATTAGTAAGTTCTTTATTATTATAAGAAAACGATAATTAAAAACTCAAAATATAAAATTTAATACAAGGTAGAAATAGATTAAAGGTATTTTTAAATATTTTAAAAAATAATCAATCGGCCAGAATGTTTAAAATTATGTAATAATAATTGTATTATGAAGATTTATAGAAAAATTTTGCTAGTAATTATTTATATGGTTTAATATAATAAGAATAATAAAAATAACAATTAGATAAATTAGATAAATTATAATTTTAAAAAATGGAAAAATTAGATGATAATTATGATTATGAAGAGGGAGAATTAAACCAAGATGCAGGTTAAATTTTAAAAAATATGTAAATAGTAAATGACAGATCTGAAATAAACAAAAATAGAAATAATAATTATTGTCCTTGTTAAAAATAACATGAATTAAAATAATACGGAGGATTTAAATGATTATAATAAAATGTTAAAAATTTTATATATAAGTGATATTTATATATGATTGAAAGTGAAGATAATTTTACGGAGGAAAACATTGAAGAAATTTATAATTTACAATAGTAAGAAGAATAAGAAATAATACAAGATATTTCTTTAATAAAACCACTTTATAAATAAAAAATAATATAATTATAAAATTATTTTTTAGATTTTGACGATATAGAAGACAGTGGAAGAAAATATGAGAAAAGAATTAAAAATGGATCATTTTTATATAAATATAATTAATTAGTGGATTTGTCAGATTATATTTATGTTAAATTCGGCCAAGATTATAATAGAAATTATTATGAATGTATTACATATAATGATTTTATAATAAATGATGTTTAAAATGAATAATATATACTTGGAAAATAATAAATAAGCGCTTTAAAAGATTTTATGACTTTTAAAAATGGTTAAATATATATTATTACTAAAAATCAAGATTAAAACACATAAATATTTCCATTATTTGATGGAATATATGTTTTAAAAATAATAAAAGTTTCTTATATAGAAAATGGTTTATCAATAGTGAATTATGGAAAGAAAATTTAAACTGATTTTACAGAATAATAAATATAAGATATAAAAGATAATTTAGACAAATATTATAAAGATTATTGAAAAAAAATAATGTTTTTTTTATTTTTATTTTTTTATTAAGGGCATTTTTACTGTTTTTAGGACACGTAAATCATATAAAACTGATATCAGTTTTATAGTAAACTAATACTGAGTTTTAATAGTATCATAATAGAGTTTCTTTTGTAACTCCTATGCTTAAAAAGGCCTCTCGTATATAAACACATCATATTATTCTGACTATAAAAGATATTAAAAATATCCTAAAACCTAGTAATAAACCCTATCCATATAACTCTGAAAAATTACTTAAAATATTCCAAGTGCATATTAAAATAACATATAAAATTAAAAATTATAAAATACTTTAAATATAATAATAATTTACATTAAATTCTTCGATTTATTTTTCTTATTTATCTTATTGTTCTTATTATTTAGGTCTTTCTTTATTTTTTATTATTTCTTCCACTATTTTATTCCTAATATTTCTTCTTTACATAGTTTATATTAAAAATAAAAATATAAATATTAAAATATACTTATTATCTTCTATAAATTATAATAATTAATTTTACATATATAAAATTGAAAAAAATAATAATATAATGAAAATGAGTTATATATGATATATTAACATTTTTATGAACATGAAATAATATAAAAATATATAAAAAAAAATTATAAATTTGTCCCAATAAAAAAAAATACATCTATTGTTAGATATTAAGGTAAATATTTTATGTATATTTATATTTAATTATACGGTATGTTCGATTTAATAGATTCTTAATATGAAATTATAGAATAACCTGATTAAAGTGTTAAAATAGAAAATGTAAAAGAATTTAAATTATAAAAACAAGGAGTTTCATATAGAGACGAAATATACACTAAAAAATAACTAGAATAATTTAAAAAATAAACAATTTAAAAAATAAATTAATTAATATAAAATTTACCATTAGAATAATATTTATCGTGTCAAACATTAAGTTTATCTTTATAACCAATATAATAAAAAATAATAAATGAATAATAAGACATTTAATATGATATTTTACAAAAATAATAAAAAATATTTGTATTTAAAAATTTTTCAGAAGAGTAAAGGTTTAGTTTTATAATGAATATTTTAGTATAAAATGAGAATAAAAAAATAATTGTAATATTGTTTGAAGAATATTATAAAAATTATTATAAATATTAATATTATATGTATTATTCTTAATGTTTTTTAGAAAAAAATATATTTGTAACATTTATAAATAAATATTAATAAACTATACTATAAAATTATGATATTTTAATAATAGATGATGCCCAAAATATGAATTAAACTGAATTTAAGTTAATAACTGATAATATTAATTTATATTAAAAAATTATATTATTAGGTGATGAAATGAAAGAAAACAGAAAATATTGCGGATCAGATTCAAAATATTTTTTAACAGTATTTGAAAATCAATTAATAATAGATAATGAATAAATATTTGATAAATAATTTAAAATATTAAGATAAATAGATAATGTAATATAAAAAGAAAAAGAATTTTAAAGTGAAGATTTAAATGTAATATATTTTGAAAATTTTAAATTGAAATATAAATTTGATTAATTATATGATAAAAACATTACTTATTTCACATATAGCACTTAACATGATGTTTTATTAAGATAATATAAATTTTATAATAAATTTTAATATAATTAAGCCAAATTTTAAAAATGTTAATTATCTGTAATATACTTATAATAACATAGAACAAATTTGAAATTAATTTATAGTTTATTATTTAATTCAGATAAATATATAATAATATTTAAATAAATAGATAAAAAAACATAATAATATTTAGATAATATTTATTTTTTAGATAATATATTTAAATTTATAGAAATATAATAATTTAATAATTTATAGGAAGTAATATAATTACAATAAGTTAATATTTTAATATAACATTAAGAATAGAATAAATAAATAATAAAAATAAATTATTAACATAAAAAATTTTTATTTTAGTGTCATATTTCAAATGGAAAATATTATTGTTAAGGAAAATTCACTGAAAAAAACCTTTTAAAATTTATATTTATTTAATATTTAATATAAAAAGAATATAAAAAAAAAATATATATTTTAGATAAATAATGTAATGTTTTTTAATTTTCTATAAATACTAATGATGAAATTTATGATCATATTTAAAATTTATTTATTATTAAACAATCGTGTAACATTTAACAATCATAAGAAGCATTATGAGAATTTAATGATTTTTTCTTGGTCATTATTTAATAAATTTCTTCTAATTTTTAAAATAATTTTTATTATGGAAATAATTTAGTTCTTAATGTGCAAACCGTTTTATCAATTATTTTTTTATACATTTCAATATATTTTTAATATATTTCTTAATCTTATCCAAATACAATATATATTTCATTTAAAATTATCATCAGGTCAAATTATTTATTATGTATATATATTTTTTCAGCTCCATACAACAATTAAATGTATTTTTCCAATATTTCTTTTATTGGTTTACCATTTAATTAATAATATTGTTAATAGTATCTCGGAAATCCATCATATTTAACTATAAAATCAGGATCTACATAATCATCATGTATTTCTATTATATTTTATTTCTATATTTAAAAACAGCAAATTTATAACATCCTACAATCTTTATACATATTTCTATATTCTATATTATGAAAACATTCAAAAATATTTTCTTCTCTTTAATTATCTAGTTATTCTGCGTCATCTTTAGTATATTTTATTTAATAAGGAAGCCCATTTGTTTCAGTATCCAATATTATTTAATATTATTATTACATATATAAAAAAAAATATATATAATAATATAAATTTCAATTTTAGAATATATATGATGTCATAAATATCAATTGAATAGTCTAGTAATAATAATGATAAAAAAGATCAATTATTTGAATATGAATTAAATAAAATAAAAAAATATTTATAAAAGTATTAAATACATCAGCCTTTTCAATAATAATCTGGAGAAGAATAAAAATAATAAAATTTTAATCCAATTTTCTATAGAAATAAAAAAACAGAAAATAAAATAATCAATTATAAAAAAGATAGTTATAAAACAGAAGAATATTATGAAAATGGGAGATATCCGGTAATTTATATAGGAGATGTTATAAATAATTATACTTTTTTGAATCATTTAGGTGATGGTAATAATTCAATTGTTTGGTTAGTTTCTAAAATAGATAAAATAAATATGGAAATAAATTATTATGCAATGAAAATTCTTAGATCAAGTTAAAAATAATATAGTGGATCAGATGATTCTTAATGGGTTTAAAAATGTTAATTTACTTATATAAAAGAGAGATTTTAATTAGTTAATAATAACAAATATTACACATTTTTAGTAATGGATTTATTCGGGCCGACTTTACAAGATATTATAGACCATTTTTATTAAAAATTTTATATTTCAATAGATTTAATAAAAGATATGAGTCTTAAAATATTATAATAATTAAAATAAATACATTAATAAAATGTTATTCATTGTGATTTAAAACCAGATAATATAGTAATTTCTAATATTGATTAAAAAAATTATATGGATATATTTTATACTAAATGGCTTGATAAAAATATAACGAAAAACGATTTTAAATATTCTATATCTATGTAATTTATATAAAATGATAATATTTTATAATAAATGTAATTTTATTAAAATTCTGATACTAGTAGTCAATATGATTCAGATTATAGTGATTCAGAAATGTCAGATGAATTTGAAAGTATTACTGATGATGAAAATTAATCATTAACAGAAGAAAATATGAAATATTTATATTATTAAAACGGAAATATAATAAATTTAGAAGATGATTTTTATTTATAAATAATTGATTTTGGAAATGCATAAAATATTTAATCTAATAATAAAGATGTTTGTGTTTTATAATATAAACCATATGAATCTATATTTTAATAATAAATAACTTAAAAAGCCGATATATTTGTGTTTGGTTGTATTTTATTTTATATGATAACAGGGGAAGAATTGATATAAAATATAAATAAAAAAAAGAAAAAAGGTATTTTATAAAAAATAGAAAATGAATACAAAGAATTTTAAAAATAAAATACAACATTTGGTGGTAATGTTAATTATAAATGTTAATATTCTTATAATGTATATTAAAAAATAATAAAAACAGAATTAAATGAAAAGTAGGCTTTATTAGCGACTAATTTAATTTTAAACTGTGTTAATTATGATGTTAATAAAAGATTTGATTCAATAGATTGTTTAAATCATGATTTTTTTAAATAAGATTTATGATTTTTACATTTATATATGGAGAACATAACTCAATAAACTTTTAATAATAATATTTTTTTATATATTTAAGTATTTGCTTCATTTGTTATATTTTCAATCCTTTTTATAATAATGTTTGTTTCTACTGATAATAAAACCAAAGATATTTCATAATAATATAAATAATTTAATCAATTTTAATAATAATTTCAATAATAAATTAAATTTATAAACAATAATTTTCCTTTAAACGTTGAATATGTTTCTATATTTGATTATTTTGCACAATAATAATATTATTTTTAAATATATTAAATATGTTAACAAAAATTAAAAATAATATACGTTGACGATAAAAAATATATATTTGATAATTTTTTTAACAAGGATATGATTTGTTATTTTAAAAATTCTGATAAAAATTAAATTGATTTATAAAAATTAATAATAAATAATAAAATAGATTTAAATTACATGATAAATAATTATTTAGATAAAAATGATGTTAAAAGAACGAATCCATCAGATTTTTCGTTATTTATTTTTTCAGGATTTGAAAAATTTAATTAAAAAATTGATTATGATCCATAAATTATTACATTTGATAATTAATCAAGTGAATATAGCGCGCCAATAAGTTTAAATAACATAAAATATTATGTTTATACGGCAAATTTATTTATTATAAAAAATTGATATTTTTAATTATATATGATAGATTAATTAATGATATTAACTGATAATATTAGAATTTTTTATTATAAAATAGAAGACACAATAAATTAAAATTGTTCAGATGAAGAAAAATATTTAAATGTAAAATTATAAACAGATGTATTTTCTACTAATTTAAGAATGGTATGCTAATAGGATTTTAGATATATTTTTTATGGATATCAAGATATAGATTAATCAATAGAATAATATTAAAATAATATAATAAAATAATATGAAGGAAATTATATTTATGGAAATGATAGATTATTATCATTATAAAAATTAATAATATAGTTAATAGATATAAATTAAATAAGTAATCTACTTTTATAAATATATTACATTAAAAAAGATTTATTAAAAGATTTCCAAGACATTGAAAAAATATTTTAATAAATTTATAAAAAAGACATTGAAAATAATTAAAAAAGTGATTATTTTATATATCCTTTTATGAAAGAAAATAATTATTATGAATCTATTAAAAATATTTTATAGACTAAAAATCAATAAATATTTTCTAATTATTATCAGATTCTTGGTGATGTAATAATAGTTAATTTTTTTCTATTAAATTGTTTTAAATTATATGTTATTAAAAATTATTAAGAAAATTATGAATAAAATGAATCAACTAGACTTTTGATAAAGGAAATATATGAAAATGTATAACAACAAGATAATTAAGCCAAATTATATTTAAGCCTTGAAAAAATATCTGATAAATATGTTTAATATAAAGAAAAATAATAATAACTATTAGAATTAATAGGAATTTATTAAAATAATTAGACTGTATAAGAAGTAATAAAAAGTTAAGTTAAATAAACAATAAGTACAAAAATATTAGATTTTGATGATATATATATGAATAGCGAAATTGAATAAAAATAAAATCATTCATAATGTTAAGAAGAAGAATTTATATCATAATAAAATAGCTTTATTTAACATGTTCCATAATAATACATTTAAAAATCAAAATTATAAGAAACTTATGAAAAAATATATTAATAAATACAATTACAAGATGCAAAAATATAAACGAAAATTTACGAATTTATTTTTGACACAAATAGTTTCGTAATAGATGAATAAGAATTTAAATATAAAAAAATATCCCATATACTTATAACAAATATAGATTATATAATAAATATAAATAATATATAAAATACTATAGAAAGAAAATAAGAATAAGACTTATTTACTGATATTTAATTATATTGTAAACTTAGATAAATATTAGATTATAAATATATAACATTATAATATAATTAAATAAATACATTGAAAATTTAACAGCCAATATATAATTCTTTTATGTAAAATATTGGGGAATAAGTTTTGATAGATTTTTAACAAAAAAACTTTTGCCAATTTCCTTATGATAATTTAATAATATAAGAAAATTTTTTATAATAAATTTTTGATAAAGGATTATAATTAAAATAAAATTTAGATTAAAATTATTAAATAATGACATTTTAAATTTACAAGAAAAAAAATATTTAACAATAACAATAACAATATTAAAATACAATACAAGACATAAAAAAAAATATAGATTTATACATATTAACACCTTATTAAGAAAATATTATAATAAAATGCCCTCTATTAAAATCAGATTATATAATAGTTAAAAACATAGTCAAAATATTTTTATTATGATTTCAAATATTTCTATAAATAACATCTGTTTATACGTTATATTGATTTGAAACTAATTCTTTTTTTATAAATATTAATTTATATTAGAATAATTTATTATATAAAAGAGGATTTCTAAGAGATGTCGAATTATTTAATTCTTATCTTCTATAAATATCGTCTAAAATATTTTCATCTTGATAAACTTGTAAATATTGTTTATCAGATTAATTTTTAACTGAAAATTTTAAATATTGTAAATTAACAGATGATTATTATTCTTTTTTTGATATCTATATTTTACAAGGAGTATATGGTTTATATATGGCACTTTCATCATTATAAGTATCTTTTGTAAACTAATATTATTATGTTTATTACACTATTCCTTATATTTCTAAATATAAATTATTAGGTAATGTGAAATTTTAACTAGCTTTACTAAAATATAATAAATATCCATCTGATAATTTAGATTTATCAACAATTATATCATTATATTATTTTTCAGATATATTTAACATTATTTTTAACATTTTAACATCATATAATGAATTTATAGTTCCAACTACTTTTAAATATCTAAAAGTTTCAGTAGATGAATGAATATAATCAAAATCATAAACTGTATATTGAACTAAATTAATTAATGGCACTGTTTAATTATCAGTATTTAAATTTAATCCCGAAATTGATGAATTTTCGGTATCTCCAAAATACGAATTGTATATTTTCTTCTAATAAACATCGTGTAAAATATATTTTGGATTAATACTACTAACATTTAATTGATATTAATTAAATTTTCTAACTCTCATTATTGGAATTAATTAAGAAGATGGGCTAGGGTTAACTAAAGTTATAGTTTTATTAAAAGTATATAAATTTTGATCAAAACCATTATTAGTTAAATAAGTTATAATAGCTGTGAAATCTTCTAATTTAAGACCAGAAATACCGGAAATAGATCCATCTGTTTCAAAATATTTAAGGGAATATTATATTTGTTTGAATTAATTTATATAAAACGGAGATAATTGAATTTCTTATAATTTTTATCTACTAAAAGGCATTTATATTGGATATTACTAATTAAATATATTTTAAGTTATTTATATTTATTCAGGATCAAAAGTTACTTCTACTTATTCTAAATAATTTTCATTGCATATGTCTTCTACTCTAATCATATATATCTCTCATTTTTTTCCTGAATATTTATTTTATATATTTTATCTTATAATTAAATAAATGGGAAATAACCATAATAAAGATGTATAATATGTCATTAATTATAAAGTTTAATTTTTATATAGAAAATTAATAATTTATACAATCACACAACATAGTAAAATAACCATAAATAACTTGTAAGATTTATTTTTTTTTATATTTTTTTAATTGATTATTATCATAAACAAAATAGTTATAACCATTATTATAATATTGATAAATAACATATATAATTTGTATATTTTATTTAAATAATTATATATGTTTAAAACAGAACTAATTCATAACGGCCCATTATTTAAAAAAAAATATATTCCTCATAATATTGATAAAAATTTAAATGGATTTTAGGAAGAGGCTATATTTTTATTTATTTTATTTTGTAAAACAAAAAAAGTTTAAATAGTTACATAATTGGAAGGAGATTCTAATATAAATGATAATAAAAACTAAATGATGTTAAAAAATTTTCTTAAATCTATAAAATTATAATAATTACCATAGCAAAATATTTTAGATAAATTTTTTGAATATATTTAAAAGGGAAAATATAATAAAATGGATCAATATTTACCTTCAATATCTGAAAAGTGTATAGTTGATGGAAAAGAATATTCTATTAGTAATTTCAGAATACCATTTGGAATATTTTCAGGAAGAGGTGATAATAAAAATACAGGAAAAATGAGATAATTCATTGAACCAAAAGATGTTATAATAAATTCTACAATAAAAATATAAGTTCCAGATGAATATAAAGAATAAAAGTGGAAAGAAGAAATAAATGATCCAAAATCTGAATTTTTAGCTTCTTGGAAGGATGATGTTTCAAATAAAGTAACTTATATGAGATTAGAAAGAGGAAATTAATAAACATAAGAAAATAATAAAGAAAAATTTGAATTAGCTAGAAAATTAAATAAAAATTTTAATAAAATATGGGGTTAAATAGAAGAATAAAAAACTATAAATACTCCACTTTATTTATGTATTTTTTTAATTTATGAATTTGGAATTAGAGTTGGAAGTAATGATTTAGGAAATAATGTAATAGGTGCCACATAATTAACAATTGATAATATAAAAATAGTAAAATTTAAAATAAGATTAACATTTATTGGTAAAGATTCTATAAAATATGATTAAACAAAAGATGTTCCAGAAGAAATATATTTTTTATTTGAAGATTTAATATAAGATAGAATTTAATAAAATAAAAAAGAATTATTTGAATTTAGTAGTTCATTTGTTAATTAATTTTTAGATAATTTAACGCCTGGTTTATCCGCAAAAGTTTTTAGAACATATAGAGCATCAAAACTTTTATATGATGAATTATTGAAGGTTAAAAAATAATATAAAAAATAAGAAAATAATAAAGACTTTTAAAGACTAATGTTATAAGAACTTAAATAAGCAATGTATAAAGTTGCTTTATTTTGTAATCATGTGAAAAGTTCCAATTCTAAAAATTCTGATTAAAAATTATAGAAATATAAAGAATAAATAAAAAAATTAAAAGAGAAAATAAAGAAATTAAAATAAAATGGAGATAGTAAAGAAAATAATGAAAAGATTTAAAAATATGAAATATAAATTAAAGAAATAGAATTAAAAATAAAATATTTTGATGATAATTAATAATTGTCATTAGGAACATCTAAAATGAATTATATTGATCCGCGAATTATATTTTCTTTTTGTTTATATTATTAAATCCCAATTGATAAGATTTATACGTAATAAGAGTTAAAAGTTGTAAATTGGTGCATATTAGAAACAGATGAAAATTTTGTTTATTGAAATCTTTTCACTACTTTTGAGGATAGGAAAATCATTAAAAACTCCTATCAGATTGTATTGAAACTCTATATCAGTTTAATATGAAACACAATACAGTTTTATATGAAACTCATAGTGTTAAAAAGCCCTCTCGTGTAAATAACCGAGGTAATGGATATTATTAATAAAGGAAATAATATATTATAAATAGAAAAAGAAAAAACTAAATAAATAGAATTACAATATAAATAGTTTTAAATATAATAATTATATAAAGAACATGAATAGAGTTTTTACACTTAAGAAAAATTTTTACTCGAGAAATAAAAATATTTATGGATTCATTGGTTTATGGGTTCATTGGTTTATGATTTTTTAATCTTTTTTTTATGTATTTTTTTATATTTTAAATTTATTTATAATAAAATTAAAGAATTAACATATGAAAATATTAAAACTGATATCAGATATATTATTTCCAAGGTATGGCGTTTTATCCTGATAAAAATATCTAAAATATCAAAACTGTTATCAGATATACGATAATTAATCATAAATCTTTTTAATAAAATTGAAAAAAAATTACCCCTATTAATATAATTATTATATATGTAAAATAAACTTTAATTTTCAGAAGAAATGTAAATAGTGTAAATGTAAATTTAAAATTAATAGATAATAATCCCTTAATATAATGAAGCGGTATTAATATAATAAAATAATAATTAATATAAATTAATAGATATATAAGATTTTTATAAGATAGAAGAAAATTATTATTTCACTTTGATGAAATTCGAAAAAGATATATTACCATAATTAAATTTACAATAATAATTTAAAACTAGACCTAAATTAAAATAAAAAATATCTAATATATTTAAATAATTATATTTTCTAGATATGTTTTTAAATAAAGATTGTTTTATATCTGTTGATGATGATTATATGTTAAGTTTATATATATCAAACGATAAAAATAAAAAAGAAGATCACAATAAAACTGATAAATTAAATTTTATTACATAAATAGAAGAAAAAATTTAAAAGACTACACCAAATTACTGTAATTTTTATTAGTAAACAAAATAAAGCAATCCATATTTAGATTTTTTAAATTCATAATAAAAAACTCCATATTAATAAGAATTGATAAAACACACAATAAATGTTTAAAAGAATTACAAATAATAAAATTAAACTAAATATTTTGTTAATTATTAAGCAATTATTGGATTGTTATAAAAAAGATCTGATATAGTAGCTCTTTATTTTAGAATTGTTAAATAAGCCTATTATACCATTTAATAAAAACAACTTAAATATTTAACACAAGATATTGAAAAAGAAAAAAAGAAAAAAAAACAATTAGAAACTGGAAAAAAAACTTAATAATAATTAGATTAAGAATCAGATGAAGAAGATGAAGCAATTTGGTAAAAAAATGATTAAATTATTTTTTAAGCAGATATTTAACATAAAAAAACTTAATAACATATTAAAGATGTAACTAATTTTAATAATACAATTTTAAAAAAGAAATGATTGAAATTTTATTATGAAACTTTTTATATTTTATATTTTTATATTTTTTTATTTTATATTTTTTTTTTATTTTATATTTTTTTATATTTTTTATAAAAATAAAATTTCAATAATCAACAAAAATTAAAACAAATAAAAAAGATTTTCACTACTTTTGAGCTAGGAAAATCACTAAAAACTCCTATCAGATTGTATTAAAACTCTATATCAGTTTAATATGAAACACAATACAGTTTTATATGAAACTCATAGTGTTAAAAAGGCCTCTCGTGTAAATAATCGAGCTGTATTTTTTAGTTTAAAATAAACTTAAATTTTAATAAAATTGAAAAAAAATTTGCCCCGAATATAATAGAAATATATATGGAAATTACATAATTAAAAAATTATTAAATATAAAAAAAAGATGACATTAATAAAAAATATCTATACATAATATAAATGAAAAAGAAAAATGAAATAAGAAATGAATTTGTAAATTCTAATGAGTATTTAATTAATGAAAAAATAAAAAAAAGAAATTTTTTCGATATTGAAGTATTAAAATATTAAAAATTAGATATAGATAAAGATTTTTTAAATGTTGATAGAGATAGATTTTAATTTCATACAATATCGACTTATGAAACTAAACTAGATTATTAAGAATGTTTAGATATAATATAATAACTGAAAAAAGAAAGATAACAATGATAAAATCCATAATACAATAACATTTACAAAAATTATTTTATATCTTTTATTTTTTATTTTAAATTTTTTTATAAAAAATATTCATTTATTAACACTATATCTTCTACTATTATTTATAATATTCTATAAACCAGACTTTTAAATATATTAATCATATTATAATTATTAAATTCCCCTAATGTTTTCAGAAGAAGTACAAATATCACAATAAAAAAACATTTATTTAACTTATTTTGCTTCTATTCTTATATTAACATTATAATTATCCGTTTATGATATAATTTATCCACATAATTTACATTTTATATTTATCATTATTTAATCTATTAATTATTAATCCATATATATTAATATTTTACAAAGATATATTTTTTTTCAAATATTTTTTTCGATTATTTAAATAACATCATTTAAAACTTTTTCTTTTGATTATAAAGCATTTACTATATATTAATTATCTTTATAGAAATATTCATAAGATTCATTTAACTATTCTAAAAATTAAGAACTTATTTTTTATTCAAATCCTCTACCTCTTTAAATTATTCTTTATTTTAATATTTCTCCTATATTTTAATTTTCATCTTTAATTTATAAATATATTTTTATTATTTTATCACATTTATAATGTCTCATTACGGAATTTACAAAATTTTTTAACATATCAAATTACATTTCATTTAATATATTAGTTTATAACATTTAATGATTAAATACAATACTTTCTTCTACTATTCTATCAGATATTATAATATTATGTTTTTATGTTTATTCTTCATTAAAAGTTAATATATTGTCCATATTTTATCTTAAATATTCCATCTAATTATAAAAAGCGCTTTGTTATACTTTTATTGTATTTTCGGCCGATTTATTTTCTTAATAAACCGCCAAATCATTATAATATTATGATAAATATTTATTATTTTCAAATTTCTCTTTTATTATTATAGAATTTTAAAAATATTAGTTTAATGATTAACAAAGTGTGGATTTTCCGGCCGAAATATTTCCTACTATTATTACTAATATTTTGTTATTATTATTTTACATATATAATAAAATTGACATTGATATATATTTTTTTTTAAATTTTTTTATTATGATTTTACTATTTTTAGGGTAGGAAAATCATTAAAAACTCCTATCAGATTGTATTAAAACTCTATATCAGTTTATTATGAAACACAATACAGTTTTATATGAAACTCATAGTATTAAAAAGGCCTCTCGTATATAAACCCATTGATAAAATTTACAATATAAACTGAAAAATAAATTGATATAAAAAGTTTAGAATTATAATAAGATAATTATTTTCATTATATTATTTAAAAAAGTCATATAAATATATTTATAAAGTGATACTAAATAATTAAAATTAAAAATTCCCATATATGAATAGTTATTTTTTAATATCTGATATGAAAAATTATATAAAGTGATACTAAATATTGAAAATTAAGAGGGGGTTCAACCCCCCTCTTAATTTTCAATATCTGATATAAAAATAATAAAATTGAAAAAATTTTTATATAACACATAAAAACATTATATATGTAATCAAAATAATCAATAATACCAAAATATAATGAAATAGTTATCTTAAAACAATTAAATAATTAAGAATATTAGATAATTGATATATAAACAATATATGATGATTAATCTATGTTAGATTTTTCAAAAAAATAATATGAAAAAGATATTTTGCCATAATTAATGAAAAAATAAAATATATTGGGATAAAATAGATTAAATTTATTTAATAAAATAATAATAATGTTTTAATAAATATATTTTCTATTTATGAAATTGGATTTATAAGATTTTGTCTCAATAGATGATGATTTTATAATGTATTTATATTTATGTAATGATAAATCTACCAAATTAGAGTATAATAAAGATGATAAAAAAACTATTAATGATTCTTTAGAAGATATTGATTAATAAGATAAAAATATATATAAATAAAATAAATAAATCAATCCTTATATGGATTTAATAGATAAATAAACAAAAACTTAATATATTAAAGATTTAAAATAATACACAATTTAAAAATAAAAAGCGTGTTTATAGGGTAATTCAACTAAAATTTTTGTTAAATTTTCTGTCATAATGAATTATTTACAATAAAATTCAAAATTAGTTGGATTATTTTACTAATTAATTGTTAATTCATATTTTGCTATATAAAAAAATAATTATAATTAAATTTTAATTGAAAATAAAGAAATAAAACAAGAAAATGGATAAGTAATCAATATTTTAATGGAATAAAGATAATAACTATAATTAATATTATAAGATAATAAAGAATTAATATAGTAAAATAAATAATAGGATTATAAAATAGGATAATTATTATAATACGCTGAATATAATAGAAAATAAGTAAGTTCAATAATATAAAAATTTTCCGTATCTACTATTAATAAAAATAATTAAATAACATAATAAAATATAGTTTCGAATACATAATTAAATTAAAAAAAAATTTTAGCTATTCAATATAAAAGATAACCTAATTAAAATGGTAATTACATATCATATAAAAATTAATATAAATAATAAGAAAATAATGATATTGTAATTAAATTATATTTCACTTAAAAATAATATGAAAAACTTGAAATAAATGGACACGATATAATAGAAAAAAAAGAATATTGTATAGATTAAAGATATTTCCATTATAATAATAAATAATTATCGAAAGAATTAAAAATATACGATTTAACACTTAAAACAACAATTATTAACTTTAACGAATTAGATAAAATATTAAATGAATTTATAAGTAATAAAAAAGATATTTTAAAAAAAGAGGAAATAAATTTATTAGAGCCAAAATAAGATTTTATTATTATATATGGATATTATGATTATTGCGATAAAAGAAAAAAAAACAAATAATTTATTTGTTTGCTCGAAGTAGATAAAGTTGGAAATAATTTCTAAAATATTTATAAAAAATGGAATAATTTTTACCATGTGATATAATCTTATAATTATATAAATAATAATAAATAATATATAATAAATTCATTTAAATATATATTAGAATGTGATTTTTATGAACATTAAATATATTATGATAAAATTTAATTTAAAATATATTTATTTTAGCATTAATCAGATATATTAAATATAATTGATAATAATAAAAATAAATAAATAGTTTAATCTAGTAAATTAAAACAAATAGGCGATTTATCTGATGAAAATGAAGAAGTATTTTAATAATTAAAAGAAATTTTATAAAAAGATAATTAATAAGAGTAATAATAAGAATAATAACAAGAAGAATAAGAGGAATATAAAGAATAATAATAATTATATCTAGAACAAGAATATTAAGAAAAAAAAGAAAATATAATATAATTAGATAAATAAAATTATATTCTAAATTATGGGGATTTTGAATAAAAATATTCTTTTATAATAATTACATAATAAAAAATAGATCAAAAATAAACTTATTAATATTCTGAAAAAAACTTAAACATAAAATGGTAAAAATAATATAATGAATGTGATGAGTTGTAAATTATTAAAATATATTAATATTTACTGAAGAAAAAATGCGAAAAAAAATAGATTAAAATCGATAAAAAATTACATAATTTTTATATATTTGATTCTGATATAACGATATTATATTTACATTAAAGTGGTTTATAATTATCTTAAAATATATAAGAATTGGCATAAATTGAACAAATAGATTAATTTGAAGAGAAATTAAAATAATTATATGAATAATTAAACGAATAATTAGAAGGTGAATTAGAGGGTGAATTAGAATGAAATTATAATTAGTGAATTAATGAATTATCTAAATTTACATTTTTATATTTTTATATTTTTATATATTTTTTTATATTTTTTTATTTTTAATTTTTTTATAATTTTATAAATTATACTACTTTTGGGCCAGCAAAATCATTATAAACTCCTATCAGATTGTACCAAAACTCTATATCAGTTTAATATGAAACACAATACAGTTTTATATGAAACTCATAGCTTCAAAAAGCCCCTTCGTATATTAACCCATTATCATAAAAAATTATCTGAAAATGATTTTTAATATTACTAAAATGATAATATAACATTTAAATTAACTTAAATTCTTAATCTTATGTATTAAATTATTTTATATATTAAAAACTATCAACCATAACAATTATATCATATTATACCGCATATTCATTCAAATATAATGAAATACCATCATTTTTATTTAAAAAATAAATATACGGAGTTATAACAGTATATTTTCCACTATATTTTTATTCTAAATAGTTTTTCAATTGAGAATTATTAAATAATATTTAATTTTCTCTAATATAAAACATTCCACTTTTTTCTAATTTATCTATTTGATCAAAATTTTCTATTACAGATAATTATTTTTTATTTTTATCTTCATTTTTTTTCTTTTCATATTATTTACATATAAATTATTCTATTTATTATTCTATATCCTCTGTCTTGATATTTATTTATTGTTTTTCTCCACCTATTATATATTATTCTATTAATTTTTAATTTATTACATTATTATAAATACTTTTTATATCACTTCCATTTAATTCTGCTTAATATGACATTTAACTTATTTTTTCTAGATCTATATTATCGTTATTTATTATATCTTTCATAATTATCTAATAAATATTTTTAATTCCTTATAAATTTGGCTTGTCTATTTATATTTATATTTCTAATCTTCCAGATCTTAGAAAAGCTTTATCAATTAAATCAATTCTATTTGTAAGAGCTATTATTAAAATATTATTAACTTATTTTATACCATCTATTAAAGTTAAAAATTAATTTACAACACTATCGTATAATTATGAAGAACCTTTTTCTTATTAACTTCTAGATCTAGAAATTGCATCAAATTCATCAAATATATAAACATAAAGTGTATTTTTATTTTCATTTCTCTATTCAAATAATTCTCTTATATTTTTTTCTGATTATCCAACGTATTAACAAATTAATTAAGGGCCATTTATTATATTTAATTCAACATTGAAAATATCTTTTAAAAGATTTGAAATTTATCTAGCTATTAATGTTTTTCCATTTCCAGGTTATCCATATAAAATAATTCCTCTTACATGTTAAATATTATATTAATCTATTATTTTTTAAGGCAACATTCTAGAGAAAAATACTTTTTCACATATTAATTCTAATTATTTATCCAATCCGCCAATTTATTATTTTAATTAACTTAATAATAATTAATATTTCTCTTATATTGAATAATCTATTTTATTATATTTAAAAATATAATTAAAAATTAAATTTTCTGAATATTCTATTAAACAATCCGATTCACATATTAATTATAAATTTTCATTAGAATATAATTACTTTCCTTTTTAAAATATAATATTATCGAAATAATTTTTAGGAGGATTGAAATTTTACTATAAAATTTTCATATAAAATTCTTATTACGATAATTATCCTTCTGTATTTAATTAATTTTCAAAATCTTTTATATATTATTTATTTTTTATGAAAATATTTATATCAATTACGTTTGATATCTATTATACATGTAATTTATCGGTAAATTATACTTAAATAAAATTTCCTATATTATTTTCCATGATATATTCATAAATATTTCTATTAGTTAAAATTTTCATTTATTAATTTTTATCTTCTTGTTTATATTTAGAAAAATGTTTAAAATACATATTTTTTATTTTCACATATTATGAATTGTTAAAAACACCATAACTAAAAACGTAATTTTAATATTATTTATTATTTTTATCATCAATTAATTTTACCTCAAATTTATAATTGTACATATATAAAAAATTGAAAAAATATATATATAATATTCTGAAATTTATATATGAATGCAATTTTTAAGGAGTATAAAAATTACAAAAGATAAAACAAAGAATAATTCACTCAACTACAATAAATGCCAAAAATAGAATTACATACACATTTTTCATAAATAATTAAACATAAAAAATTAATAAAAAGCCTTTAAATTGTAAAATATTAAAATATATCAATTTTCGATAAGTTATTTATAGAAATATAGTTATTTAATACATCCGATATAGATAAACCAATAAAAGAATTGAAAAAAATAAGGAGCATTTAAATAATAATAGACGATAAAGATGATTTATAAGAATTAGGATATGATAAAGATATTTTGTTATATTAATTATAAAATCAAAATAATAACGTTTATAAATATGTTAAATACGAAAGAAATTTATTTGAATATCTATACGATTTGCTTCTTTTTTATATTGATAGGTAATTTTTATTTTATAGAGTCCATAAATACATATTTAAAAACATTATTCATGGAAATGACAATTATTCATAAGAATTAAATGAATTAATATAATAAAATTATGTGAATTAAATTTATATTTATATGGATTAACATAATATAACATATTTAGATACTAGAATAACATTAAATCATTTAAATATGATAAAATACATTAATAATTCAAATAGAAAAATACAATTCATTATTTAATTTAGACGTGATTAAATAAATGAGTTTAATTTAGATGATTTATTATAAAATTAATATTATTAATAGTATAAAAATTTTATAATAGGAATAGATTTTACAGGAGAAGAAAAAGAAATTATTAATTATGAAATTTTATAAAAATATCTAGAATAAATGTAATAAAATAATCTATAATTCATATTACACGCCGGTGAAAATATATAAAAACAATATTATAATGTATCAAACACAAATGTTAAAAATGCTATATAATTATAAGAATAAAATAAATAAAAATTTATAAGAATAGGTCATGGATATGCTTTAAATGAAGATTAAAATAAAGATAATTTGATTTTAGAATTTTGCCCAACTACAATATGTTTTACCAAATAATTAAATAAAATCAATTACATAAATAATATGCAAAATAATATAATTTGTAGTGATGATACTTAATAATATAATATGAATATAACTGATTGTTATCTGTATTTATATTTTTTAAAAATTAATTAAAAAACTATAGAAATTTTTATTTAAAATAATTATAAGTTTATGAATACATATATATGAATAACTAAACATAATAATAAATAATAGATGAAATATAATAAAAATAAAATTTATTGTACGATATTAATTTTCAAAATAATTTAATTTAAAATGATATGCGAATAGTGCTTTAATACGAATTCGAATAAAAAGATTAAATTTTTTAACATTTTTTTTTAGTAAACTTTTCAATCCAATATTTATAATAAAAAGATTCTTATTTACAAGATTATATTTACATTTTATAATAAATATAATAAAATATATAAAATTAAATAGATTAATAATAAATAAAAAACATTTAACCATATTTCAATTATATTCTTTAATATTTAATAAATAGAAAAAATTATTTGTAATAAAATACATAATGCACATAAAACATCCAATAATTAATAGAATAATTTTTGAAATATGTAATAGATTTTGATATCACATATATTTTTGATAATATTATAATGAATAGCGATATATAAACACTTTAACATATTTTATAAAAATATCCTAAAATAGATTCATAAACTTATATTTTAAATTCAATTACATAAAATAAAGTTTAACTTGAAATATTTAAATAATGTGTAGATTTTATTAATATTGAAGATGATTATATAATAAATAGAATAGATTTTGTATTTTAAAGCATGTTTATTAATGATATTCCGTATTAAAATATGTTTTATTTGACGGAAAAATATATTTTGTTAATAAAATAAAGTCTTAAACATTTTTTAACCAATAAATAATAATATTATGATTGTTTATAGATACCAATATATGAAAAATGTAATATAAGATAAAGAAAATTATTAATAAAATTAACAGATATTATATAATTATTAATGTATAATGCAAAAAATATAAAAGAAAAAAGCAAAGAAGATATTATTATGTTTTTATTATAATATTAATATCCAAGTGATTAATATTTAATTTATTCTTTATAATATAATAATTCACCAAAAATTGTTTAAAAAGCCCTTTAATGTTTATAGAATTTATATTAAAATTATCATTAGACTACAATGGTTTTAAAAGACCAAATAATTAATTGTATTTCAAAAGAAAATATTTTTAAGGATGAAATATTATAAGTTTTATTATAATTTGGATTTAAAGCTAGTAAAAGTGTTTTAAATTATGTTTTATAAAATGGCTTTTCAAAAGATAGCATTATTTCTATTTTATAAAGAATTACCCCAGATATATAAGAAATTTTATATGAATTATAATAATAAACGATAAAAATAACCAAAAAAGATGTTTAATCAAAATAAGAATGTTTGATTTGTTAAGAAGAAAGAGATTGTTATTAGTTGTAATGTGTAAATAAATGTAATAATATAATATGTTAAGAATGTTTTTAAAATGATAATAATAATAGAGTTTGTATGATTTGTCGTAAAGAATAAATGTTATTTTATAATTATTCTCATTGAATAGAGTTTTTTTCTTATTATTTTTTTTTTAATAATAATTTTGGTTTTCCAATATTATCTTCTTCTTTTTTTTATTCTTAAACTGATTAAATTCCATTTCCATATATTAAAATAGGGTCAATTTCTTTTGAAAATTTGTTTTAAATTTATTCATATATGCTTCCAACAAAAAATTTTTATTATGATAGATCAGTTGCTTTTAAATGATATATTTTTTAAATTGGTTTTTCATATTTATTTATATTATCTATTAAAATACATTCATAATTTTTAGTATACATATCCAAAACTAAATCTAGTTCTTTTTTGTTTAAAAATGGAGCATATTATTCTAATATTTATGCAATTTATTTATTTGATTACTATTCTGAAATTATTACAAAACCAAAATTTTCTCTTAATTTTATTTCAATTGCATTTAAATATTGTGTAGTCATAAGGGCCGATAATTAAGAATGTCTACCTTATGTTAATAGGGCCAACATTTCTGATTCTTTCATAAATTTTTTATCAGCTAATATATCATCAAAAATAACTAATGTCGATAAATACATTTTTTAAAATAACATAATTATTATAATTTTTAATTTTTCATCGTTTAATTTATCAATTTTTTCTTTTTTTATACCCAATAATTTTGCAACTTATTTTTTATCTTTTTAAAATAAATTTTTCATGTATTTAATCGTTAAATATAATAATTCATAATATTTTTATATGTTTTCTGATATTATATAATCTTTTTATTCTATTAAACTTAAATTTTTATCTATTTAATCATAATTTATAGAAATATCTATTTTTTAAAATTCTGGTAAATCTAATAAATGTTGAAATTAAAAAGGCATAAATTTAAACATTTAATTTTTATATTTTAATTATAATTCTTTACCTTTTTATTTTATTTTATAAATTTCTTATATTAATTATTCTCTTGTCTTTGTTATTTTTTAAAGTGCAACTTCTACATAAATTTTAGCTTTATTTGTATAAGTTTAATAAAAAGCTTATTCTAATTCTGTTGGACAAAAAATAATACAAGAATTTATCGCAAATTTTAAATCGTGTTATAATTATCTTATTACCCAAGATTTTCCAGATTTAGATTTAGCTATAAAAAGTATTCTAATTGGATCAAAACCAAATGGATTCATAGAATCCCATGTTATTTTTTCAAAAAATATCCAATATTAAAATTGTTTTATATCTCTTATTTCTTAATTTCTTATATTCATATATATGTATGTAAAACATACGTAATTTATGATCATTGGAAAAAAAATTCCAATAGACCATAAATAAATATCACAAAAAAATAAATAAATAAATAAATAAATAAATAATCTAATTTTTTGTTTTTTGATATAAGGATAGTACCTCCCATTGCCTTTTGCACTTGAGATAGTTATGAACTTTCATTCATCAGTATATTTTATATTAAAATATACAAAAATATGTTTTTTTTAAGTTAAAACATAGAAAAAAACATAGAAAAAATAAATTTATATTAGTCACAAAATAAAACTCAAGATAATTTAAAATATTTTACTGGCTATAATAGATTTTATTATATTTATAACTTATTATATTATCTAAAATATTTTTTATATTAATTGAATTATATATTAAATTGCTTTATTTAAATATTTTAATATGGATATTTGACTATTATTTAATAAATCTTTTATTTTTGACATTATTTTTTAAAAAGTCTAAAATGTTTATTATTTTATAGTATCGTATATCTATTATAATTTATTTATTTTTTCATCTATTATTTTGTTTTTTTACCCCATATTTTTTAAAGGATCTATATATTATTACTAAAAATCAAATCTTTTACATTGTTTTTATTGTTTTTATTGTTTTTATTGTTTTTATTATTTTTTCTTTAATAACTATTATTATTTACCCATATATAGTTCAATATCTTTACAATATATTTTTTTTCAATTTTAATATTCTGACTCATCTGATAATTGGGAATTTAATTTCTCTAATACAGTTGTAAGTTTTTCAGATTTTTTTTCAGTTGTTTGAGCTTTATCACTAGTTTTTTTTTATTCCATTTCAGTATCTTATAAAAATTCCACACTTGGTCTAAATATTTACATCATATTTGTAACTTCTATTTATAATAAACATACAAAGAAAATAAGTGTTTATTTATCTATTGAATTAGGTCCTCTAATATATTTAATACCACTTTTATATAATAAATAACCCTATAATCCGGCCAAAATTGGTATTAAAATAGTTAAAACTATTCTCATCCATTCTAATTATATTACAGATTATTTATTTCTACTAGGAACAATAAAAACTTCTATTAAAATAACGGCCAAAAATATAAAATTCAATATCTATTATTTATTGTCTAATTTAAATAAATATCCATTTCCTTATATTTTTTACTATTATATGTTATCAATTATGTAATAAGTACAATAACCACTTGTAAGTATAGATATTCTTGAAAACCACCCTAAAACTTTTTAGAAACCAGAATTTTGAATTGCAGACATATATATATAATGTTATTATTTTTTTTATTTAAAATTGAAAAAAAAACATATATCTAATGTGTTTTATATATATGTAAAAACAAAAACAAATTTAGGTGCCTATATAATCTTATAAAATTTCGATAGTAAATAATAACGATTTTTCAAATGGAATACATTTGGGAACTATTAGTAATTAATTAGGAAGAAATTAAAAATAATAATTTTCAGGTGCGACTGATCCAAAATTAGGGAGTTCAGTTTTTTCAGATCCAAAATGTGTAACTTGTGATTAAAATGGAAAAAATTGTAAAGGACATGAAGGTTTTGTTTAATTGAAATTTCCTATATATAATATTATATTTATTGAAAGAGTAGTTTAAATAGTTTAAATATTTTGCGTAAAATGTTCTAATATTGTAATAAAAGACAAAATTATACAAGAATTATATAATAAAACAAAATAATAATAATAATTTATATCCGGATTGGTTTAAAAATCAAAAGGTTAAATTTGTTCAAAATGTCATAATGTTTAACCTAAAATAAGCTTATAATATATATAAAAATAACCAACTATAATGAGCGAGTTTGAAAAAGATAAAATTCCTCTTTATATTGAGAATGTTATTTAAGTTTTAAATTAAATAGATAAACCAATATTTTAAAAAATATTTGAATGTGATTATAATCCTATAGATTTATTGTTTACTAAATATTTTCCAATTCCTCCACCACATGTTAGAACATAATTAACATAAAATATATTTGATTAAGGAAAAACTTTCTAAAATGAATTAACTTAACTATATACTAGTTTAATTAAATCTTTGAAAGAAGAAAATTATAATTATATATAAATTTATAGTTCGATGGGGGAAATTTTTGGAAAAACTTTTGATACTAAATAAGCAATTTCCAAATTTTCATATAGATCTAAAATAGATAAAAAAGAAGGATTAGTTAGATAAAATATTTTATAAAAAAGAGTAGAAAATTCCGCCAGAACAGTTATTGGATGTTCTATTGATAATCATATAGATGAAATTTCAGTTCCAATTAAAATATTATAAAATTTATCAGTTCCTACATTAGTTACTGAAGATAATATAGATTTATTATAAAAATTAGTTTAAAATGGAAAAATATATCCAGGAGCTAATTATATTGAAAGAAATATAGGAAATTAAAATCAAAGATTTAGAATTAAAGGAAATGAAAAATTAGAAATTGGATAAACTGTTTTTAGACACCCATTACCAGGAGAAAGATGTATTTTTTGTAGATAACCTAGTTTACATTTATATTCGTTAAATTATGTAAAAATAAAACCTTGTGATTCCAATGTAATTTAGATAAATAACTCATTAACTGATATGTATAACGCGGATTAATGAAAACCATTAATAGTTCGCAAAAGGGAGCTCGATATAAAGAGTTTTACTCCCTAGTGAAAATTCAAAAAATAATTTGAATTTTTGCGACACGACCTGGATGCGGGAAAATCTCGTTAGGTTTATAGTACCATTCTATTAGAGAAATCTGATAGAAGAACAGGGTTAATTATCCTTCCCAATGGTAAAAAGCTATAAAATAGAGACAATCCGCAGGATATTTCCTAAGTTTTTCATATCTGATATGAAAAATATGGAGAATTCTCAACGATCGGTAAGGCGTGGGTTTTTTAGAATAAGTTTTTTAAATTTATTCTAAGGGGCTTAAGGTACGATCTGATCTATTAGGAGACTAATAGACCCTTAATATACACATTTCTATTAAGGGTGGAAAAATGGTTAAAAACCAGATACTAAAAACCATTTTTCCTAACACAAATGTTCGATGGTGACGAAATGTAATTATCATTTTTACTAAATTAATAAAATGTAGAAGGATCTAAAATATGTTGTACAATTGACTCTAGGATGACAAATTTAAACGATAATTCATTGGTTTTAAAACCCAATCACGATACTCCATATGGAATTTATATATTTACTAAATTTTTAGTAGAAAAAACAATTTATCGTAAAGATGTTTTATTTCTACTTTAAAAAACATAAATTGATGATATTTTACCAGTTTAAAAAGAATATTAAGGATTAGATATATTCAAATATTTAATCGGAAAAAAAATGATAAAATATTGTTAAAAATTGCCAATTACAAATAAAATATTAGAACAAATTTTCATTGAATATTTTTATATTTACGGACCAATGAAAACAAAATAATATATATAAAATATTTAAGTATTTGCCTATTAAGTAGTAGTTTTTTATTCTACCACACTGACTTTATTAAATTGTAAATCTTTATATGATCAAGATTAATTTTAAAAAGATTTTTTCTAATTGGAAACAGATTTATAGAATAAATTATTAGATTTGTATTACGATAAGCTAAATACTAAAAATTTAATATCTTTGCAATAAGAAATGGTAATAAAAGATTCAATTAATTTCATTGGATCAAAAGAAAAAAAAATGTTTGAATTATATGATGAAAATAACTCATATGCAAATATGATAAGATCTGGTTCAAAAGGTAAAATAAATCATATGACTTCACTATAATATTTGGGAATTTAAATGTCTGGATAAAAATTATTCGATAAAGGTGATCATAATAGATATTGTGCATATCACCCAGTTAGAATTGGTTTGAGAGAAAATAATTGTATTTTAGACGGTTTATATAATGGTTTAGAAAGTTAATCAGATTATGCTTCAATTAATTAATTTGCTAGATTAGGATTTGTATTTTAAAAAGCAAAAACATCAATTCCAGGATATATTAATAGAAAAATAGATTAATTTTTATCATGTGTTTCTGTTTCATATTAAAATATGCTTTTAATCAATAATGGTTTATTATTATCTCCTATTTTCGCCGGAAATGGAATTGATATCAAATATTAAAGAAGATAATAATTATAATTGATAACAATGAATAATATTTAAATAAAAGAAAATTATCCAAAAGAAATTTATGATTATATTATAAATATAAGAGATAAATTAAGATATTCTAAATTATATTCGTAAAACGTATATTAGATATAAGAAACTTATTTCCATCCTATAGATTATTAAAGAATAATAGAAAGTTCATTAGAAAATAACAAAAAAAAATCTGAAAAGATAATAACTGAAAAATAATATGTAAAATTTATATAAAAATTAGAAAAAGACACTTAATTAATTTATTCAGGAGGAGTTTAAGAATTATAATAAATAGATGAAGGAAATAAATTAATTTTTATGGCATTTATACTTTCAGGTTTATAATATAAATAATTAATTTAATAATCTATATCAATCGACAACCTATCATATATTTATTAATAAATATTTATTTAATATAATAAATTTAGATTGAATCCAGGAGAATATGTAGGATTATAATGTGGATAAGGATTTTGTAAAGATGTAACTTAAAAATCTATTGATATTTTCCATAAAACATCTGCCGAAAGTTAAGAATATTCTATAGATTGGTTGGATTAATTATCTAAATATTTATAAAATGGTGAAAAAACAATTCCTTTATTAAAAATAAGATTTAAAAAAGAATTTTCTAAAAATTTTGAATTATTTAAATAAACTAAAAATTTATTGATGAAAAAAATTTTATAAGATTATTTAATATCATATAATATTGGAATTGACAAATATACAAATAGTAAATATTTCGGAATGTTGAATGATTATTATACAGATGATATTTTGAAAATAAATATTAGTTAATAATAAATAACTTTCATAAATAAAATAGATGTTGATGATTTTGAAACAAAATTTTGTACTTTTGTATAATTTATATTTGATTTAGATTCATTATAATCGAATGACCTAGATATTTAATAAGTTTAATACGGAATAGGTTATTTCTTATTATAAAAAATAAATGATGCACAAATTTCTAATATTTTAATGAGAAACAATATTTATATATTCTATAATAAATAAATGAATAAAATATAGATCAGATTTCAATATGAAAAACAAGATACATCTAAAAAAGATAAATAATTTAATATAATTTCATCAATTTAATCAGTCATCTAAAATATTATATAAATAATAAACATAAATTATCAATTCTAAGAAAGTTAAATAGATTAAATTTATATAGAGAAGAAAAATACATTTGAAATAGATGAAAAAACTGGAGAAATAATAAAAGATTTCGAATATGTTTTATTAATATTAAATAAAGTGGAAAATTTTTACTTCTTAAAGGAATTTAAACATATTGATTATAATAGATGTACATATAATGATATAAAAGATATGGAAAACTATATTTCAATAGTAAATATGTAAAGAATTTTATTTTAATGCATATGGGAAGCTTCATAAGAACTTATAGGAGATTCTTAATTACCATAAAACGTTTTATTAATTTCATAAGTAATATGTCATAATAGTTTTATAATTCCATTATCTAGAACTGGTGTAAAAGACGTTTTTAAATCAGATACTTTATATTAAGCTTGTTTTGAAACATAATTTTAAAATTTATTAGAAGGTGCGCTTAATTAAAAAAATGGAAATGATAATAATAATTATACAGCATATTTTTTATAATCTAGTATGAAAATAGGGCCAGAAAAAAGTAAATTATTTATATTACCAGATAAGAAAAAAATATTACAAAATAAAATATTAAAAGTGGATATTTAAACAGAATATCATAAAATAAAACCTAAAAATATTGGACAAATATTTAATATGAATATAGATTTATGAATTATCATAATGTTAAATATTAATAAATGAAGTTCGTCATATTATATTCTTTTCTATTATATCCAAAATGTTATTACATATGTTTTTCAACATAATCTAATGATTAACAAACTCCATCCATTTCCGCCAAATGTCTTCCAACCCAATGTATATTATTTTATCCATTTATTTAATTTTCTATTATTATTTTTGTTTTTTCATCATATGATAAACCCATTTGATATTTAAATGATTTTATGAATATAACATTATTATCATTTAAATCTTCTTATTTTAATTCTTCATTTGACGATATTAAATATATATTTTTATCTAATTTTATGTATCCAGTTATTTTTTTATTATTATCTTTATTTATAATTATGTTATTATCTTAAATATGTAAAAAAGTGCTAAAAAAATCAAAAGTATTACTCAAATTGTTAATATATTTTTACTCATTTTTTTCTAGATCTATATCTAAAAATTTTGGATTACATGCTATTATAACTTTATCAAAAATTTTATATTTACCATTGAAATTAACCTAAATTTTGTTATTCAATCTTTAAATTTTTTTAACATCACCTATTTAATAATTTATTTTTTCATTTTCATATAAATATTAAGTAATTTAAGAATATCCTATTCCAGGTAAAACTTTTAATATTCTATAATTAAATATGTTAACTAATAATACAAATAAATTAAAATATCCATAATCAGATTTACATTCCATAAAATTTTCTTTTGTATCAATTCCGCCCCAAGATAAAGAAAGAGGATATACTAGATTTAATAATAATAATTATTATAAAAAATTGGTATCTTTAACTTTTTAATCAGATTATTTTATAATAGCTAATAATACAACCAATAAAACTACTTTGTCTTGAACTTTTTATAATTTTAATAAAAGTAATATTATTAGTAAAAATATTATGGCAATTTAAAGTTTAAAATTAGATTATCCTCTTAAATAAAAGGGAAAAGAATCAGTTTATATTTTGTTCTTTTTTATATGTTCTATTAAAAATCTATTATATCCTATAATATATAGAGCCGATAAAGGATATTGTTTTTCTTAATAGTCTATATATTCAATACATCCGCCAAATCTTTCTTTTTCGTAAATAGTTACATTATTTCCTAATTATTATAAAATATGACCAGAATATAATCCAGAAATACCTCCGCCAATAACACATATGTCCATATATAATATATATATAAAATATCATCTATATTCAGGATCGATATATTAAACATTTATAATATCAAATATTTCTTTCTCATTTTTAGGATAATGTACATTTTATTCTTCATTTTCTTCATTTTCTTTTATTTTAAATTTTTTCATTATTCTTTTCATATGAGTTCTATATTTGGTATATTTTTTTTACATTTTATATATTTTTTCTTTCTTTTCATCTTCATCTTCATCTTCGTCTTCATCTTCATCTTCATTTTCTTCATTTTCTTCATTTTCTTCATCTTCATCTTCATCTTCATAATTTTTTTTCTTTTTTTTATTTTTGTCATCATCTTCTTCATCATCATCATATAATTTTTTATTAGTTTTTTTATTTTATTAATTGTCTTGTTCTGTTTCTTATTATACTTCAAAAATTCCATATTTTGATAATTTTTTTCCTATATTTTTGTACATCATTTATACACACATTATAAAATTTACACTACCTGTTTATATAAATTTATTAGTTATCATATTTTATTTTTCAGTGTGAAATATTTCTATTTTTTATTATAAATCTTCATATAAATAATTTACTTTCATAAATGCATCATATTTTTTACTATTTACATTTTAAAATTATTTATTTTAAAAAAATTCTTCAATTTATTAATGTATATCTTTTAATTTTTCTTATTTACATTAAATCATAATTTCTAAATTTTTTATATATAAATCATTTCTTAACATAGATCCAACAACAAAAATTTCTTCTTTTATAACTTTTTATAATTAACCTAAAACTTTGTTATAAGTTTTTATTTATTATTTCCTTTCTTCACTTTCTAATAAATTTTCATAATTTTATTTTATTTATTTACTATAAGTAGGTGAACTAATATATTTTAATATTTGAACTGAATTCTCGGCCAAACCTTTTATTTTTTTCGCTTCAATTTGATTAATATATTCTTCGCAATCACCATTTTTAGGAAAATTTAATAAAATTTTTTTTATTTAAACTAATTCGTAATCATATATTTTATATTATTATTTGTCCTTGTAATCTTACTTTTAACCAGTTTCCTATTTGTATATTAAATAATATTTATAGTTAAATTAACATAATCTAGAAAATTAAGATAAAATCTAGAAATCATTATTTTAAGTTTTTTTATTCATATATATATATGTTTATTGTTTTAATATTTTTATTGATATGCATTTTTGTTATTTTTTAAAATTTCAAAGTAGGAAAATTATTAGATTTTAAAATAAGTAATGAAGAATATTTGACATAAAAATAACAAGAGATATTAATGGAAAGAGATTATCATATAGCAAAATAAATGTCTGAAAATAATGAAAATAAAGGATATGGTAGTTATTTCAATCCTATGACTTGGTAAATATGGGGAAAATTATTTAATAAATAAAATACATAAAATACATAAAATACATTAAAAATATAAAAATAAAATGAAATAAAATAAAAAATATTAGAATTATAAAAATAATTAAAAGAATTAGAAGAATAGAATAATTATATTGATTATGATACTATCTAAGAATAATAAGCTCTTGATTATGCTAGATCTATGTATGGGATTAATGATCTAAATTAAATAAATAATAAATATTAAGGAAATACTACATTAATTAATGAATATAGTGCTAATAATGCATTAAATAGATTTTAAAATGCCCAATCAATAGGTTATTTATTTAGTTCAGATACAACTAAACCAAAATTAGAATTATTATAATTTAAAAAAGATAATTTGATACGTTATATAGTAAAAACTACAAATGTTAATGAAGGAATAGTATAATATGAAATAGATAGAACTTAATTTAAAAATGGAAATTATTTACCTACAAATATAGTTGTAGATGGAATTTATGCCGGAACATATTAATTATAAAGACCAACTAATGATTATTCATTAATTTAATGATCATTTCCAAAATAATAAATTTTTTAAAAAATATACATTTAAAAAACCAAAAACTCCGCTCATTAATTTATAAGGAATACTATTATCATCATTCTTATCTATTTTTTTTAATTCTTTTTCTATTTATTGTATTTATTAACTATTTTCTTTATTTTATTCTAAATTTCTCTATTATGTAATCATATTTTCATCTATTTTTTCATGTTATTAATTTAATTCTTACATCATTTAAACTTATAAATCATTCATTATTTCTATTTTATTATTTAATTACTTTAATTCCTTTAAAATTTCTTAACTAAAATCTATTTTCTATTATTCTTACATATATAATATCATTTATTATTAATTAAATTTAAATATAGTTAAAATTTAGATGTAACATTATTTAATTTATTTTATATTTACGCCATTTAATTTTCATGAATTTCGAATTTAAAATTAGTTTAATCGGATATTAAAGATATTTCTGGTAATATATTGCTTAAATTTAATTATTAGAAATATTCCTCTAATTCTTAATCTAAACTTTATTATAAATCTTTAGTCATTTTTTCCATTTTTTATTCTATATAATTTTCATTTTATTATATGGAATTTTACATTTATTTATCTATATATCCGGTTAATTCCGTTTTTTATGATTATATTTATTTATTTACATTATTTGTTAAATCGGTTTTTTATGTAGATATTTAACTAGAAATTTAAGTATTTATATAATTAGTTAGTTCGGTTTTTTATGTAGATATTTAACTAGAAATTTAAGTATTTATATAATTAGTTAGTTCGGTTTTTTATGTAGATATTTAACTAGATATTTAAGTATTTATATAATTTGTCAATTCTGTTTTTTAAGTTGAAATTTAAGTATTTATATAAGTAGTTAATTGGGATTTTTAAGTTGTAATTTAACTTGTAATTTAATCTTATAATTTCTTTTATATTGTTACTAATTCTTCATCTATATAATCTGTCAAGGTTTTTTCGTTATTTTTCTTTTCAATTTATTCTATTCTGGTTTTTAAACCATCTATTTGTTATTATAATTATTTAGTTGTCATATATATATAATAAAATATATTTTTTTCAATCTATGTTCATAAAGTCATCAAAAACTATTTGTTTTTATGTTATTTAATCTATTTTTTCTAATAAATATTTTTTTATTATTTCTTATATTGCTAAATACATATTATGTACTTAAAATATTTATATATCTACTTATTTTTCTACAATATTTTTATTTATATAATCTTATATTTAAATTCTACAATTTGTTATATTAAAAGCAAAAGAATCTTTAGTAACTATATATTTTTAACTGTATTATTTTATTTTTGCTATAAATTTTTAAATGATTCCCTAAAGTTAATTATTTAAAAATTATTAAATATTTCCCTTATCATTCTTATCTATTTATAAAAAATCATATATTTAATTGTCAAATAATTTAAATATCAAAGATTTTTAATCTTGATGAAATGAAATATATTTTATTTTCGGCCCTTAATATAATTATTATGAATTTATATAATTGTAATAGTTGGGGACATTTGTTTCTTCTATCATATATTTATGTTATTTTTCATTAAAAATTTAAGATCTATAACCACAATCATTATCAAATTTTTAAACGTTATTAAAAATTCTTATTACTGTAAATTATATATTTTTATCTTTAAAAATTAAAGAAATATAATCTTTATAATAAATATTGTAATAAATTTGTTGAATGCATATTATTTATATATTTTTTAAATTTATATATAAAAAAGGTTCTTATTTATTGTTTAGAATTTTTTATTGTATTATATCTGTTTATGTTTATTTATCATCTGTTTAAACTTAAAAAGATTATTAATATTCCTAGTCTTATTCTTATTACTGTTATTATTCTTATTCTTATTCTTATTCTTATTCTTATTCTTATTCTTATTCTTATTCTTATTCTTATTCTTATTCTTATTCTTCTTATTCTTATTATTCTTCTTATTATTCTTCTTATTATTCTTCTTCCTCATCTTCTTCTTCTAAGTCTTATTTTTTTTTCCATCCTTACCATTTTATAGATTTCTTACTTTATTTGTCTTCTAATGACGTTTCACTTATTTTATTAATAGAATTTTTTACCTTTATTCCATGTTATTCTTTTTATTCATTAATATCGTTTATCATAGACTCTATATTTAATTAAATGGACCCATCGTCTTAATTTGATTATTGAGTTGTCATATATATTAAATAGAAACTATATTATTAAAAAATTGAAAAAAAAACTATATATAAGAATAATATTATATATGAGCAATAATAATTTAATGAAACTTTTTTATTAAAATAAAAAAATAAGGGATTTTTAACCTTTTGCATTTAATTCATATGAATAGTGTATTGATTAAATATATAATTTGGTTAATAACCCCATAAATAATATAATAATGTTATAAAATAATGAAAAAGATAATATAACTGAATCTTTAAGAATAAAATTTATTGGTCTTTAAATATAAAAGTGCCCCGAATAAAATGGAAATGTTATGACACCATAATATTGTACTTTATATTAAAAAACTTATTAAATAGGGTTTGATTTTGAAGATGTTTAAATAGAACATGTATTTCAGGATAATTTAAATCCATCAAATATAAAAATACAAGTTTATTAAAATATTTTAGATAAATCAGTTATAAAAGATAAAAGATTTTTCAGATTTCCATCTATGGTTGGTAGTAAATATTGTACAAGTAATTATGTATAAGATGTACTTTCTGATGATTATTTAGGTTAATAATTTATTATTCATGGAAAAGAGAAAATTATAGTTCCTTTTGAAAGAACAAATACTAATGAAGTAATAGTTCATGAAGAAAAAGAAATTTTATATGCAACTCTTAGAAGTAAATCATTTATTGATTAATTTACTAATATAAACAAAATAAAAATATTTGTAAAAGAAAATAAAAAGAAAAATAAACAAGAATAATATCAAGATATATGTGCAAATATACAATAAATGGAAAAAGATACTAATGTTAAAAAAAATTTATCAGTTTTTGTTTTATTTTACGCTTTTGGTATTACATCTGATAAAGAAATAGTTTAAATGTGTTCAATGAAAGATGAAAATATATAAAATTTCGTTAAATAATGTTTATAAAATTTTAAATAATTTTATTGGAGCGAACTTAAAAAATTATATTTCGATTAATTTGAAAAAGAAAAAGAAAAAGAAAAAAAAGAAGAAGAAAATTAATAAGAATAATAAAAAGATCCAATTTATTTAGATTAAAAAACAGAATTAGCTAGATATGTTTTAGATTAATTTAAACTTTAAAAATTAGGTTCAAAAACTATAAAATAAATAATTCAAGATAATATTATACCACATATCTCATTATATTAAAACGAAATTGATAATTTATATGAAAGAGCTTAATTTTTAGGATTTATGGTTTATAATTTGATAGGAACTACATTAGGATATTAAAAACCTTAAAATATAGATTCATATATGTTTAAAAGATGTGTTTCCATAGGATAATTATTATTTTAAGCTTTCGAAGATGCCTATAAAAAAAAAATAAAAGATATCCGAAATTAATTTTAAAATTTTGAACTTTCGGAAATAGCTATTAGAAGTAATATATAATTGATAAATAATTTCCTTTTTTCAAATGATATTATGAATGCTCTTTAAAAAGCTATTTAAAATGGAGTTTGGTCTAAAAAATTAGTAGGAGTATCACACGCTCGAAAATCTGGATCTGTTTTTGCTGAATTATTATAAAATAGAAAAATATCTAATAAACCAACTTTTGGATAAGTGTCTAAAAAAATTGATACAAAATTTATGGATCCTTATACAATTGGATATTTAGCAAATGAAGAATCTACAGAAGGTGATAATATTGGATCAGTTTTTTCATTTGCTATGACTTGTGATTTATCATTAGAATATTAATATTTAATTCCAGAAATAATTTAAATTTTTGAATAATATAAAGATGAATATGGATTAGAATTATATAATTATGATAATTCAGATTAAACAAAATTAATAATTTAAGGAATTTTAAGATATATTATAAGAAAACCAGAAAAATTTATTTTAAAATTTAAATAATTTAGATAGTAATAAATTTTACCATAATAAATATCATATTACATCAATTAATAAATGAATACTATAACTATTTTTACAGATAATGGAAGATATATTAGACCAGTTATAAATGTAGAAAATAATGTTTCAAAAATAACAGAAAAAGATTTACAAGACATTTAATAAGGAAAATATAAAGATTTTAATGATTTTATGAATAAAAATCCAACAAAAATACATTATTTGGAATTAAGAGAATCTCAAAATGTAATTATAGCAGAAAATGATTCATATTTATAACTTTAAAGATAATAATAGTAATAAAATATATAAACAGGAAATATATTTGATTAATCTTTTATTAATTATGATTATTTAGATATTCATCCATCTATAATGAATGGGGCTTTATCTGGTTCTATTTATTTTTTCAATCATAATCCTGGAAATAGAAATATTATGGTAAATGCATAGAAAAAAAGAGTTGTTTAAGAATAAATACTAGATACTTAATATGTTTTTAATAAAAAAGTTTATTATTTATTAAATGGAGATAGATAAATTATCAGAACTTTATAATCAGATTATTTAAGAACTTCAAAATATGCATCTGGATAATTATTAAGAGTAATGTTATCATTTTCTGGTGGAAATGATTAAGAAGATTCTATAATTCTCAGATAAAGTTCGGCCGATAAACTATATCTATAATCATTTGAAGATATTTATGAAAGTGAAGTTTCAAGATAATCATAAGAATTAAATTAATAATTTAAAAAAATGCCAGTATAACATAGAAATCCAAAATATAATTATGATAAAATAAACGAATAAGGATTTATATAACCAGGTACAATTGTAAAAAAAGGAGATATTATAATAGGAAAATTAGAAATTTTTACATCAACAAATAGATAATCGGAATAATAATTTTAAAAATATGATGATTAATCAATTGTTTTCTAAGAATAAGAAGGAATTGTCGTTTAATCTATTTTAACTACAACAAAAGATTCTGTTTAAAAAATAACTATTAAAATAAAAAATTTCTCAAAACCAGAAGTTGGTGATAAAATGGCAGTTTTTTCAGGTGGATGTAAGGCTACTATTTCGAATATTTTACCAGATGTTAGAATTCCATATTTTGAAGATGGTTCTTAACCAGATATGATAATGAATATTCATTCTTTAACTACTAGAAGGTCTATGGGAATATTATTTGAAGGAATTATAACATAATTAGGAGTTTAAGAAGTTTAAATAGTAGATGGGACATCTTTTTAAAACGGATTAGAATTATTAGATAAAACAAATGAAGTATTAAAAAAAAATGGATTTAAAGATATGATGATAATGAAAAGATATGATCCAATATTATTTAAATATACGGGAGATGTTTTTAGAGCAAATTTATATTTTCATGCTCTAGAATAAAAACCAAAAGATAAAATATATTCGGTTGATTATGGCGGAGCAAATAAAACTTTATTAACTAGACATCCAGTTTCTGGAAAATAAAAAAGAGGAGCTGTTAAATTAATGGGAGATTTAGAAAAATCAGCTATATTAGCATAAAATGCTCCATTTTTCACTAATGAAATGATGAATTTACATTGTGATGGAGATGAAATGTATATTTGTACTAATTGTTATAATAATGCTGATATAGATATGTAATCTGAAAGTTATTATTGTAAATATTGTTAAAAATCAGAAGTATAATTAGTTTAAATATCATATGCACTTATGTAATTATAAAGAATGTTGAGAGCTATGAGTATTGATCTTAAATTCGTTCCATAAAAAAGTCCTTTATAAATAATACAAGATTAGATTAAATAATAAGGAAAATGAAAAAAATATTGAATATTTTTATTTTTATTTTTATTTTTTACAGGAATATATATGAATGTAATTTTTATATTGAAAAACAAAAATGATATAAAAAAATTTTATTTTAAATCTAAAATTAATGTTTTATTATAATAATTTGTGCCAATTATCAAAAAAAAATAAGGATTGGCTGATTAATTTGATTTTTATACTTTTAGTATAGGAAATATTTAATTAAAATAGAGTTAATCTTTGGAGGAAATATATTTAATTTGGTAAAAATATAATGATATTAAAAATGATTAAAATGATGATACTTTATGGATGTAAATAGAAATCAATTAACTAAATAGTTTCGGTTCAATTATATATGAGTAATTATGAAGTTTTAGATTTAAAAGACAATTATATTGAAGAAGAAATTAAAAACTAAGTTTATAAAATAAAATTTTAAAAAAATAAAAAAAAATATTAAACTCCAATTGATAAAAATGCTTTTATGAAAGTATACAAAAAATATTTCGATAAAACCAATATAAAATATAAAGAAATGTATGAAATTACTTAAAAATTATTTATAATGTCGTAATAATAAACTTTTAAATATGGAAAATATATAAATGAAATAGATAGAACATAAAATCCAGCTTTATTTATGTTTAATTAATTTATTACTAATGGAAATTTTAGAAATAAAACGATTATGGGGCCTTTATTATAAGGAAATGCGGCCGATGATAGTAAAAAAAAATTAGAACTTTTTTTAAACGAATTTAATAATATAATTGATTAAATAAATACTAAATTTGATTAAAAATTCTTTATAAGTATATTTTTATAATATATTTGTATAAATCTTTATGTATAATTGGGTAATAATTTTTCAGCAAGTGATGATATATATAGATAAATAAAAAAAGACATAATAGATATAAGGAAAATATTTAAATATATATTTAATGGGGGTAAAATATAATAAAAAAATAAAGAATATGAAACTTTAATGGGAAAAACACAATTAATAAATAGAATGATAATATAATAATTTCTATATGAATTTGTAATGTAAAATTAAAGTAATTTATATTAATTAAATTTAATGATGTTTTTAATAGGTACGCCAGATAATAAATTATAAATATTAAAGATAATTAATTTTTATAATAAAATATTTAATTAAGTTATACCATAATAAAAAAGAGAAAAAAATATGCCAGAATTAAGCTTAAAAAATTTATAATTAATATATGATTATGAATTGGATGATGTTATGTATAAAAATGATCATATTGGAGATATAGATATAACAAATAATGAAAATAATCTTTTATAAAGATTTTGTTAAATTCTATTTAATAATAATCATGTTGTAGATTAAAACAAAATAATTAGGATAAATACAATTGATAATATTAATATTTATCAATATTTAAAATTTTATATTTTTTTAATAAGGGTTGATAATTTAATAAATTAAATATTATAAAACAATGAAGCTAATAAAAATGTATAATTATAATAAATTTAAATAAAGGCAATTTAAAATTTAGAAAAAATTACATCATTAGTTATTTAATATAAAAATTATACTGATGTATAAATTTATGGAAATAAATACGCATAATTTAATAATTTATTACATCATTCTAAGATATTAATTAATAATTATAAAGATTTTGCTTATTATTGTTAAACTTTTAATTCTAATAGTGATTTAAATATCATGGATTTCTATTAAAAAATATTAAATATTTATGTTTAAGAAAAAACAAATATTTTATAAACTTTGACTAGTGTTAAAAATTATGATACGAAAAATATAAATTTTTAAATAAATATGGAACCAGAATATTAAAATATTTTATAATAGATATAAATCAGTAGAAATATATCAAAAATATAAATAAAAGAATAGTTAAATAATTATAAAGAAATCTACAATATAATACTTAAATAAATATATAAAAATGAAGATATATATGAATAAATAAGAAGTAGAGATTTATTATTAAGTTAAATGATATTATAATAAAAAAAATTTTTATTGTAAAATAAAATTTATGAAAATGAAATTTTGCTTATTTATTTTGCATATTTTTCGTATAATGAAAATAAAATGAACTTGATAGACATTAATTAATTTAATTTTAAAAATATATAAAACCCTGAAATTATTTATAGTTCTTTAATAAATTTAAATAAAAATATAAGTCCAGATAATATTATAAATTTAATAAGTAATATTAATAAAAAAAAACCAGATAATAAACCATTACCAAAAAATAAAACGATAAAATAATATTAAATGGAATTAATTAAAATTATAATTTACTCAGTTATTATAGGAATATCTTCATTCGTAATAATAAATAAATTTAGAAATAATTATATATGGAATTAAATAACACAGAAGAAAACACCATAAAAAATAGAAAAAAGTTTACGATGAATTAAAAATTATAAGCTTGGCGATCTGTTTATGGTAATACTTTATAAGTTCCATGTTTTTCATGTTAAATAAATATAATATAAATAGAAAATTGTCATTTGGCACACATTTAAAGTTTAGCTTAAAATGGTTCTAATGAAATAGATAATATTATACCGATTTGTTAAAAATGTAATCTATAATGCGGTAAAATGAATTTATTTTTGTATATAAAAAATAATAAATATGATTAATCTAGAATAATATACAATATTTAATAGAAAACCAAAATTTGGGTGTCTTTATATGGTAATGTTTTAAATAATAGTTGTTCATTTTGTTTTAAATAATATAGTTTTAATGATTTTTTTATGTTTTTAATCGATAATTAATATTATTTGAAATGTTTATAATGTATTATTAATGTATAAATAAATATTGATTAAATAAATATTAATAAAAGCATAATTGTTGAATAATAATAATAATAATAACCATAATAATAAAATAAAACAAATAAAAAAAATTGTTGTTTTATATGAAATACATAATCCACATCCTCTATTTTTCATAATAAACTGATATGAGTTTCACAATAAACTACTCCTATGTTTCTAATATAACTAATATAACTAATATCAAAACTCCTACTCTAAAAATACC